>Ga0214192_1001046_pt1 | contig 15838 bp, 12 predicted proteins | sample TroBogEpilimnion_44_FD_153030 | JGI IMG/M metagenome (GOLD analysis project Ga0214192, IMG submission 153030) | Freshwater microbial communities from Trout Bog Lake, WI - 29JUL2008 epilimnion | ecosystem: Environmental > Aquatic > Freshwater > Lake > Epilimnion/Euphotic zone | place: Trout Bog... | reverse complement strand
GTAATCCTGCGATGCCACCCAGAGGCGCACCACATCCGCTCCGTATTTCCCGATGTACGCTTCCGAGGTCTGGGGTTTTTCATAACCACCCTGACCTTGCTTGCTCTTGGAAATTTTCTCACGATCCGCGTCCACCATGAAACCATGGGTCAACACGGTCTTGAACGGTGCCGCTCCGTTGCCCGCGAAGGAGAGCAGCAGCGAGGATTGAAACCATCCGCGATGCTGGTCACTGCCTTCCAGATAAATATCCGCCTGCCACGAATCCGTGCCGCGGTCAGCCCCGTGATTCAATTCCGGACGCCGCATCAACACCGAGCGGGAGGAACTTCCCGAATCAATCCAGACATCCAGTGTGTCATTGGACTTGCTGACCGGTGTCGGACCCGTCCAGTTCGCCGGCTTTACCTTGGACCACAGTTCCACGAGATCCATTTCAAACCAGATGTTGGAACCGTGCGACTCGATCAACGCGGCGGTGTTCAGGATCAGTTCTGCGTTCAATAAATCATTCCCCTCGGCATCATAAAACGCCGGGATCGGCACACCCCAGGTGCGCTGGCGCGAGATGCACCAGTCCGGACGCGATTGCACCGCGCCTTTGATCCGGTTCACACCCCAGTCAGGCACCCAGGTGACGCGATCAATCTCGGCGATGGCGCGTTGACGAAATTGATCGTGGTCGATGCGGATGAACCATTGATTCATCGCCCGGAAAATCACCGGCGTCTTGCTTCGCCAGCAGAAAGGATAGCTGTGATGATAGTTGGCCTGATGCAGCAGGACGTTTCTGGTGCGCAATTCATGCAAGACCGCCTCGTTCGCCTCGCTCTTGCCATGTTTGGCCAGGATGGATTTGCCGATCAATTCAGCCGGCATTTGTTTCTCACGAGCAAAATCATTGGTGTAGGTCAGGCAACCATCGTCATCCACCGGTGAGTAAATGGGCAGATCATTTTGTCGGCCCAGATTATAATCTTCCAGTCCATGACCGGGTGCGATGTGGACAAAACCTGTTCCGGTATCCGCCGTGACAAATGCGTCCCCGGCAAAAAGCTTTCCGGTGCGCTGGCAGAAAGGATGCTGATAATGAAGCGTTGCGAGTTCTTCCACCGGTAGCGCTGTTTCCTGATGATCAGTCCAGCCGCAAAGCTCCGCCAGCTTCGGCAACAAACCGCGGAACACGATGTAGTGCTCACCGTTCACGGTGGCTTTGACGTATTGGAAAGTGGTGTTGTAGGCCACCGCGAGGTTGGCCGGAAGAGTCCAGGGCGTGGTGGTCCAGATCACCACAAAGGTTTTCGCCTGTCCGACGACCGGGAACTTCACGTAAACACTCTGGCTGACGTGATCATGGTATTCCACCTCCGCCTCGGCCAGGGCCGTGCGGCAAGGGATGCTCCAATACACCGGCTTTTTGCCACGATAAACAAACCCCTTCGCCACGATATCCGCGAACAAACGCAGTTCATCGGCCTCAAATTCGCGGTTCAAGGTGAGATAGGGATTCTCCCAATCACCCAGCACACCCAGGCGTTTAAATTGCGCTCTCTGGATATCAATGTATTTGCGGGCGTAAACCTCGCAGGCTTTGCGGATAGAAACCGGATCGGTCTGGGTATCGCCCGCCTTGCGCATGTCCTGGCTGACCTTGAATTCAATCGGCAAGCCGTGGCAATCCCATCCGGGAACGTAAGGTGCATTGAATCCGCGCAGGGATTTGTAGCGAATCACCATGTCCTTGAGCGTCTTGTTCAACGCGGTGCCGATATGGACATCCCCGTTGGCAAAAGGCGGGCCATCATGCAGCACAAACAGCGGTGCGCCTTTGCGACGCTCCTGAATCTGCTGATAAAGGCCAATGGAATTCCAATGTTCCAGGCGTTTGGGTTCACGGGTCACCAAATCGGCTTTCATCGGAAAGTCGGTTTGCGGCAAATTCAGCGTATTCTTATATTCCATCGTGCCACGACAACCCCATCAGAGGCATGATCGTGAACACTGAATTTAACCGCCGGAGGATGGGGTGTCAATGAAGGGGGAAAATGGAAATATCGCCTGTAACCTCCCCACCCCCTCTCTCGTCTGCCTTAATGAAAACTCCGGCAGTTGCTTGGTGCGGGATGTTTTTCACCATAATAACAGGTAGCACGGTGCCTGTGCCTCGCGGGGGAGATTTATCGCGTTTCGTTTTTCGCATATTTTGGACGGCGGGGCACAGGCTTTGATTAAACAAATGGGGGGAATTCTTCGCTGGCACAATCCAGGGCTGGATTGTTTTTCAGGCACGGCTTAAACTGACTCCTGTTTTATTTATGCTTATTTTCATCACAGGAGCCACCTCCGGGTTCGGCGAGGCCATCGCCAGAAAATTCATCAACAACGGGCACCGCGCCATTGCCACAGGTAGAAGAACCGAACGTCTCGCAGCTCTCAAAGCCGAGTTGGGCGACCCCTTGCATATCGCTGAGCTCGATGTGCGGAATGAAAAAGAGATTACCGCACTCGTCGAAGGCCTTCCCGCTGGTTGGCGGGAACTCGATGTATTGGTGAATAATGCCGGGCTGGCTCTCGGCCTCGAACCGGCCCACAAGGCGTCACTGGAAGACTGGGAAACCATGGTGGACACCAACATCAAAGGCTTGATGTATGCCACCCGACATATTCTTCCCGGCATGGTTGAGCGCGGGCGCGGGCACATCATTAATATGGGTTCCATCGCGGCCAGCTACCCTTATCCCGGCGGGAATGTATACGGCGCCTCCAAGGCGTTCGTACGTCAGTTCAGCCTGAACCTTCGCGCCGATTTGCTGGGAACCTCCATCCGTGTGACCGATCTCGAGCCGGGCCTTTGCGGGGGAACCGAATTCTCCAATGTCCGCTTCAAAGGGGATGATGCCAGGGCGGAAAAGGTCTACGAAGGAACCCAACCCTTGACTGCTGAAGACATCGCCACAGCCGCCTACTGGGTGGCCACACTGCCTGTTCACATGAACGTCAACACCATGGAAATCATGCCGGTGTGTCAATCCTTCGGTCCATTGGCCATTTCGAGAAAGACTTGAAACTGAAACCGAAGAGGGCGTCAGGCCAGTCAGTTCTGACTGTCACCCTTAAGAAAATCAATGGAAGGCATGGAGGCTTCCGGAGGTTGTTCGAACGTGCCGACCTCGGGTATGTAAGGGGATAACTCCACAACCGGCTCGGGTTCGCTCAGTATTTTATCCGTGGCTACGATCACCCTGCGGTTTTCAACATCCAGGGCGGCAATCTTGGAGGCCTTGGCAGAAACCTCGTTTTTCGCCAGCGATTGTTCCAGCGAAAGTGCCCGGTTGACCACCAATTCTGCTCCCAGCGTGGTTCCGGAACCCTGGATGCTCAACAAACGCACCGAGGCTTCCTGACGCAATTCCGTGGTCCAGCTGCCCTTGACCAAAGTGAGGACATCGGAGACATCCATGGTGAAGGTTTTGAGCAACCGAACATAAGTCTCTTTTTTTGTTCCCAGCTTTTTGAGAATATCCCTCATGGGTATCAAGGCGGGTGTCGGGGGAACGCTTGTGGGACGTTTTAAAATCTTGCGAACCTGGCTTTGAAGGGCATCGCCCACGAAGGGTTTGAGAAGGTAGCCGTCAATTCCGGCTGAAACTGCCTCAAGGATGGGTGCGCGCTCGTTGACTCCGGAGCAAACCATGACACGTTGATTGCGGAAACGCTCGTCGGACCGCATGCGCCCCACCAACTCGACGCCACCGAGACGGGGCATGCGCATGTCCAGGATGCAGAGATCCACTTGGGCCCCGGCTATGAGCAGGTTCCAGGCTTCCTCGCCGTTGGAGGCCTCCACCACTTCACATTCCATGGTGACCTGCAGGATTTCCCGCATCAACATCCGCAACGTCGGATCATCGTCAGCAACCAAAATCCTCATATTGACTGATTCCCCTCGCACAGCATAAGTGCATCCATTTGTTAACCAGCATTCTCCAACTGTAGCGGTTGAAGAAGCGATTTACTTAAGTTTTGATGTTCTGAGATATCTGCACGGCCAGTTGTTTCCCGGAAACCCCCAGGGTTCCGACAAATTTGGGCGAAGCTTCCAGATAAATTTGTATTTTTTTTGCCAGATCGGCATTGAACGGGATGACATCCCCCGGCTTGAGATCCCCCAATTCACGGGCGGATAGTTCCAGGTCGGGCAGATCGGCCGAAATCCGCAGACCCATTTCGTTGAATTCAGGATTCCAGTGGGTGGGAACCACTCGCTTGGCTTCCTCATTGTCATCCAACATTTCCGCTTCCTGGTTCAATTTGATGAGAATGGGCTCCAGTGCATTACACGGAAAGGCAAACTGCATCTGCTCGACGAGCAAACCAATCCGGGCCTCAATTCCCAACACCAGCATGGAAGTGTGGGGTTGGTGTCCCTGGACGAATCGTCCATTGTTTTCCGTGCGCAACATGACAGGACGCAGTTCCATGGTGCTGGCCCAGGCCGCGCACCATTCGCCGATGATGACTTCCACCACACGGTGAAGAAGGCGTTCCTCCATTTTGCTCAATTCACGGGCGTCATCGGATGCCCGGGCGGTGCCGCCCAGCTCCCGGTCTATGATGCACATGGCCAGTCGCAGCGGAATATCCAGCAAACAAACACCGCGGAAAGGTTCCAGTTTGAAAATATCGATATGAGTCGGGTTGTTCAAACCATCCACAAACTGCCTGAAAGGGACCGTATCCAGACGCAGCATCTGGAGGTTGACTTCCAGGCGGAAATGCAACGAAAGACGGGATGCCAGAGTCTGGATGAACTCCTCATGACGGACTCGTAATTTGCGAAGTTCGATCGTGGTCAGCGAGGAAGCCGAGGGAAACTCGTAGCGATGGACATGAGCGCTTTCTGAATTATCCTGGTTGCCCAACGCGGTAAGGTCGGCGCCCTCGCCGCCCACCATGGCCAATAGATTTTCAATCTCGGATTGCGAGACGACTTCGCTGGTGGAGGCTGTGCGGGGTGTTTCCTGTTTGGTCATAACCGATTAATTCTTCGCGCCATGGCGCATGTCTTCCAGGTTGATCTCCCCTTCGCTTTCGAGGCGGCGGACGGTTTCGATGATCTGGTTCTGGGCTGCCTCGATTTCGCTGACTTTGAGGGGTCCGAGAAAGGCGATTTCCTCGCGCACACTCTCGGCGGCGCGCTTGGAGATGACGGAAAGCAGGGCACCTTTGAGGGTCTCCGAAGCGGTTTTGAGCGAAATGGTGAGGGTTCGCATGTCGATTTCCTGCATGATTTTCTGCAGGGTCTTGGTGTCCAGCTTGCCCAACTCCTCGAAGGTGAACATTTTCTTGAGAATCAAGTCGCCAAGGTCGGTATTGCGCTCGCGCAGGGACATCAAAATGGGTTCAGTCAGATTCTTGGGCATGGCGTTGAGCACCTCGGCGGCCACTTTCACACCCCCCGTCTGGTTCAAGGCGCGCGTGCGGTTATTCGCCATCTTCTGCAATAACTCCTCCGCCACGCTTTCCACCACTTCAATCGAGGTGGGAGACAAAGTGGCCAGACGCTCCACCACCTGATCCCGGGATTCCGGGCGGATGAGAGCCAGCAACTGGGAGGCTTTTTCAGCGGGAAGATAGCTCACCACCAGGGCGATGGTCTGCAACTGTTCGTTGCGCAAAAGACTGTAAAGATGGCGGGCATCCAATTCCACGATGGGTTGCATCGCTGCCACTGGGGCGCGGGTCGGCGAAACTCGGCAGATGATATCCGAGGCCCGGAACAGGCCGACGGATTTTTCCAGCATGGTTTTGACCCGTTCCACCCCGCAATTGATGGTGGTGACGGCCTCGACGGCGACCGGGGAAAATTCACGAAGCACTTCCTGTTGCAGGGATCGGCTTAACGAAGTGATCTTAGTCATCTCCGCCGTGACGGCTTCGAGGTCAAAGTCCTCCAGTTTTCCGAGAATGTGGGAGGCATTGTCATTGTCCAGAATCAAAAGCAAGGCGGCCAGCTTTTGCAGCTTGGTCATCTTGGCAAATTCATCGGCGGCTTTGACTTCCGCCCCTTGATTTTCAGAGGTTGTCGCTTCCATGGGGTAAATTCGTCACCGGCAACAGTTGGAAAAAATTCAGAAATTCCTTACCCGGGCAGATTCCTGAATACAACGGGAGGCGGGAAAAATTCCCGCGCCGGATGGAATCCATGCTCAGATACAACATATCGAGAGGAGTATCGGCATCTGTCCCGTTTTTATTAAGCGCCCCCGTCCGGTTCCAAGACAAAAAGGCGGACGGGAGTAAACCCATCCGCCTTGTAAGAGCCCTTTTCACAGGGATTTGTGATTAATTCTGCTTCAAGAGGGACAATGCCTCATCCAGATTGGTGGCGAAAACCCAGGACTGGGATTCCTCGTAACTCCGGCATTCCTGGCGGAATCCGCTGCTTCCCAAAACGGCATGGCGCAGGGACAGTTTTCCGCAGGTTTCCACAGCGGTATGCACCAGTTCGATGATGGGCAGTGTGGGACTTGGCACTTCACCCAGGTCAATAATCAGCTTGTCGCCGCCGGCATCCACCGTGGCAGTCAATTGATCGTTCAGACGGGAGGAAACTTCATGAGCGATGGAGGGGCCGAACTCCTTCGGCAACACCAGGGTCATCCAGCCATTGCCGGGCTTGAAATATTTGTAGGAGGTCTCGAGATGCAGAGCGCGGCAGATCTTGGCCTTGAGTTCATCCCCGTCAATCGGCTTGCTAATGACACCGGCAAATCCGGTTTGCTGCGCCTTGGTATGTTCCGCAGTGGCGGTTTTCACCGACATTCCGAACACCGGGATGGTGGAGGTGTTGGCATAGCTCTTGAGATTCTGGAACAGCATGTAAGCGCCATCCTTCGGCATGGAAAGACTGACCATGACCACATCGGCACCTTTTTCCATGCAATAGTCCAGGGCCTGACCGGGCTGGTCGAAGCTGGTCACCGTCCAGGGTGTGCTTTCCAGACCGGTCTTGATCTGGGCCACGATGGCGGGCTTGTCATCGACCACCACCAGGCTGATGGGATCGTCAAAACGTTTGGCGCGGGAAGCATCGTCCGACTTGGTGGCCAGAGTCACCACGCGGCTGACGCGCTCGATCAACAACTCTTCTTTGAAGGGTTTGATGAGATAGTCGCGCACACCCAGCTTGGCAATCTTGACCACGGTCTCACGGCCTGCCTCGGCGGTCAGCATGATCACGGGCGTGGTCTTCAGATCGGGATCGGAACGCAAACGCGCTAGGACTTCGAAGCCGTCCATGACGGGCATGGTGTAGTCCAGCAGGATCACATCGGGTTTTTCGCGGCTTGCGACGGCCAGCCCGACCACGCCGTTGGCGGCTTCGAGCACGGTGCAATCAAAGGGTTTGAAAGCTTTGGCGACAATCAAACGGATTGTCTTGCTATCATCTACGGTAAGTATTTTTACGCTCATAAATCAGTTATTTCCGGGTTAATTCTGCTTCAACAAAAGTTCAGCCATCACATGCTGGGTCTCGTTGTCAGAGACTTTGAATCCAATGACCTTGCGGATAATGTCGGCGGATCGCTCCACCGAAAGTCTTTGCCCGCGCACAATCGAGGGAATGGTCAGCACGCAAGGCCATCCGCGGTCGCACAGGCGTGATTTGACCGAGCCCGCCACCATGTTGCTGAGTTCGCCGATGGCGTCATTCACCATCTCGTCCTCATCTACTTCGTGGATGCCAATCCCCAGCATGCGGCTGGTGACGCTTTTTGCAAAATTGACTCCCGCATAGAGGCAGATGACACCGGAAGCTTCCCCGGTGAAACCCACGCTGCCGATGATCTGGCCGTCGGGATCAGCCGCGAAGGGCTCCGGGCTCTCCGACTCGAGATCCATCGAGACCATGCTTTGAAACACATCCACAATCGACTGGTGTGTCAACTCTTCGAACTGTTGTATGTCCGTATCGTACATTTTTCTTATCGCCATAATTCTCCAATCAGTGTGTGTGTGATGCCTCTGAAGCCAGTTCAACCAATTTCGGCCCGATTTCTTGAATTGGCAGCACGTGCTGTGCCGCCTCAAGCCGAATGGCTTCCCTGGGCATTCCAAAGACCACACAGGTCTCTTCGTTTTGGGCGATTGTTGTCGCCCCGTTTTGTTTAAGATGCAGCAACCCCTGCGCCCCATCCGTGCCCATGCCCGTCAAAAGAGCGGCACAGGTGTGGGGTGCCGACCCTGCACGAACTGCTGAATCAAAAAGAACATCCACCGCTGGTCTTTGGTGATGCACGGGCGGCCCTTCATTGAGTTCCACCACGTAGTGCGTAGCCTGCCAGCGCAGGATCATGTGAAATCCGCCCGGAGCCACCAGCGCAAGCCCGCGGTGCAGAACATCCCCATGCCGCGCTTCGCGGACTTCCATGGGACAAATCTGGTTGAGCCGTTCGGCAAAAGTGGTCGAGAAATGGGGAGGTATATGTTGTGCAATGCAGATCCCCGGCAAATCAGGTCCCATGCTCTGCAAGAGCGTGGTCAGAGCCACAGTCCCCCCGGTGGAAGCCCCCAGCAAAATCAACTCACGCCCCCCGCGATGCAACGAGCCGCGCTCGCTGGAATCCGGCTTGATCAGGGGCTTGACGCCCGGCTCGACCGCTGCGTCATCCCCGGTGTAGCGCACCTTGGCAATGGCAGCCGCACGAATCTTCTCGGCCAGACGGGTTCCATCCGCGTGTGCAGAAGCTCCCCCGGCAGGCTTGTCCATGACATCCACCGCACCGGCTTGCAACGCCTCCAGCACCTTCGCCGAACCGGACTTCGTCAGCGAACTCATGATGACCACCGGCATGGGCCGGTGCTTCATGATGATTCGCAGGAAAGTCATCCCATCCATCCTCGGCATCTCCAAATCCAGTGTGATCACATCCGGATTGAGCTGGAGGATCTTATCGCGGGCCGCATAAGGATCTATGGCCGTACCCACCACTTCGATATCATTAAAAGGAGCCAGGCTGCTCACGATCATTTTCCGGGCGAGCGCGGAATCATCGACGATCAGTAATCTTATGGGCTTGGCGTTCATGGCTTCAAGGGGTCGCTGGATTGAACCAGGAGGTTTCGCTGACAAGCGTGGCGGTTTTCAGGGAGAGCAGTTCGATGTCTGTCGTTGTGATCTCCAGAATCTCCAACGCATCGGCGCGTCCGCGCACCGCAAAGGACTGGTGTCCGTGACAATATCCGATCATGTGCGCCACTAGGTCGCCGGTATACACCAGCGCCGCAAGTTGTTCATCGGGCCTTGCATCACTCGGTGCATGGTGAAAGCGCACGGCACTCACCATGGCAGTTGGAAATTTCCATTTCTCCAGCACGCGCCCGCCCACTTCGGAATGATCCATTCCAAGCAGTTCCCTTTCAGCCTCGAGAAGCGATTTTGGCTCCGGACCCTCGGTTTGCTCCAGGATCTGGTCGAGCTTGCCTTCCATGGATCCGTTCAGAACCAGCTTGCCAATGTCATGAAGCAACCCGGCTGTGAAGGCGATGTTTTCATCCATCCCCAGGTCCTTGGCCAGCATGCGCGAAGAAAATGCGGCTACCAGTGAATGTTCCCACAACTGGCCTTCCCCAATGCCGTACCCGTTCTGGGCTTTGCCCAGGGAGCTTTCCAAAATCACCGTGGTGACAATGCGGTAAATCTCATTGAAACCCAGACACGCCATGGCCACGGAAAGATCGGAAACCGGCTGGGACATCCCGAATGAAGTGCTGTTGCATCTCTGAATCACTTTTGCGGTCAAGGCCGGATCCAGGGCAATCAGGTCCACAATCCGTTCCACGTGGACATCGTCCTTGTTCAGCAATTCCAACAACTGGGGCAGAATCTTGGGAGCAGGAGGAAGCGACTTTACCGAGTTGATCAGTTGGTCCATCGTCATGATAGATATCCTTTCGTCAAAACGGTTTCCGAGGCCTGGCCGGATGTTTTCAAACGCACCTCCCCGGTTGCAATATTCAACGAAACCGTGCGGCTGACCAGCCCCCCAACCTCCTCTGCCTCGATGGCTAGTCCATGTTCGTTCAAGATTTTCTTGAGCATTTCATAATTCCGGACGCCAATGTTGAAGAAGCCCCCCTGGTCCAATATCTGCGCCCCGCCCACCACACAGATGCGCACGCGCGTTTTGTCCAACCCGATTTTATAGGCCGCCCTGAACAGGGCGGGCAAACCGGAGTCAATGAACATGCCGGGCTGCGAAGCAGCCTTGGCGGCATTGATGGAGGAATCCGGCAGCATGGCGTGGAGCATCCCTCCGGCACGCGACACGGGATCGTAAATGGTGATGCCGAGGCAGCTGCCCAGGGAGTAGGTGGTGATACGCTCGCCACGGTTGGTGGAAACCGCCAGTCCCCCGACCCCCACAATGACTTTCTGCTCGAAGAGGGATAAATCGCTTAGTGATGGTGCGCCCATGATCAGGAAGTAATAAGTTGGTAAACGCTGGGTCTGAGACAATTCAACGGAAGACCGAGTCCGTGGAGACTTTCCGAATGGCCGATCAAGAGATAGCCGCCGGGAACAAGATGCCGGCACATTCTCTGCACCAATTCCTGCTGGGTCTCGCGATTAAAGTAAATCATGACATTTCTGCAAAAAATAACCTGGAACTTGCGGTCATGTTCATAGGACTGGGTCAGGTTCAACTGCCTGAAACGCACCCGCTCGGTGACCTGCTTCTTCACCCGGTAGTGCTTGGCCCATTCGCCCACCCCCACCTGGAAATAACGTCGCAACCATTCGCCCGGCAGGTTCTTCACCCTCTCCTCGGCATAGATCGCCCGCTGGGCGGCATCCAGAACCTTCGTGGAAATATCCGAAGCCGTGATATCCCACTGCCATCCCGCCACCGGCGGATAATATTCGCTCAAATAAAACCCCAAACTGTAAGGTTCCTCGCCGGAGGAACAGGCGGCGCTCCATACGCTGAATTGCTTCTGTCCCGGCATCAGCAGCGTCGGCAGCGCCTGGTTCACCAGGAACTTGAAATGCTCTTCCTCGCGGAGAAAACTCGTGAAATTTGTGGTGAGGGTATCCAGCACCTGTGTGAACTCGGCTGGATCATTGCAGGTCTTTAGATAATCGCAGTATTGGGCCAGGGTCTCATGACCCAGCGCCCTCATGCGCTTGCCCAAACGCGAACGGATCAGCGCATCCTTGCCGTCGTGCAAACGAATGCGCGACTGTTCATAGACAAAATCGACAATGAATTTGCATGCCTGCTCATCAGTCATGCCACCCCGAACCGGAATGGAGGCTGGTTTGATGCTCAAGCTGCAACCTCCATGGACGGGTTCTCAAGGTAAACCAGCGCCTGCGGATCCAGAATCAATCCCACACGACCATCCCCCAGAATGGCGGCACCGCTGATAAACTGGTTGCTCCGGAAGGATTCGCCCAGGCTCTTGATGACCACTTCCTGCTTGCCCAGCAGATGATCCACCAGCACGCATCGGGCATCCTGACCGGCTTCCACCACCACCACAATTCCCTGCGTGGGATCCGTGGTGCCCGGGGTGATTCCAAACTGGTCATACAACCGCAGCAAAGGACGCATACGGCCACGCACGCGGATCATTTCCCCGCGACCACTCAAGGTGGTGATCATATCCGCCGTGGGACGAAATGATTCACAGACTGAGAGGGTTGGAACAATGTAGCGATGCTCACCCACACCCACCAGCAATCCGTCGATGATCGCCAGAGTGAGGGGAAGATAAATGCTGAAAGTCGATCCCTTGCCAGGAGTGGAACGAATGTCGATCTTGCCGCGAAGTTTTTCAATGTTCCGCTTCACCACATCCATTCCGACACCGCGACCGGAAATATCCGTCACCTTCTCCGCGGTCGAAAATCCGGCGGACATGACCAGTCCGAAAACCTCGCTGTCGGTCAAAACCTGCCCTTCCTTGACCAATCCTTTTTCCACAGCTTTGGCCATGATCTTGTCGCGATTCAAGCCGTTGCCGTCATCCTGGATTTCCACGACAATATTCCCGCCCTGATGAAACGCCCTCAGGGTGATGGTGCCACGGGAGGATTTTCCACGCTCCAGACGTGTCTCCGGCTTTTCAATGCCATGGTCAATCGAATTTCGAACCATGTGCACCAGCGGATCATTCAATTCTTCGACAATGGTGCGATCCAACTCGGTATCCTCACCGATGGTCACCAATTCCACTTCCTTGCCCACCTTCGCCGCGATGTCCCGCACGACACGGTTCATCTTTTGGAAAGTGGCACGGATGGGAACCATGCGCATCGACATGGCCGTGCGCTGCAAATCCTTGCTGATCCGCCCCAGTTGAGCGAGATCGCGGGTCAATTGTTCACTCTGGACGGAGGCGAGATCCCGGCTCTGGGCCACGAGGGACTGGGCAATGACCATTTCGCCGACCAGATCCACCAGCGTGTCCAGCTTGAGGGTGTCCACCTTGACGGCGGCGGTGGCTGCACGCGCATTGATTCCCGGAAGGACGGTTTCGGCTGGGGCGGCGGCAACGGCGACCTTGGAGGGTTCCTCGGTTTTGGCAGTGTTCTCGATGACACTTTCAACCGGCGCTTTCACCTCTGCTGCTTTGACTGCTGCCGGTTTTGCAGCCGGAGCGGACTGACCCCACTCCTCACGAACTTTACCGCCCAGGGTCAGTTGAATACGTCCAAGCAATCCCAGTGTGGGAACTAAAATGCTCTTATGAGGCTTTTCACCGTTGATCTGCGCTGCAATTTCGTCGGTGAACCGTTTCAAGGTGTCCTGGCCCTCAAGAATGATATTGATGATGGGCGGGGTGATGACGATCTGGTTCTGTCGGGCCTGATCCAGCAGGGATTCCAGTTCGTGAGCCAGGGTCTGGATGGCGGTGAGATTCAGAAAACCCGAACCACCTTTGAAGGTATGAAATGCGCGGAAAATGGAATTCAAAGTATCCATATCCTGCGGATTGCTTTCCAGCACCAGAACCCCCTGCTCAATGTTGGTAAGATGCTCGATGCCCTCGTTGACAAACTCCATCAACAATTCCTTGTCCTCAGGCAGATTCAGATTCAACAACGGTTCATCCGCAGAGGCGTGTGCCGCAACCGCGACCTGTTTCTCCGTTGAGGCGGACTTGGAACCCGTGGATTTGACGGCAGTCGGGGAAACCGTCTCCTTCACTTCTGATTCAGTCTCCGGCAGGGCGGGAATCGGCTGGTTGTTTTCGTGCAAATCAACCGCCTCAACCCACCATTCCACCCAATCTCTCAGGCGGGCAAGCAAATCCGCGCTAAACTGGCCGGATGTTTCGAATACCTCATCCACAAGTCCACGCCCCGGCTTTAGGGCACTGGCAAGCGCGTTCAATTTCGGATGGCCTGACAACAGATCCTCTATCTGAAGGAGAAGACTGTTCACGGGCAGCAACCCGTTGTCTTTCCCGGCCTCGGCAAAAACCAGCTCCTCGGCGATTTTTTCCGAAAGACTTTTGATTTGATTGTAGGTCTCGGTATTCATTTGTGTTCAACAGTCCGGTGATTTAGAAATCCCTGAAATCTTCCGCTTCGAGCTTGGGAACCTGGGGGCTCGCCTTGGGGAGGGCCGGGTGACTGGTCGAACCCGACTGTGAGGTCTGGGTCGTTTCAGCATTTCCGAAAAAATTATCCTCAGAGGCCTGGGATTGGGATCGACCGCTGGAACCACGCTGGCCGTGGCTGGCGACTGGACGGCCGGTTTTCTTATGCGACACTGTTTTATCTCCTGATTCGCTGAGATCATGCAACTTGCCGTTGATCAGAATCGAAAGTTCCTCAATCGTCTCCTTCAAATGGGCTGCCTGGGCATTCAACTCAGTGGCGGCACTGGAGCTTTCCTCGGCACTCGCGGCATTTGTCTGAGTTGTCTTGTCCATTTCCGTGATGGCGATGTTGATCTGCCCGATACCAAGTGTTTGCTCCTTGGACGCCGTGGAAATCTCAGCCACCAGTTCGTCCACCTGACGCGCCTTTTCCACAATTTCCTGCAACACACTGGATACCTTCACACTAATGTCGGCACCCCGATGGGTTTTCTGAATGGAATTCTCAATTTTCTGAGCGGTTTCCTTCGCGGCTTGCGCGCTGCGTTGCGCCAGGTTGCGGACTTCATCCGCCACAACCGCAAATCCCAACCCGGCTTCCCCGGCCCGGGCGGCTTCCACCGCGGCGTTCAGGGCAAGAATGTTGGTTTGAAAGGCGATTTCATCAATTGTCTTGATGATCTTGCCAATATCGTTGGAGGCAACCTTGACCTCATCCATCGCCTGCCTCATTTGTTCCATTTGTTTAAAACCGTTTTCGGCGGAACTGCGGGTCTGGCTGGATAGCTGCTTGGCCTTTTCAGAGTTGTCGGAATTGTGCTTGGCCATGCTGGCGATTTCCTCAAGCGATGCGCCCGATTCTTCCAGGCTGGCCGCCTGTTCGCTGGCGCTGCTGGCCAGGATCTGACTGGCCTTGGCTACTTCCTCGGCAGTTGCAAAGGTCTGGGCCGAGCTGTGCGTCAACCGGGATTCCAAGCTCGTCAGACTCTTACCCAGGCTTCGCACGACGAAGGCCATGATTGTTCCCACCACCAATATGGTCAGGACGATTGCACCCAGGCTGATAAGACGCTGATGATGGAAATATCCAAGGCGTGTATTCAAGAGATGATCCAATTCGTCAAGGGAGGTCGCGGCCAGCGCGAAACTGGCTTCCCGTGCGGCCCAACCCGCTGCCTCAAAGGCATCGGCATCGGGAAGATTTTTTCCCGTGGCCACTTTGTTCAGCATATCCAGAAAAGTCTGGTTTGCCGCCTGGTATTTGGCATTCGCCGCCGGCAGTCGTTCCTGAAGGCTCTGGCTCAATCCGTAAAAGTTTTTGTCCTCGCTCAAACAGGTCTGCACATCACCCGCCACACCATCCATGTCGTCCTGCTTCTGAAAGGCTGCATCCACAGCCACGTCGGATTTGTTGGCATCGACCGACTTGGCCCGAAGCCAGTCACCCACCTGAATGATGGTGCTGGAAAGGCGATCCTCCGCGGCAGGCAGCTTGTAGACACACTCATCCATCAAATAATAACTGTCCAAATCCGTATCCAGAATCAGATTGGAGGTGTCTCCCGCATGAGCGATCATGGCGCGAACGGCGGCCACCAGCTTGGTGGTGACTTCACCCTTGGCCACGTCCGCTGCCGATGCATTCTTCAAATTCTGCCAGTCGCTTTGTGAAACGGACAAACGGGCGATGTCCCGCTTGCGGGAGGCCAGTTCGGCATCCGTGAATTTTAACCGGGCTCCCAACTGGGTGTTGGTGGCGCTCAGATTGGAAAAAGCCTGGTCAATCCTGCCTTGCAGGACTTTCAGCTGATCCGCACCCGAGGAATCTCCAATGACCGCCTTTCGGGCTGCAGCCTGATATTGAGGGATCAAATCCAATAACACACCCAGCGGTTTCTGGTAGGCAACTCCGTCCCGTTCCAGAGAGGTGAATACAACGTTGGTATTAATCGAGCTGGCGATGACGTACAAAAGGATTGCGATCAGCGGAACCATTCCGCTCAGTGCCACAATGATGATGCGGCTGGTAACTTTCATTTTCGTTTTCATTTGTCTTTGCTATGGAAAGGGGCGGGTCTCGAAAATGAATCAGGAATGGGAAATGTTTTTCGTGATGGTCTCCACGGCTTCATTGCTGAGAATGCGATCAATCGCCACCAGCGCTGTCACCTTGCCTTTGATCTTGGCCAATCCCAGCAAAAACCGGGTGTCCACTGCCGCG
>Ga0214192_1001045_pt1 | contig 15839 bp, 15 predicted proteins | sample TroBogEpilimnion_44_FD_153030 | JGI IMG/M metagenome (GOLD analysis project Ga0214192, IMG submission 153030) | Freshwater microbial communities from Trout Bog Lake, WI - 29JUL2008 epilimnion | ecosystem: Environmental > Aquatic > Freshwater > Lake > Epilimnion/Euphotic zone | place: Trout Bog... | reverse complement strand
TAATGGGGCAGTTTATACATTCAACAATAATCAGAGTTCTGGAACAATTGTTGTTAAAAACAATTCAGGAACTACTGTTGCGACTATTCAGTCTGGTGGGTTTCTTGAAGTTTTGTTGCTGTCTAATTCTATTGCTGCAGGTACATGGGATTACCACAATCAAGCGCCATCTAATGTTTCTTGGTCAACCAATACTTTTGATTATTCTGGATCAATCACATCTGCGACTTGGAATGGTGCAACAATTGCAACCAATAGAGGCGGTACTGGACTATCAACATACACCGCAGGTGATTTGCCTTACTATGCTTCTGGTACAGCATTATCCAAATTGGGTATTGGGACAAGCGGTCAAATTTTGACATCAAGCGGTACTGCACCACAATGGTCAACATTGTCAGGTGTTGCAGTAACCACATTCAGTGCTGGCACAACCGGCTTAACACCATCATCTGCAACAAGCGGAGCAATTACTCTTGCGGGAACTTTGAATGTAGCCAACGGTGGCACTGGACAAAGTTCATTTACTTCTGGTCAAGTACTATACGGAAATGGTACAAGCGGCATTAATACAAGTGCCAATTTTACATACAACGGAACATTAACTTTAACTGCGGCGGCGGGTGGAAATCCACTACAAGTTATTGGCGGAGAAAGTAATTACGGCATCCGAATATTAAATGCGGCAACTACTGGTGGCGGTCAAGTAAGTCCGGTAACTGGTGCAGGTTCAGGTTTACTTATTGGAACTGATGCAGGACCTTTAAAAATTTTAACGGGTGGGAGTTATGCATCATATTTTGATGCCAACGGCAATCTTGGTGTTGCTCAATTACCCCCTGCAAACTCAACTTACCCCGGCATTTTCTTGCAATATACAACCAATATGTTTGGGTATAACGGAGCCGGTAATCTTTTTTACAATGTTTATACAACTGGAACAAACAGTTTAAAGTACCAAAACTCGGGGCTTGGTGCTAGTCAGTTTACATTTGCTCAAGGCGGTTTTTCTTGGGCGGCAACCAACACAACCGGTACTGCTGGTTCAACAGTTACATTGCCCGTTTTAATGACATTAAATACCACAGGTCTTGGTATTAACAATACATCTCCTTATGTCAAATTATCAGTTTCCGCAGGGCTTACCACAGGAACATCAAACACCATTCGTTTGTATGATGATGGTGCGGCGGCAACAAGTTCGTCAAATAATAGCTATGGCTTTGGTTTCATCACCAACGGCTTAACTTATACGGCAGGTACAAGCGGTTCACATCAATGGTGGACAGGTAACACTCAAAACATGACTTTGAGTGGAAATACGCTTATGGTTGGTACTGGTGTGCTTGGTGCAACTTATTTGGCTTTAGGAAATGGCAATGTAAATTCAAACACATTAGCTGTAATCAACCAAGCAAACCAAAATGTCGTAGGTCTTTTAATTTCCAACTGGACAGGAAGTGCCGCAACACAAGGCCCACGAATTGGATTTGATAACAGTGGCGTTGGCTCATGGGCAATTGGTTCTGCAAATGGTGTAAATGCATTTGATATTTGTAGTGCATGGGGCACTCCTTATTTGCGTATTGATGCAAATAGTGCATTGCTTATCAACGGAGCATCAGCCGCAACATCAGATTCAAAAGTCAATACACAAATTACAACTGCCGGTTCGTTCTTAACGCTTGCAGAATTTAGAAACTTAGACTACACATCAGGCACAAGATCATTCATTCGTGTCCGCAATGAAGTGACATCTGGTAGTTCAACTTCTGGATATTTTGGTCAAGGGCAAGACAACAAAACATACATTATTGCCAACAACTCAGCCCGTGGCGGTGACCTCGTTATTGATGGTAGCAGTGGCTATATTGGTATAGGTGGAAATTCTTCTCCAACAGCATTTTTGGATGGGGCGTTGACATATACAAAACAATTTAGATTTTTTGGTGGTGCTCAATCATCAACGATTGGTATTCCATACAATGGTGGAGGAAGAACATTTACATTAACTCTTGTCACAAATGGATTAAAACATGTATTAATTTATTTTGATTGCGCTGGAAATTACTACAACAATGGCGGTTCATTCCAAGGGCAAAGATTCGCCTGTCAATTTATGCATGAAAGTGGGAATTTGCGAATAAATCAACGCTTATCAAACTATGAATTTAATGCATCAAGTTCTGGAATATTTTCAGTTGGTACGCAATTCAGTTGGACTTATATAGGTGGTGATGTATGGTCAACAACCATAGGAATAAACGCAAACTACGACAGTACAATTACAGTGACGGTAGTTGGACCCGGTGTTAACGACATGACTCTTTCTTACGCTTAAAGGACAAAAAATGGCAAATACTTATACATGGTCAGTGGTTGGAATGACGAGCTATCCAACCTATGAAAGTCAAACCGATGTTGTTTTCAATGTCAGTTGGCTTTGCAATGGTACAAACGGAGCAACTCCAGTTGCTGTCACTGCTTCTGTGCCCGGAAACACACAAGTCACTTACACGGCAGGCACACCTTTTACTCCATATTCTCAGTTGACTGAGTCTATGGTTATGGATTGGGTGCAAGCGGCTTTGGGTGCTGATGGCATGGCGGTTGTTGAAGCTCAAGTAGACAAGCAAATTTCTAATCAAATTACACCACCTACGGCTAATTTAAGTTTGCCTTGGGCTACGGCATAATAATGAAGGGGAAGCCACCACCCTTTTTTGGTGGCATTTTCACGGAGATGTGAGATGAACGAAATCAATCTAACAACAGACTTGGTCAACGCAATCATGCTGGATGGAATGATTAACGCACAAATCAATCCTACTGTTGTTACGCCTAAATTGCCTTGGCAAACGGCATGACAAAAGTAATCAAGTTTATTTGTCATCCAATGGTGGCTTTTATAATTGGTTACGCAATGGGAATTTTAATTTCTAAAGGATAAAAATGGACAAAGTAACTTTATCAACCACACTCGTGAACAACATCATGGCGTACTTGGGAACTAAACCCTTCCAAGAAGTATTCCAATTGATTCAAGAAGTGCAAAAAGAAGCGCAAGCCCAACAGCCTGCTGCTGCACCTGTACCACCTGCTTCTACAGCGGAGTAACAAATTGATCCATTCACACTTGTCGCATTGGCTTCTGGGGCTTTTAAAGTCTGCCGTGAAGCTTGTGAAATGTACAAAGAGGGGCGGCAAATTGTTACTGACATCGCCAAGGAAGTTGATGGAGTTGTCAAGGACGTTAAGAATGTACAAAAGAAAGCCAAGGGGCTATTTGGGTTCTTAACGTCCATTTTTGGTGCTAAGGACGAAATCAAGTCAGAAATTGCAGAAAATCTGCAAAAAACGGCTCCAAAAGCTACCAAAAAGAAACGTCAACCCCCACCAGAGTTTGACGAGAACCTCATTTACCAACAGGTGAGTGATGCTCTCATTAAGTTCTTTCAAGCTTACAATGCACTTAAAAACTACGTAAAGGAGCAAGAGGAGTTTGCCCTTCATGCCAACAATGAAGAAGGCCAAGAAGCTGCAATCAAGATCACGATTGCCAATCTTCAGATGGAAAAGCTCAATGAAGAACTGAGTAACTATATGGTTTACCATGTGCCTGCTGAACTGAAAGATTTGTATACAAGAGTTAACAAGCAGATTGGTCACATTGCTAACGTACAAGCTCTTGCTAGGCGAGAGGAAATGCTAAGGGAGCGACACGCAAGATGGCTACGGGAGCAAAAAATAAACCGAATCAAGGGAAGAATGGCGGCTTCAGCTCTTACAGTGCTGATGCTAATGTGGATGTGGGCAATGATTCTGAGTCTGACTCATTAGCCATTGTTTTGATTATTTTGTTGTTTGCTGTCATTTTATTGTTTCTCCCAATCCTCGGATGGATGTATACTGATATACGCAAAATGGAGATTCGGGTGGAAAGAGCATTATCAAGGATCGAAGGCAAATGATTAAAAAATCCAGTTTTGTATATACATCAATATTGATATGTATATTTTTACCCTTTTTCTTAACAGGTTGTCATGACCAATATCGGTATTTTTGCCAAGACCCAGATAACTTTAAATCTGAACGTTGCCAAAAACCTTTGTGCGAGTTTAATCAGGATTGCCCAGACTATTTAGTAGCCCCTATTTTGGAGAAGAAAATTGAAGGAACTCCTGCTCCTACTGCTCAACAGCCCCAAGGAACGCCTGTCTGCCGATGAGATAGAGATCAGGGTTAGGTCATTTGTAATTATTGTAGTGACTTTAATCTTGGCTTTTATCGTGATGGCGCTTCTTTATTCGGTGACGTTTGTTAGTCAGCCAATCAAGGCTATGGCTCCTATTGACCAAGCCTATACCAAGATGCTCAATGACATCGTTCTACTCATTGTAGGCGGCATTGGGGGCATCTTGACCAAAGGCTTGACTAATGAAGCTACTAATATGATGAATGCTGCCAAGGCCAATAAAGATGCTTATGTAGCGCCTCCTCCCCCTCCTCCTGCTCCTATTATTGTTTCTGCTCCTAATTGGACTCCACCTCCTCCGCCCGTCTCGTCTCCTACATTGGAGGATGAAGAAACTAGAGAAAGAATGGCAAGAGCAAAGGCGAGTTTAAATGCTTAGTTGGTTGTCATGGTTCTTTGATGACCTGTTTTACTGGATTGCAATCATTGCAACGGTCGCAGGAGCCATTGCTTATGTACTGAGTTATCTTGTAGGGTTTCTCCCTATGTTAAAGCCCCACGCTCTCATCATGAAGGCAGTGGGTTTGTTGTTGGTTATTTCAGGAGGTTACTATGTCGCAGATCATCACGGCTATGAAAGACGGGTTGCTGAAGATAAAGCAGAAATTGATAGACTTAATGGCGAAGCTCGAGCAAAAGAAGTCGAGCTCGGACAAAAGCTCGCAAGAGCCACCAGCCAACTAAAACAGGCTAAAAATGACATCAAAATTAAACAGGCTAGTATTGATGCTCGCATCGACTCTGGCGAGTTGCGCCTCCCCTCCACCTGTGGTGTACAAGCCAGTACAAGTTCCGCCGATGGAAATCAAGCCAATGGAGCCGAATCTGACAGACAGGCTATTAAAGATATTGTCTCCATCGCAGCAGACGGAGACGCAGCCATCGTCAGCCTCAACGCCTGTATCAGCCAATATAACGAAGTGATGCAAACTGTTAACGAGGGGGTTAAATGAACGACAAAATTACCATTATTTTGATGTGCTTTATTACGGCTCTTCTTTTTATAATTTTGGTGCAAGTATGATTACTGTTGACCAACTTCAACGTTTGGGAATAGGCCCTCAATGGGAAGGCCCATTAAATGCAACTTTTGCCAAGTTTGGGATTGATGATGATAACAAGCAAGCTGCGTTTATTGGACAGTGTGCACACGAGTGCAACCATTTCAAAACACTGGAAGAAAACCTCAATTACTCCGCAGCAGGACTTCAAGCGCATTTTCACACCCACTTTCAACCAAGCGAATACGAGCTTTTTGCCCACAAACCTGAAAAAATTGCCAACAGAATTTACGCCAATCGAGGCGGCAATCGAAATGAGGCGTCAGGAGATGGGCATCGCTTCCACGGACGAGGCTGTATCCAGCTCACATTTCATGATAACTACTGGCACTTTGGTCAAGCCGTGGGTCAGGATTTTGTAACTCATCCTGAATTAGTAGCAACCCCAATGTATGCTTGTATGAGTGCTGGCTGGTTCTGGGCGACCCATGGTTGTAGTCCTTTAGCAGAAGCTAAAAATTGGCAAATGCTGACTAAGCGCATCAATGGCGGTACATTTGGAATCCAAGAACGTATTGCTTTAACTGAACAAGCCTTGACTCTGATGGGCTAAGAGCCCATAATCGATCTGGGCTAATCCCCCTTTTTTAACCCTAGGAGAACTTTATGGCAATGAGCTATGAGCAGTTTATGCAAGCCTCTGGCGCAGAACTTGTATGCGGAAATTTGATTATCGGCGTGATGCAAAATCGTAGAAAGATTGGTGATCGTCTTGATGGCACATTTACGCTTAATGAAGAAGGTTTAAAACTTCTTGCTGAGATTGAGAGCAAAATGGGAGTGACTGATGCTACACCTGAAGTTGTAGCTAAGCCCAAAAAGAAAGCTAAAGATACCCCAGCGGAAGCTATTGATTTAGGCGATAATATTGTCATTCCTAAGATTACTGAGGAAGACTTGCTCATTTAACAGGAGAATGGGGCCATGCCAGCATTAAAATTAGAATCTTTTTCTGGAATTAATCCTCGCACTGGCCCTACTTTACTTGCTGATAACCAAGCACAAGTTGCTTCAAATCTTAAAATTCAGTCAGGAGAAATCCGTCCTTGGCGATCTCCTACCAATGTTTATACTCCCTATTACACATCTTCAGCAAAAACGATTTATAAATTTGTAGGGCCTGCTGGTGTTTCACCTAGCTATGTTTGGCTTGAGTGGACAAGTGACGTTAATGTTGTTCCTGGCCCTGTTGCAGATTTAACCGATGATCGTCTTTACTTTACCAGTACTGGCTTCTCAAATGGCCCTCGTAAAACAAATTGGGCGCTTGCCACTGGCAATAGTATTGGTGTAAAACCATTTCCCAATGCATATTATGAGTTAGGTGTTCCATACCCTACCACAGCCCCAACAGTGACGGCTGCTGGAACAGGAGCAGCTCCTGTCGAAACACGTACATACATATACACATATGTAACTCAATTTGGTTCTGTTCTTGAAGAATCAGCACCTAGCCCTCCTTCAGTGGCTATCAATGTCAATTACTCTGGTGATTCAGTAACGATCAGTGGATTTGGGTCACCACCTTCAGGCAACTATAATTTTGTTTACAAGCGTATTTACCGTACGGTTGTTGGTAGCACCACTGTGGGCTATGAATTAGTTGCTCAAATCCCGATTGCTAATACAACATATACGGATACTGTAACTGCAGCCAATTTGGGCATTACGCTTTCTTCGTTGTACTACACACCCCCTCCTTCCACATTGCAAGGTTTGGTGGCTATGCCAAATGGTGTGCTAGCAGGATTTACTGGAAACCAAGTTTGGTTCTGTGAGCCTTATTTACCTCATGCTTGGCCTGTCAACTATATGTTGACAACTGACTATCCAATTGTGGGTTTAGGTGTTTATAACAATCAACTTGTTGTTGGCACAACCAAAAATCCTTATGTGATTACTGGTACTACATCAGCATCAATGTCACAAGAGAAATTACCTTTGGTACAACCTTGTGTGTCTAAAAATTCGTTTGCTTCCGATCAATACGGTGTCATGTACGCAAGTCCAAATGGTATTGTGGGGATTTCTACTGGTACAGCCGATGTTGTTACCAGCCAGTTGTTTACTCGTGATGATTGGCAAGCTTTGAACCCATCGAGCATGATAGGTGCGCTTTACAACGATATGTACTTTGGTTTTTACCAAACTACTGGCGGTTCATACAATGCCATGGTGTTATTGCGTCAAGACAATCCACCTCTAATTAATTTTTCAGCAGCCGCTGTTGGCGTTCATGTTGACCCCACTACTGGTGTTTTGAATATTATTGACCACACTTCAAATAATATTCTTGCTTTAGATAGCAGCACAAGTTCAAACACAGTGTTTGACTGGAAGTCCAAGAAGTTTTTACACACCAAACCAACGGTATATACAACTTTACAAGTTCATGCAGACTATGTTTACATGGCAGCCAACTCAGGTTCTTATGTAACGATTACAGTTTATGCTGATGGAACGTCAGTCTATAGCGGCAATGCTACTAGTGATTACCCTATCCGTATTGCTGGAGCACGAGCTTATGTTTGGGAGATTGAAATTACAGGTAATGTGCCTGTTCGCCGTGTAAATCTAGCTTCAAGCATGGTTGAAATTGGGGCGATCTAATGGCTAATTTACCTGACTTTCCCAGTATTCCAGCGGTAACTCCTGTAACTGATCCAGTGGTTTCGTCAATCCTGCGACCAATGCGGGAAAGTCTTTTGATTATTACTGGTGCTTTGTCAGGCAGTCCATTAGCAAATGGAACCGTAATTACTACTGGATTGAACCCAGTTATCACGAATCCCGTTTTACCATCAGGTACAGAAGATTTTAGTACGCCTCCAGCCCCAACGGGCTTTACTGCGACTGGAGCTTTTGCCACCATCATTTTGAGTTGGAACGGTGCTTCTTTTTCAAGCTATGCCTATACGGAAATCTGGCGAGCATCAATCAACGCTCTTGGAGCCGCTAGTTTAATTGGTTCAACACCTGGGAATGTGTTTTCTGATGCCATTGGAAATAACACTACGGATTATTATTGGATTCGTTTTGTGAATAAAGCAGGTATTAAAGGCCCATACAATGCCCCAGGAGGCACTGCTGGAACAACTGCGATTAACCCCGCTTTGGTGATTGCAAGTTTAACCAATTCAATTACAACGACTCAGTTGTACAGTGATCTTGCTGCTGAGATTGCTTTGATCCCTGGTTTATCTACTTCTGTTGCTGCAAACACAGCCAATATTAGTACGATCAGTTCGCATCAAGTAACTCAAGATGCCAGTATTGCAACTCTTACTACTCAGGTCAGTGCAAACACCACAAGTATCAGCACTTTGAATGGGAATGTAACTTCTAATACGGCGGCAATCACTACTTTACAAAGTACACAGACTTCACAAGGTAGTTCAATTGCTTCTTTGACGACTACGGTTAGTTCTCAGGGTACAACAATTAGCTCTCAAGGCACACAAATTGCCAGCAACACAGCATCAATTTCTACACAAGCAACTTCCATTAGTGGTTTGCAAGCTCAGTACACAGTTAAGATTGATGTCAATGGATATGTATCTGGTTTTGGTTTAGCCAGTACACCTGTTAACGGAACTCCATATTCAACATTTATTGTTAGGGCAGATTCGTTTTCCATTGGAGCTCCAGGTAGCACAAGTCCTTCTCCAACTTTACCATTTATTGTTCAGACTTCAGGTACAACTGTAAATGGAGTTTATCGTCCTCCTGGTACGTATATACAAGATGCATATATTGCCAATGGGGTCATTGGTAATGCTCAGATCGGTAATGCTGCTATTGATAGCGCCAAAGTCAGCTCTTTAACTGCCGACAAACTTGCTACAGGAAGCGTTACAGTTGGCACAACAATCAGTTCAGCATCAACAACAGGCGGTACTCCTACATGGAGTATTAATGGAAGTGGAGCAGCCACGTTCCAAAACATCACTGCCGTGGGTTCTGTGCAAGCTGGTACTGCAACTTATAGCGGTGGAACTGTTTCTGGTTCAGGTGCAGCTTTAAATTCCAACGGAACATTTGCTCTTGGTAATTCATCTGCCAATATGACTTTTAATGGCAGTACTTTTAATATTTCTGGCAGCCAATTTCAAGTCGGAACAGCTGCCTTATCTGGAGGTTCATCTTCAAGCGCCACGACCATGAGTGGTAGCGGAGCTGTTTTGTATCCAAGTGGAGCTTTTGCTCTTGGTGGTTCAAGTACTAATCCTCTTGGTGTGACTCAAAGTATTGTTAATTCCAGCTCTGGTATTTATATCAATGGATTTACAACACAATTTAATGCAGCTGTTGCAGGCGGTTCTTCCATTGCTTCGCCATTGACTTTGATTACTTTTACGGTTACTGCTGCCAATGCAAATTCTTATGGTTTACTGACTACAACTTTTAGTCTTTTGCATATTTTGGCAGGTAATACAGCTTCAACTGAATGTATAACGTCTATTAATGTTACGCTTTCTTGTTCTAGCCCTTACTATAGTGCGACATACAATGCTGTTAATATTATTCCTTGTGCACTAAAGTTGTACACAGGAGGTATTAGTTCATTCTCTGGGCAACAACTTTCTTTTGATTTCCCATTAAAAGTTCCTGCTGGAACATACACACTTTCTATTAGCGGTACTAACATTTTTCATGACAATGGCGGCGGTTTACAAGGTTATGGAGTTGTTGTGGCTTCTGATTGTTACAGCACTTGGTATCAGGCACAAGTATGAAAAACTATACAATTTTTAATCCTACTACGGGTGAAATCGTTCAATCAGGTGTTTGTTTGGATGATGACTACCAACATCAAATTATTTCTGATTGTCAAACTATTGAAGGTAAAAGTGACTACAAATTAAATTATGTAGTTAATGGGCAAATTCAAACTTATACAGATGCCCAAAGAGAAGCCAAGGCAGCAGCGCATCCTTTGTATTTTGTTTGGAGTAATTCATCTTTTTCATGGGTTGACCCAACTACTCCTGACCAACAAAAAGCCACTCAAATTTCAGTTGTGAATACAAAAAGAGATAATCTTTTATCCGCTTCTGACTGGATAGTCGTTCGGGCTACCGACCAAGGGGTTCCAATCCCTACTGACTGGAAAACATACAGACAAGCCCTAAGAGATGTAACCACTCAATCAGGGTATCCTTTTAATGTTGTGTGGCCTACGCCTCCTTGATTAAACCAATTTTAACGCCTAAAATATGAAAAAAATTGTATACGGAGAAGATGCTAGACTGCTTGCTTGGCTTGAACCGAGGCTCGAAGGTCACTTTTCTCCCACGAATGCAACAGCTTTTGGAGTCGAAGATGATAATGAAATCATCGGAGTTGTTGCATTTAATTACTATTCAGGAACATCTGTCCACATGAATGTCGCTGCGTTACCTGGTCGTTATTGGTTAACAAAAGAATTTTTGTGGCGCAGCTTTGCTTATCCATTTCTTCAGTTAAAGTGTAATCGAGTTACCGCATTGGTACGTGAAGACAATATTCATGCTCAAAAATTCGATGAAAATCTTGGATTTGTCCGAGAAGGTTTACTTAGAAAAGAAAGTAAAGACGGACAAAATATGATTGTGTACGGTATGCTTAAAGAAGAATGCCGTTTTTTGGAGATTAAAGTATGAGACTGCATGAATATGAAATGCTACCTGAATTAGCATTTACGCCCCGTGGTGGGCGTTTTGGTCGTGGTATGACGCTTTGGGGTAAAGGCGGCGGAGCATCTGCCCCTCCTCCAATTGATCCATCAATTACTACTGCTCTTGCCAGTAATATCCAAAAGGGTAGTGACTTAGCGACTTCTGGTCTTGATACTTATAATAATACAACTGCTCCAGCTATTCAAAAAGCAATCGATACTCAGACTGCAGCAAATAATACATATTCAACTGCAGCAAATACTGCAGCCAATCAGCAATTAGGTATTTATAACAACACTGCTGTTCCTGCGCTTAACGCTATTGCAGCCGATGCAAATAACTACAACAATGCTGGTTACCAAGAACAAATTGCAAGTCAAGCGTTGGGCGATGTAAACCAACAGTTTGCACAACAACAAGCTAATAACGCATTAAGACAGCAATCTTATGGTATTAACCCTAACTCTGGTGCAGCTCAAATGAGTGGTAATGCCAATGCTGTACAACAAGCCGAAGCTGGTGCTGCGGCGTCTACTCAAGCTCGTGCTGCTGCAGTTGCTCTTGGCTTACAAAAGCAACAGAATGTATTTAATTTAGCAAACCCATCTTTGTCCAATGCTGCTAGTTTGGGTTCATCTGCAATTGGAGCAACTCAAAATAATGTGGCTAATAATGTTACGATGGGCAACGCCAACAACGCTGCTTTGAGTACTGCTGGCGGTTTGTTAAGTGGGTCTAGCGGGGCAGCCAATTCTGCTTATGGCAATCAAGTCAGTGCTTACAATGCATCCCAACAAGCTAATGCAACAAGTTCTGCTGGCTTTGGCAACTTAGTTGGAACAATTGCTAGTGCTGGTAGTGGTTCTTTGATCCAACAAGGTCTATCATGGCTATCCGATATTCGTACTAAACAGAATATAGAACTAATTGAAGTTCGCCCTGATGGTTTAGGCATGTATAAATTTGAATACAAGCCAAGGTTTAAGAAACACTCAATGGCAGGAAAAGGTTTTTTCGTTGGTCTTTTGGCCCAAGAAGTTGAAGCTGTTTATCCTGATGCGATTATCAATTTGGATTCAGGCTATAAAGCTATTGATTACTCAAAGGTGGTGAATTATGGGGTTTAATTTAGGAGCCTTTGCGGGTGGTCTATCAGATGCAGTTGTCAAACAACAGCAGGAAGCTGATCGTAAACGATTGACTGATATTCAAGAACAGCAAGCAAAAAACCAACAAAAGTTATTTGAGCAAAGTCAAAAAGACCAAGAAGGTTTATTGAAAGCTCAGCAAGATGCTTTTGGAGTAACACCAACTCAAACTGCTATTCCAGCTGGACAACAAGGTGCTCTTACGCCTACTTCACAAGCAGCTCCTGCGACTACAAATGCTGCAGATGCAGCTACACCATCAGCTATTCCAAGCGGAGATGGGAATGCTCCTGTTAAACCTCAAGTAGCACTCCAGCAATCAGCAATGATGAATCCAAATGCCCCAGCTCCGACTGCGGCTATTCCTGCTCAAGCTCAAGCTCCTGCTCAAGCTCCTGCTCAATCGGCTATTCCTGCTCAAGCTCAAGCTCAAGCTCAAACCCCTATTCAGGCTCCTACTCCTGAAATGTCTGCTGCTGAAAGATCGGAGAGATTTTTAAAATCTGCTTTAGCCAATGGAGTGAGCCCAGCCGTTGCATACAAAACTGCTTCTGATATGCAGCAAATGTCTTTAGGTAAACTTCAATTAAATGAAGCTGAACAACAAGCCGATTTAAATAAAAGATTTAAAACATTTACTGAAGACCATTTTGCTCGTCTGGACAAAATCAATAAAGTTGATCCGACTAGTGCTGAGTCTGTAGCTAGTGTTCTTGGCCCTGAGTATGAACTGCTCCACCCTGGTCATCAAATTGGTTTTGATAAGAAAACCAATACAATTACATTTGTTGGCGATGACGGTAAACCAATAGCTATGAAGCCTGGCGAAGCTTTAGCTATGGCTAAAAAATTAAACGATGACCATTTTGCGGAAGGGGCAAAAAGATTTGCTAAGAGTCCCACTGAGTTTGTCGATATGACTACGAAGATAGAAAACCTTAAAGAGACTCATGCCAAGAATCAAAGTGAAGCTACGTACCAAGATGTCATGGGTAAAGTAGCAAAAACTAATGCAGCAACGAGTGCAAAAATTGGTGAATCTACTATTGCGTACAACAATGCACGTACACAAACTGCTCAAATTGCTCTTGACTTAGCCAAGAATAATAAAGCTGCTCAAGAAGCCATGAGGCCATATCAAGATCAACTCGCAGCTCTTACAGAGGATGAAATCAAAGCAGGTAAAGGTGATGTCATTGTCCAAAAAATGCTTGTGGCTGGCGCAACTAAATCTGCTGACCTTACAAAATATTTGGCAGAAAGTAAACAACAAGCTAAGGGCGAATGGAAAACAGTTCCAGGAGCTGAAGACCTCCAAGAAAATTCTCGTACTGGACAAAGACGACAACTCGATCCAAACACCAACACTTGGAAACTTCAAGGACAAGGAAAAGTTTCTGAAAATGCAGCTCAACTTGGAGTTTTATCTTATGTAGATGAGAACGGACAGATCGGTTACAAGGGTGCAGATAATAAGTATTATTCGAAAGAGCAAGAAGCTGTTGAGTCATTCCAAAATAAACCTGCTGCGGCAAAGCCATCAGCAATTCCTACTGAAAAAGCTAAACCTGCTGAGGCTCCTGTTCAATCAACTTCGGCTTTACCAAAAGATGCTGTAAAAAATGTTGGTTATTACCTAAAAGATAAGAGTAAACCGTGGTCAGCAGAAGGCGTTAGTGAACATTTTGCAACTCAAGCAGAAGCAGAAGCCGCTTACCGTAAAGCTCACGTACAATGGCATTTACAAAATCCATTTGCCAAGGACTAAGCCATGCCAATACTTGAAGGTTTTAAACCTGTTGGTGAGTTATCAGGTACAACTCCAACGATTGTTCCAAATGACCGCAATGCGCTTATGTCTGGTTTGTCGTCAGGCACAAGTAATCTTGAAGGATTGCTGTACGATGCTTTAGGTGCAGGTGCTGATGCCACTAAACTTAAAGAACTTAAAGAGTGGGCCAACAAACAAGCTAAGCAAAAAGAATATGAATCTTTTGTAGCTAGTAGACCTGAACTTAATAATATTGAAGATCAGTCTTTAGGTTCTTTACCTTCTTATGCTGCTTATCAATTTGGACAACAATTACCTCAAGTAGGCGGAGCTATGCTCTTAGGTGCAGCTGTTCCTGAAGCTGCTGTTCCTGCTGCTGTATCTAGACTAGGTGCTGTTGCTCCTGATTTTCTCAGTGGCGGAGCTTTAAAAGCTGGTGCTGATTTTGCTACTAGACGTGCTGCTTTAGAAACGGGAACGGCTCTTGGTAAAAATGCCATGGGTTTGGGAGCGTTCAACGAAGTCCAATCTATTGGTTCTTTATACAATAGCGCCAAAGAAAATCCTGATGAGGAAAATGCAGGGCTTAAATCCTTAGCATTATCTCCAGCTCATGCCGCACTTGAAACTATTCCCGAAGTTCTTTTGGGTAAAGTCATTGGCGGTGAACATGGATTTACTGGAAACTTTATTCAGCGAGGTTTAAAAGCAGGTGCGGCTCAAGCTACTACGGGAGCTTTATCTGAATTAGGTCAAGGTGAATTAGAGATGGCTGTTGGTAAGCCATTGACAGATGAAGAGAAGTTTAGCCAAAGATTAAATTCTGGCGTTGCTGGTGGACTTGTAGAAGGTATCTTGGGCGGCGCTGGCGGTATGTTGCGTAGCGGTAAAGCTGTACCTTTGATGAAGGGTACAAACGAGCAACTAACTACATCTGAATTAGACCAAGGCAATGGTCAAGGTGGCGGTAGACAGCCTGATACTGGAGACTCAGTACAACAAGCTTTAAACGATAATCTTGATCTTGGGTCTACTCCAACGGCTAGAGTTCAGTTACCAACGCTTAGCGCAACTCAGCAAGGAACTACAGATGTAGCCCAGCAAGCGGCTGCAGCTCAACAACAGCAACAACAAGCCCAAGCTGCCCAACAACAGCAACAAGCGGCTGCACAAGCTCAAGCAGATCAAAAAACTCGTCAAGATCAAGCACTCCAAACTTTTGGTGTGGCTAATAGCGTTGATGACACCAGAGGTAATTTGGTTGGCAAGCCCATCTTATCCAAGAGTACTTTAAGCGTTGTAGCTGATGCGTTGGAAAAAGAACACAGCGCTATGCCTGAAGATCAAAGAACAATTGCTAGCGCAATCATTGCCGCTAATAATGCTTTGGCTACACCTGAAAAAACAAACCCATTGGTAAGCTTTAGCTTTAATGTGGCTGACCCTGCTAAAACAGCTACGTCTGTACAGAATGCTTTCAAAGCGATTGCTAATGTAGCTACCAAATACCAAATCCATGATGCGACATCTGCTGAGGAAGCTGCTGCCCGTTTGGATGAACAATCTAAATCTGCCAAAGCTGGGGAGTTAGATAAGATCAATGCTATTCATCAAGCCTTGACAGGCAAGGATACTTCTGGTTTCATTGCTAGTCAACAATCTAAAGGAGAGAAAAATGGAAACAAACAACCCCAACGTCAAGTGGAAACAACTCCCAGGGTGGGAACAGTACCAGTCCAAGGAGGATCAGCTCAAGCAGCAAATGGAGGAGGGAATGTGGGGAATGGAAACGTTCAACCCATCGGAGCAGGAAGTGTCCCTCAAGAACAGACTGGACAGCAAACTGGACAGTTATCAGGAGAAGGAATACGGAATAGCCCCAGTGGAACCTTGCCAAGCGGGAATGTTCACGATGACGGGAATGGGACTGGGCAGGGGCAGATAAAT
>Ga0214192_1001040_pt1 | contig 15895 bp, 9 predicted proteins | sample TroBogEpilimnion_44_FD_153030 | JGI IMG/M metagenome (GOLD analysis project Ga0214192, IMG submission 153030) | Freshwater microbial communities from Trout Bog Lake, WI - 29JUL2008 epilimnion | ecosystem: Environmental > Aquatic > Freshwater > Lake > Epilimnion/Euphotic zone | place: Trout Bog... | reverse complement strand
GAGCCACTTTACGACTCTTCGCAATCGTCTCGATCAATTCATCTGTCCAGTGAGCCGGATGCGTGTAAAGCAGTCGAATCCAGAAATCCCCGGGAATTGCGTCCAACTCCCGTATCAAACTGGCCAGACGCGGCGCGTCTCCTGGAAGAGCCAGAGCAGCCGAGGTGAATTTTTCCGGGGACGCAATATTGCGCGAGTGATTTTCCCGGAGATCCATTCCATAATAAGTGGAGTCCTGGGATATCAGGTTGATTTCCTTGACCCCTTCCGCCACGAGTTGCCTGACTTCACTGGCGATATCCTTTGGCTGCCGGCTGCGATGTGTGCCGCGCATGCGGGGGATGATGCAAAAACTGCATGGATGATTGCAGCCCTCGGCAATCTTCACATAGGCAAAATGTTTCGGGGTGAGACGAAACCTGGGAGTTGCAAAATCGGGAATGAAAACCGGCCTCTGATTCACATCCATCAACGGCTGCCCGGGGGCGGTCACCACGGTCTTGGTCTTGCCAAAGCGCGGGGTGCTGCGAAGGCTTTCCTCCTCTTCATGGCTGTGCGGTGCCTTTCCGGAATCCAATTCCTGGATTCGACGCGCCACTATTGCCTTCGAGGATTTGGTTTTTATCGCGGGGATGGCAATCCGCCGGGCTCGATGATCCACCGCCTGTCGCACGATCTCAGAAACCTGCGCCACCTGGTCAATTCCCATGAATGCATCCACCTCGGGCATCAATTTGGGAAGCTCTTCACGGAATCTCTGGGGCAAACATCCTGAAACAATCAATCCCTGTCCGCGATTGGAAGCTTCGCGCAATTCCGCCGATTGCAGGATGGCGTCCACACTTTCCTCTTGCGCGGAATCAATGAAAGAACAGGTGTTCACGATGACGACATCCGCCGATGCGGCATCGTTCGTGATTTCCATGCCGCCCTTGATCAGCGAACCCAGCATGATCTCGGCATCCACCAGGTTCTTGGCGCAACCCAGGGAAATCAACCCCACGCGCACCGGCTTCGCTGCTTTCGCTTCTGTTTTCATCGTTTGAAAGGGGCATTATACGATGAAAAACCGCAAGCGCAATCAGGTAAAATGATCGGGTCTAATAAACCCGAGAGGGCGGAATCCAGCCGGGATCAAGGCTTGCCGGGAACTGGAGCGGTCTCGCCCTGGGAGTCGGCAGGAGTGGAAGCAGCGGGTTTGGGCTCGTTCTTGAGGCCCAGTTTGCTCCTCAGCACCGCGGCCATTTGCGGCGGCAGTTCCTCATTCAACATCCGATCCAGCACGGTTCTCCGGATTTCACTCAAGGGAGGCAACCCGACACGATCTTTGTTGCTGGCCATACCCGAGATTTTAGCTTCGTAACTTCCCCATGCTTTTTCCGCCAATCGATGCAGTCCCAGGTAATGATCGTCCTCATCCATTGCCAGACTATCAAAGGCTCGAGCTTCCAACCCCTCAATAATGGCTTTGGCCTTGTCGCGACCCAGATCATTCATCTCATCTTGAAGCCGGCCCAGCGCATAATCATCCAGGCTGATTTGCGTAGGCAGCGATTTTGAAACCATGTTCAGCAGTGCTTTGTCCGGATATTTCTGGGCGATGTATTTAAACCACTTGATGGCATCCTGCTCACGGTTGTAAGTGTAGAGAAACCAGACCGCATCGCGCAGAAAATTGCGATGCGCTGTCTCAATGTGATCCCTGTTTTTCGGGTCGTCCACCATGGCCTGTTCATATGCATCACTCACCTTCGGAATGATGGCAAGGTTTGGACCATACTCAAAACGGTTGAGGGCATTATTCTTCACAAGCCTTCCGCGCTGAAAGCTCATTTGCATCGACTGGTAAACGACACGGTGAAGCGTGATCAAATCGTTGGGATCAATGGCGCGCGAGTTGCGTTTGGCCGCTTCCAGACCTTGGTAGGCCCAATAGATGGCTGAGGCCTCGGGCAGGCGCCATTCCACCGGACCATAGAGGTCATCCACCGCCTTCATCACCACCGGATCCATTTTTAATTTGTTGGTCAGCACGCCCAGGCGTTCACGCATCTCGGGGGTCGATGGATGCAACAAATCCTCCCACATATTCGTGGATTGCAAGCCCAACACGTTGATCATCTGCTTGCCCCACTCACTCTTGTAGGTGTTGTGCGCGTCGTCCAGGTTCTGCCCCATCTTGTGCTGAAAAAACCAGGCCAGCTCCCTGTGGATCAGGACATCATTGGGATTGTATTTGAGGCCCTCATCCCGAAGCAACTCAATGCCCCGCTGCACCCAGCGCCAACGATCCTGCGGATCCTTGAACTTGACGGAAATATTGTAAGCCATGTTCCATGCCTGCACGAGCCAGACCTGGGTGAAATGCGGCTCGAGCTTGGTGATCCAGTCGGCCAGTTGAACCATTTCAAAAAATTTGTCATTTTCCTGAAGATCGCTCGCACGGATCCAGAGCGCGTTGGAGATCAGTCCGCGAAAGCCGCCCAGCGCCACCGTGGTCAGCGCCAATACCGGAGGCGCCCCCTTCAACTCGGTGTAACGGTCCAAACCCAGTTCGTGCCGCTGGCCCACCAACGCATTCTGCATCAGGGACGAGCCCAGGATCGAAAGAATCATCATTCCAACGAGCAGGTATTTATAAAGCTTTGGATTCATGCCGTGGAATTGGATCAATTATTTTTCTGCGCGGTGGCCAGTTCCCGGTTTGTCAGGATCAACATTCCCGTGAGCCCCAGTGTCCCGCCCATCAGAAGAACAATCTGTCCGAAGGCCAATCCCATGACTTTCCAAGTGATGACCCGGCCTGTGCTGAGTGAATCAATGGGAGAAAAGTCCTCCACCAGGTTGATGATATAGAGCATTCCTTCAAACGCCGGAATAACCACTTTGTCCGCGGACGAATGACCGCTGCCACCTTCGCCGTCCCCACCCATGATGGTGCGCTGCTCCACCGCGGAACTCATCGTCCCGCTGCTCAGGCAGATAAAGAGCAAGGCAAGCGAGAAAAACGCAGCCACTGGGAACGACATCAATGAGGATGCAGCCAGCCCCAACGCAGCAAGCAGTGACATCCAGAACAGGATGATCGCCAGCCCGCGCACAAAGTTGCCGCCAAAACCGCCCACGCGATACAGTATTTCCAGCCCGTCATCCAACTGAAAAAGCAGCGAGGTATCACTCACATTGCCGAAGAGGATGGTCAGATCGCCATTTTCATCAAAGACATTGGGATCAATTTGAAATTCGTGGAAGGTATCCGGCGCCATGCTCACCGGTTCGGGGGTTTGCCAGATCCGGGTCTTTCCGGGAGTGCCGGCAGCCCATTGTCCGTAATAAGTGGCCCCGGCCGCGGCAGTCTGGGGCGTGCTGAATTTAATGCGAAGATACAGGGGTTGGTCCTTGAGTGAATCCTTCGCCGATCCCAGCTTGATCTTCCAGACTCTCGTGCCCCCGGGCGCAACAACCTGCCGTTCGGCTTTGACCTGCAAAAATAATTGTTTGCGAACCATGTTGAGATCCATGTCCACAAATTTGTTCTTGTCCAGTTGCTCCTTGAAGATGCGCTCGGTCACCTGCTGAATCAACGGCATCTGGTCTTCTTCTTTCAAGGAATCACGTGCCACCAGCACCTCATTGAAAAGTTTGAATCGTTCCGTCTCCACCAGCTTGTTGCCACGAAACTCCAGCAGGAGAAAAACTGCCAGACCCGCCACCGCGAGCAATGCAGCATTCAAGGTCACTATCCCCAGCCATTTGCCCAGCCAGATTTTCCAGCGGGCAATCGGTTTCACGGCCAGCATCTGGATCTGGCATTCTTCCATGTCCCTTGCCAGCGTGCCGCAAGCCAGCCAGAGCGTACTCATGCCCAACAATCCCGTCACGGCACTGAGCGTGTAGGTAATCAAAATCTGGGCAAAGCCATCCGCTGTCCCGTCATCCTTCACCACCAGCGGAAGCCCCACCACCGCAGCCAGCAACAAAATGAGAATCACCCAGAACAGGCGGTAACGAAATGCCGCCCTCCAGGTCAGTCCCAATATGGCAAACAACGGTTGCATGAATCAAAATCTCCCGGTTCCAAAAAAACGGTTCACTTCGGTTTCCCCAAAAGTGAGGACAACTTCTCGTTCGCCTCGCTCAAATCAGCCTTCGGCGTTTCCGACGCCGCAGGGACTGCCGAAGGGCTTGTTTCCGGAGCGATCACAGGAGCAGAGTGTGTAAGTGCATCCAGCTTTTTACTGTCCACCGATGGAACCGCGGGTTCTGATGGCTTGATGGGAGGAGCATTCACAGCAGCGGGGGCGGTCAAACGTTCCAGAACTTTTTGGGCGGATGGCTGGACCTCCACATCTCCACGAAGATATTCGGCAACACGATGTCCCGAGGTTGCACCTGAAGTGGATTCCGCCGCCTGCCGTGCACGGTTAACCACTTCCAGGAAATAGCTCTCCAGGTTTTGAGTCGGATTATCCACCCTCACCAGACCCGCATCCACTTCCGCACTGATGATGTCCAAGGCTCGCTGCATCGTCTCACGCGAGACGACCGGAGACGTGATACGAACCACATCTGGTGTTGCCAGCAATTCCTTGAGGGTTCCCATTGCCTGGATTTTTCCGCCGTAGTAAATCACCACGCGATCACAGACATCCTCCACATCCGAGAGCAAATGGCTGCTCAAAATAACGGTCTTTCCGCGTCGGGCCAGGGCGAGGATCAAATCTTTCACCTCGCGGCAGCCAATCGGATCCAACCCCGCGGTGGGCTCGTCCAGAATGACGAGTTCAGGATCATTGATCAAAGCCTGGGCCAGGCCGATGCGTCGTTGCATGCCCTTGGAAAATTCGCCCACAGCCCGTGTTCTCGTTTGCCCCAGGCCCACCATCTCCAGCAATTGTTCCGCTCTCTTGTCGCGCTCCGCTCCGGGCAGGCTGAAAATATTGCCAAAGAAATCCAGCGTTTCATGCGAATTCAAATACCGATACAGATAGGATTCCTCAGGGAGATATCCAATACGCGATTTGGTTGCCACATGCCGCGGGGAATGACCGAAGACTTCGATGTGCCCCTTGGTTGGATTCAACAAACCGAGCAACATTTTCACGGTGGTGGATTTTCCCGAACCATTGGGTCCCAGCAAGCCAAAGACTTCACCGCGACGCACTTCAAAATCGACATTGTCCACTGCCCGCGCCTTGGAGCGCCCCCAGAAATCCTTGAATACCTTGGTCAATCCGCGCACAGCGATCACCACGTCCGTGGATGGGGCCGCACTGGTTTTCGAGGATGAACTGGTTTCAACAATGCTCATGATGGTTCAGGATTAGCATGACCGCCCAAGGGTCATGCGGGTTTCACATTCACTTCTGCAGCGGAGGTTTCGCTGGTGGTTCCGGAGGTTTGCGTTGAAGCTGCCTCACCTTGCAGCTGGAAATGCTCCAATTCCTCACCCTTGCGCACGAGTCGGGCGCTGTTAAACACCACGATCAAAGAACCGGCATTGTGCATGATGGCCGCAATGATCGGCCCAACGATGCCAAAGGCAGCCAGTGACAATCCGACTACAATGAAAACCATGCCGAACAAAAAGTTCTGATTGATCACAGTGCGGGTGCTGCGTGAGAGCATGATCAAGAATGGGAGACGGCGAAGATCATTGTTCATGAGCGCAATCGTGGCGCTATGAATGGCCACTTCACTTCCGGCGGCACCCATCGCGATTCCAATATCGCCCGCAGCCAGCGCGGGGGCGTCATTGACACCGTCACCCACCACGGCAACACGGTAACCCTTCAACTTCGTCGCGCGAACAAAGTCCACCTTGGTTTGAGGCAGGCAATCCCCCACCACTTCCTCGCATCCAATTTCACGGGCAACCCTCGCGGCCACCGGTTGACGATCACCCGAAATCATGGCAATCCGCCGCACTCCGTTTTCTTTCAAGCTGGCCAGTGCGGCAGCTGCTTCAGGACGGGTCTGATCCTGCAACCCAACCCATCCAATGCAACGTCCGTCAATGGCAACAAACAAAAGGCTGAATCCCTCGGTCTCGTTCAAATCAACGGCCTTAACGAAATCCTCGCCAACGCCGTTGTCTTTCAACCATTGCGCCCGTCCCACCAGAACGGCGCGACCATCCACATCGGCTTTCACACCGCGACCCGCCGTTTCTGTAAAATTAACCGGCTCACTCATCGGCACACCCACCTCACCCGCCAGTTGCGTCAGCGCCTTCGCTGTAGGATGATTGCTGTATTTCTCCGCGGATGACGCGATGCGCAAAAGCTCAGCAGGAGCCGTTTCACCAATCGGAGCCAGGCGGCTGACGGCTAGTTTTCCCGTCGTCAATGTGCCCGTTTTATCAAACACAAAGGCATTGATGCGTGCGGCGGATTCAATATCCCCCACGTTTTTGATCAGAATTCCAAGCCGCGCCGCCGCTGAAAGCGCCGCCACCATCGCGGTGGGGGTTGCCAGAATGAATGCGCAGGGGCAGGAAACCACCAGCACTGAAATCACACGCGTCAGTCGTTCATCAAACTGAAGTTCCTTGGGGGAAAACGCCCATACCAACGCGGCAATGACCAACACCAGCGGCGTGTAGAACACCATGTACTGATCGATGATGCGCATGATGGGCAGCTTGGTTTTTTCCGCTGCCAGGATCAGTTCCCGGACTTTTCCGAGCGTGGTGTCCTGCCCCGCGCGACTCACCCGCACCTCCAGAACTCCCGTCAAATTCTGGGTTCCGGCGAAAACGTCGTCGCCGGTTTTCTTGTCAACCGGCAAGGATTCTCCCGTGATGTTGGCCTGGTTGATGGAACCCTGACCCGATACAATCACACCGTCCGCAGGAACATTATCTCCAGGACGAATGCGGATGACATCATTGATGGCCAGATCCTTGGCCGCGACTTCTTCTTCCTTCTGCCCCACAATCCGGCGTGCTTTGGTGGGTGTCAGTTTGATGAGCGATTCAATGGATTCGCGGGCTCCCTCAGCAGTGCGGGATTCGATGATCTCACCCGTCAACATGAAGAAGGCCACGATCCCGGCCGTCTTGTAATCCCCGGAGGCAAACGCGGCCAGAACCGCAATACCCACCAGCTCGTTGATGGTCAATTTACCCTTGCGCAAGTCTTTGAACGACATCCAGACAATCGGATACCCGAGGATGATCGCGCCAATCATGGCACTGGCACTCGCAGCCGTGTGGGCCTGGTCAAACAACCAGTCCAGTAGAAATGCATTGATAACAAACAGGACTCCGACGAGGGTTTGCTTCAACCGCACCGGCGTGTGCTCATGACCGTGATGGTCGTGCCCGTGGTCATGACCATGTTCGTGATCATGATGGTGATGATCATGCCCGTGATCCTGTTCCTGCTGGCTCAAAAGGGAGGTGACTTGCATAAAAGTTTAGTGATTTGAGGCCGGTACTATGTTCGCAGACGCAGCGGGTTCGCGGCTTAACTGCAGCCGCACTTCACGGGTTTTACCATCCGCACGGGCCGGGATATAAATCTTGTCCTGCACGTTGGTCAGAACCCGACCCATGGTTTCTGTCAAAAGCACATTGGCAAACAGGGAAGGATTTTTCCTGAACCCTGGCAACAAATCCGTAAACCTCTGCGCCTCTGCTTTTACGGATTCGACCAGACGCACTTTGTCGGCCTGCGCCGTGTTAATGCGACCCGATGCCTCCGCCTCAGCCTTGCTCAAAACCTGATTTTGATAACTCAGCGCCTCATTGTGATTCTTGTCGCGCACCGATAGAGCCGTCAGGACTCCATCAAAGGCGGACTTGAGGAACAGGGGCGGTTTGCTTTGCACGTTGCATTGCTCGATGACAATTCCCAGATTCTGCTCCTGCACCAGATGATTCACTCGCTCACGAACGGTATCGCGGAATCGCACGATGTCGCGGGTCAAAATGTCATCCACCTTGAAGCGTGACGCGGCGTAAAGTAGCGCATTGTCGAGATCGTTCTGAACGGTGTTGGACGCGTTAACGAAATCAAACTGGTAGGTGACAGGTTCATCAATCCGATAAATCAAGGTGGCGCGGGTATGGACAATATTCTGGTCCGCACTCAGCACATAACCATCGCCATTGGGATTCAATCTGGGATTACCCGGACCTTCCTGATCGAGACTTTCTGCTTCCGGAGTGGTCTGATACCAACCCACCTCGGATTTGACCTGCATTAGTTGCGAATAAGGAATCCGCACGACTTCATCAATGGGATAAGGCCATGCAAAATGAAGACCGGGCTGCAGCAGTACTTCCTTGCCTGTTCCCGAAGGTTTACCCATATGCAACACCACGGCGCGTTCTTGCGGAGTAACCTTGAAAAATCCGGACCCCAGGAAAACAATCACCAACACCACCATGGCGATTTTAACTATCCCGAAACTGCTCTGCAACGCCTCGGCAAGCGCTTGAGTACCGGTATCCTCGGGCAAGGATGTCGGGGGATTGGCCGCGGGCTTCTCGTCGCCGTGACCATGGGGGTGATCGTGATCGTGATCGTGGTCATGGTCATGGTCATGGTCATGGTCATGGTCATGATGATGACCGTGATGGGAGTGGTCGTGCTTGTCGCTCATGCCACTATTTGGAGTTGGGGTTCAGGAGGTTGGTGGAGTAACCCTGGAAAAGGTTATAAGGCTGGCTGTGCTGGTCGAGGATCAACGTGGCACGATCCTTCAGGGACGCATCCAGCGCGTTCAGGCTCAGCAGGAAATTGGCGAGCTCAGGGTATTCCTGGAATACCTCGAATGATTTTGCGGCGGCGGCTTGTCCCTCACCGCGAATTGCCGTGGCTTCGGCTTCCGCATTGGCGATCATTTCCGCGCTCTTGCCATTGGCGGCTGCCTTGATCTTGGACGCCTCGGCTTCGCCTTCCGATTGGATCTTGCTGCTCAGCACCTGGCGCTCGGAGGTCATGCGTTTGAAGACCTCAGCCGTGACCGCTTCGGGGAAACCCAGTTTCTTGATCCCCAGAAATTCCAGCTTGATGCCGTAATTTTTCTGGTTCACTTGTTCCTGCACCAGCGTCAGGATTTCTTTTTCGATCTCATTAAACTTAAGTTGTTTTTCGTCGGTGGAAACAAAATCGGAAAGCGGATGTTTTCCCACCACGGCACTCTTTGCACTGCGAATCAGGCCTTCGAGCTTTTTCTCGGCTTCCGGCACGGAACCATTGGCAAATTTCGGGAAGAACGCCTGGGCATCATCAATCTTCCATCCCACAAACACCATGGTCAGCAGATTGTAGCTGTCCGAGGTAAAGGTCTGGTCGAATTTATCGTCGAAATTCTGAATGCGCTGGTCGAAGGTGTAGGTCTGGTTGATCGGCCACGGCCAGTGGGCATAAAATCCGGGTTCGGTAATCGTGCGCGTCGGCTTGCCAAAAGTGGTCACCACCACAACGGTGGATTTACGAACCTGGCCGCAGAACAGAAGCGAACAGGCCACCAAAACCAGTAGAACGGCGATGGATAATGTTAACGGAGACTTTTTCATACGTTGATTTCTTTAAATTTCAAATTCAAATTCGGTTCTGATTACTTCGATTTCACGGGAGCTGTAAGATCGTTCAAGATATCCTTCCGGATTTTATCTTCCAAATTCAGGATGACCACATCCTGGGTATTCGTCGTCAACAGCAAGTAGGTGCGGGCGTTGGTAATGGAGTGCGTCAAGGTCTGGAGATAGGCACGATGGGTATAGACAGCCGGGGCAGCCAGGTAGGCCGGAATCTGGTTCGTAAACAAAGCCGCCTGCGCCACGGCACTGACCTCGCGTTGCTTGCGATCCGCCTGCGCAGTGGAAACAGTCTCAAATGCCTGCGCACTCGCCTGGTTTGTGCTCCTGGTCGCTTCTGCAGTCGCAGAGAGAATATCGGCTTCCTTGATGCTCCGTGCCGACACCACCTTTTCATAATCCGGCGCCACTTTTGACGGAGGATGAATATCCTGTAATCCAACAAAAACAATCTTCGCCCCCATCTGATGTTCATCCGCCCGGGCCTGAATCCGATCACGCAAGGTCACGCCGGCCTCCCAGCGTCCACTGGACATGATCTCCTGAAAATCCACGCTCACCAGGTAACGAACCACTTCGCTGGTCGAAAGGTGTTCCAGCAAACCCACCGGATCCTCATTGATATAGGCCCATTGCTCCAGGTTGGTGACCTGGAACTGCACCGGGATGCTCACCGTCAACAAACTGACTGGAGGCGGAACGGAACCGTTGGCATTGGTGGGAATACCGTCGACATTCGCTTTCTGGCGATTCGCCACCAGGAAATTCTCTTCCTTGTTATGATTCACCGTCCACAAGACAGCACGTCCGGCAGTCGGATTGGTATCCTGCTCAAATCCTACATTGATGGTCTGAATCTGCTCGGTGGCATAGCGATAAACATCATCCACCGGCCATGGCATTTTCAAATGAGGCCCCGGCCCCCAAACAGCCAGTGGCTTTCCGAAACGTTCCTGCACACCCTGCTGACCCGCATCGATAAAAACAAAGGAAGTGGACAGCAGCAAAATACCGCCTTGCGCAAGGATAAACCAGCCTATGTATTTCTCCAAAACATGGAAGCCCCAGGTATCCGAGACCTTGAAGCCGAATTGGTAATCCAAGGTTTCCCGGGCCGTGGTGATCAGACCTTCCGGCTGACCCAGCAGACTGACCAGACGACTTTCGTAAATGGGCCGTTCCACCTTGCCTTTAACCCTCGGCCGGTATAGCTCCAGAATCAGATTGATCAAGGTTTCAACGCCCACCAGGACCAGCAAAACAATCAACGCCCGAGCCACATAAAGATCCATGAGCGGCATGTCCATCGTCACCACCCCCACCCCGATGGTCAAAACCACCACCAAACATAAAATCGCTGAAAGCAAAAGGTAAGTAGCTCCGGGACGCAGCAGCCGGACTTTCTGAAGCTTGGCAAGTCCCGTGGAGTATTTGCCCAGAACGTAAAGGATGATAAAAAACACCCCGAACAAGCCGCAGAAAACCGTGGGTTCCACAAGGGACGGAGCCAGAACTTTGCTAAGATCGTTCCAAAGGAAAAGTCCGCCGCCAATCTGGAGCAAACAGAGTAACACCGAGAAAGCAGGGACTAAAAACCGTTCAAATTGCTCACGGGAACGTTGGGCTGGGAAGACCTCTGTTTCCCCGCGATTAAACAACGCCGAGCTGGAAGCCGAACGGGTCAGCTCCTCAAATTCCAATTTTTCCAGCCGTTCGCGTTCCTCCAGACGCATCTGGAACCAGCTCACCAAAGCCACCAGTGCGCCCAAGGCAATAAAGACCACCGCGACGGTTCCGCTTCGGGCATGAGTGTATCGCGCCAATCCAAAACCCGCACCACCCACCAGCAGCATGGCCAGCAGGTTGATCATTCCGTTTGATTGTATTTTACGTTCCATTCAGTGGTCTTCCCGGATTCTTAAGTTCAGCTCAGTTCACGATCTTCAAAAAACAGCACGGCAGCAGAAAGGGACGCGCCAATGTAACAAACCGCATATCCCAAGGCTTTAAATACATAACCCCAGTAGTAATCTGTCTTCCCCGATTCCAAGGCGTCCGCCAGCCAGAATAGCTGCCAGTTGGGCGTGATCGAATACATCAGCGAGGCAAAAACGTTTCCAGAAGCAGCTTTGTCGCTGAAAAGATACTGGGACATCAACCCAAGCAAAAAGATTCCGGAACAAATCGCCAAAGTAGGCACCATTTCCAACCTTGTGGAACAGGCCAGCGCAACTCCTGCCAGCATCCACAGTGCGAACAGCACCAGGATGGAAGCAGGAACCATGCGCCAATCCACGCCCTTGGCAAATTCCTGGGATTCAGCGTGCTGATTGAAGCAATTGATGATCACAAACGCGATTGAGAGCAACAAAACGCAGGAGAATGTGGCGTCGGAAACAAAAGGGCGTCGAAGAAAAAAGTTGCTGAAACCACCCATCAGATATCCCAGAGCCATCGCCGCGAAGAAGATTCCCAAAGCAAATAGATCTGTCGATCCATATGCATCGAAGGCCATGCGGCTTGCCAGCAATGCCACGATCAAATTGACGAAAGTAAGCACAGTCAATGCCCCCATCAACCCGAAGTACTTCGCCAGGACAAACTGGGTGCGGCTGACGGGCTTGGAAAGAACCACCAGCGCCGTGCCACCACGAATTTCCCGAGCCAATGAGTTGGACGCCGTAATCACCGCTCCCAGCAATCCGGAAAGGAGCATCACTGCCATGACGCTGTTTTTCACGAGCTTGGGCTCATCTCCAAACGCGAAATAGAAAGGGGTGGCCAAAAAGATTTCAAAAACCGCCGAAGCCGTCATCAGCAGTAGGAACACCGGCTGTCGGACCAGCTCCATGAAGGCGTTGATGGCTATGGTGATGAATTGACGCATCGCTAATCTTTTCCAAATCCTGAATTCAACCCAATCTATTTCATCCAGATAACAGAGCCATCCAGAATCTTGAACAGGTTCTTAGTATTCCCATACTACAATTAAATCATCCGGCGAGAACTGTGCGTCTCAATGCACAGGGTGGGGTCCAGTCGCGGTACGAAACCCAAATCATCCCTTCAACTTCTCCGTTAAGGGTTTACATCATGGGTTTGAGGTAACTCTTATAGACGAGCTTCAAGGTAATGAGCAGCACCATTGTGAGAAAGATCGGACGTATAAAGGAAGTGCCCCGTTTGAGCACCATTTTACTTCCAGCACGGGCTCCAATCCATTGCCCCATCCCCATGAAAATGCCTGCTGCAAACAAAATTTTACCGGAAATGAGATACATCAGTAACGAAGCAATGTTGCTGGCCCAGTTCAACGCCTTGGCATTGGCCGTGGCTCCCGGCATGTTAAATCCCAGGAAAAGCATATAGGCCATCGCCAGAAACGTTCCGGTGCCGGGCCCCAGAAACCCATCGTAAAATCCAATCCCAAGCGCCAGAAACAGGTCGAATTTCAACCGCGAAATACGTGGTGCCGTCTCCTCTTTACCCAATTCTGGCCGCAACCAGACAATCAATGCCACCCCAATCAACAAAAGCGGCACAACCTTCTCAATCCAGTGCGTATCCACCTGCTGAACCAGATAGGTCCCACAAAGTGCACCCGTAAAGGCCAGCAGACAGGACCTCCAAACCTCCCGGAAACTCAATGCTCCCCCACGGGCAAAATGAAAAGTGGCGCTGGTGGAACCAAAGCTCGCCTGAAGCTTATTGGTCCCAAAAGCGACAAATGGATCCGCACAGACATTAAGGAGAACTGGCAGGGTCAGAAGCCCGCCACCTCCTGCGATCGAATCCACAAAACCCGCTATCAGCGCGGTAACGAATAAAATACCAATGTGCCACCATTCCATCATCAAAGTTCAAGCATGCGGTGTGAGTCTCAAGTGTAAAGTGTTAAGTGACCCGCGACCTTGATTTCCATTATAAAAACCACGCGGATGATAATTTTCCTGCCTTTGCTGCTCTTTTTCGTTTCCCTGTAAAAAATGCTGGTCTTGTTTAGCCTCAGTGGTTATGAATTCGGGGCAAGCGTGCTCCACGTGTCTGGCGGAACAAAATTTAATCCCGGCTGGGATTGATCTATGTGCAAATTGAGGCGAGCCGCTTCCCAAAAAATCAGATGGAATCACAACTCAAAAACCGTCGCCTGAGGTCGTGCCGGAACTCCCGGTGATCCGCTGACAACATCTTCCAGCCATGCTTAAATCTCTTTTTTCCAAAATATCTCCCTTCCTGATCGTCAAGGAAGCTAAAGCCGCTGCGCGTAAAATCACACAAAACGAACAACGGCTGGTGGATTTCTGCGCCGTTTCACCCGACGAATGCCTCATTAAATCCAATAGTGGAAACAACGGTCTTACGGAGGCAGCCGTTCAGGATATCCGCCGGGAATTCGGGCCCAACGAATTAAAGGCCAGCGTAAAACATGGTTTCTTCATCGAAATCCTAACCCGGTTCAAGAACCCGCTCGTAATCCTTTTATTGGTTATCGCCGTGGTATCCCTTCTCACCGATGACATCCCCTCGGCTGTTGTTGTGGGTGTCATGGTTTTGCTGAGCGTGGGCCTTGCTTACTTTCAAGAGCGCCGCTCAGGCAAGGAGGTTGAGAAACTTCAGGAAATGGTGCAAACCAATTGCGTGGTCATTCGCGATGGCAAAGAGGTGGAGATTCCCATGGGCGAAATTGTTCCGGGCGACCTGGTTCTCTTGCAAGCAGGAGCCATCATCCCCGCGGATTTGCGGATCATTACCGCCAAGGATTTCTTCGTAGCCCAGTCCGCCCTCACGGGTGAATCCATGCCCGTCGAAAAAAGTGCCGGCCCCAGCGACCTGGCCGACCGGGGAATTATTGAACTGGGCAATGCCTGCTTCCAGGGGAGCAACGTCATCAGCGGAACCGCCCGTGCCATGGTGATCAACACCGGAAACCGCACTTATTTCGGATCCATATCGGAAAAACTCGCAGGCCACACCACCGTCACCAGTTTTGACCGCGGGATTGCCAGTTTCACCTGGTTGATGATCCGTTTCATGATTGTCATGGTGAGCACGGTGTTCTTGATTCGCGGCATAAGAGCCCATGACTGGCTCGAAGCAATCAAATTCAGTTTGTCAGTGGCTCTCGGCCTGACTCCCGAAATGCTGCCCATGATGGTCGCCGTGAATCTTTCCAAGGGTGCCATCGCCATGTCCCGCAAAAAGGTCATCGTCAAAAAGCTCAATTCCATCCAGAACTTCGGAGCCATCGACATCCTCTGCACGGATAAAACCGGCACCCTAACCCAGGACCGCATCATCCTGGAAAAACATGTCGATGTCACCAACCGCCAGAGCGACGATGTGCTGCGCTACGCCTACATGAATAGTTACTATCAGACAGGTTTGCGCAATCTGCTGGATCGTTCCATTCTTTCCCACACCGATCTGGATGTGGAGCGCAGTTGCAGGAAGGTCGATGAAATTCCCTTTGATTTCTCCCGCAAACGTATGTCCGTGGCCATTGATTATGAAGGCGATCACGTCCTTATCTGCAAAGGTGCCGTGGAAGAAGTCTACAAGGTCTGCGACCGCTATCAGGTGGATGAGGAGATCAACCCTCTCATCGACGTCATCAAAAATGATTTGATGGAGGAATACGAGTCCCTCAGTGGTGACGGCTACCGCCTTGTTGCCATCGCTTATCGCGAGTTCCCCACAGATAAAACGGTGTTCTCCGTGGCGGATGAAACCAACCTGATCCTCCTGGGTTACATCGCATTTTTCGATCCGCCCAAAGAATCAGCCGCCAAGGCGCTCGAGGGGCTCGCCAAAATGGGTGTGCGCACCAAGATCCTCACCGGCGACAACGCTTTGGTCACCAAAAAGGTCTGTCACGATGTCGGACTGCCCGTCGAAAAAGTCATTACCGGCGATCAATTGCGCGCCATGACGGAGGAACAATTCGCCGATTGTGCGCAGAACTTCAATGTCTTCGCCCGCCTTTCCCCTTCGCAGAAATCAGACATCATCGTCGCCCTTCAAAAACGAGGTCACGTTGTGGGATTCATGGGCGACGGCATCAACGACGCACTGGCGCTGAAGATTTCCGACGTCGGCATCTCGGTGGACACTGCCGTGGACGTGGCCAAGGAAGCCGCGGATATTGTTTTGCTGGAAAAAAGCCTGCTGGTTCTGGAGGAAGGCATCCTCGAAGGACGGAAAGTGTTCGGCAACATCATCAAATACATTCGCATGGGAGCGAGTTCGAACTTCGGAAATGTATTCAGCGTCGTGGGCGGAAGCTTGATACTGCCGTTCGAACCCATGATGCCGATTCAATTCCTGGTGAACAACCTTCTATACGAT
>Ga0214192_1001039_pt1 | contig 15895 bp, 17 predicted proteins | sample TroBogEpilimnion_44_FD_153030 | JGI IMG/M metagenome (GOLD analysis project Ga0214192, IMG submission 153030) | Freshwater microbial communities from Trout Bog Lake, WI - 29JUL2008 epilimnion | ecosystem: Environmental > Aquatic > Freshwater > Lake > Epilimnion/Euphotic zone | place: Trout Bog... | reverse complement strand
TTGGTGAGCTTGATTTAATTATGACGGATAAACAAACGTTGGTGATTATTGAAGTTCGTTTTCGTAAAAACAATCATTATGGTAGTGCAGCTGAGAGCGTCACGGTCAGCAAGCAATCGCGTATAATTGCCGCAACACAGGTCTATTTGTCACGGAATCAAAGTGATGGTGCCATTCGTTTTGATGTGGTCGCTATTTCTGGCGATCTTGTTATCAACTGGATAAAAAATGCATTTTAAATTTATAATTTCGGCATGAATTTACAAGATAAGATTATTAATCATTTTACCGACAGCATACAAACTCAGCAGGAATCTCTTGCCAGTTTGTGTGAGCTTATTGAGATTGCAGGACAACGGCTAGTCGAGTGTTTATTAAATGATAGAAAGATTCTCAGTTGTGGCAATGGTCGTTCGGCTGTTAGTGCTCGGTTAATGTCCTGTTTGATGGTCAATCAGTATGAGCGTGATCGACCTTCGTTACCTTGTATCACTCTTGCCGCTGATGCTATTTCTTTAACAGCGATTGCTAATGACTATCATTTTGATGATATTTTTGCTAAACCTTTACGTGCGCTTGGGCAAAGTGGTGATGTTTTGCTGGTTTTTAGTGATACCCACAGTGGTTCCAACCTTGCCAAAGCAATCAATAGTGCTCATGATAAAGAGATAGTGGTCATTGCTTTGACGGGACAACAAGAAACTAAAATATCTTCTTTGTTGAGAGAAACTGATATAGAAATTCGTGTGCCTTCTCATTCCAGTACACACATACAGGAAGTTCACATCATGATTACTCATTGTTTATGTGATTTAATTGATCAGCAATTATTCGGCAGTACCCTATGAAAAGATTTTTATTGTGGATATTAATGTTTTTGCTACCGGCCTGTTCGTTGGTTGGTACCAATGATCCAAGCAGTCCGCTTTCACCTTTTGAGCGCCGAACGGCATCTGTGGTTGCTGATGATCGCGACATTGAAAATGATATCAATGAAGAATTAGGGGATGATAATGATCTACAGGCTCAAACACATATTAATGTCAATGCTTTCAATGGGATTGTGTTGCTGACCGGTCAAGCAATGACGGCAGAATTGAAAACTAAAATAGTAGAAATTGCCAGAGTGGTTAAGCATGTAAAACAGGTTAACGATAATATTGCGGTATCTTTTCCCAGTGGACTTGATAGCATTAATAATGATCGCTTGATGACAGAAAGGATAATAACTGCCCTGCAGCAGATTCGTAGCTTACCCAATTTTGATTCTTCTCAGGTCAAAGTCATTATTGTTAATTCCAGTGTGTATTTAATGGGAATGGTACATCGATCAGAGGGAGCGGTCGTTATTAATGTCGTCAGGCATCAGGCGGGCGTCAAGCAAATCATTACTGTTTTTGAGTACCTTGATTAATTTTGTTCTGACTATTGCTTAGCTATGCGTTTAATTAGAGGGTTAACCAACCTTGAGCCGTTTGTTAATGGCTGTGTCCTGACCATAGGTAATTTCGATGGCTTACATTTGGGTCATCGTGCCGTTATTAAAAAATTGGCGATGCGTGGAGCAGAGTTAAATTTGCCGGTTGTGGTCATGTTGTTTGAACCACAGCCACTTGAATATTTTCTCAAAGACAACGAGCCACCCCGATTAATGCGATTGCGGGAAAAAGTTATTGAATTTAATAAATTACCCGTTGATAACCTAGTTATAATTCGTTTTAATCGACTGTTCGCCAATTATCATGCAGAGCAGTTTATTGATGAAATACTTATCAATAAACTGAATGTTAAACATTTGGTCATTGGTGATGACTTCCATTTTGGTAAAGCACGGCGTGGTAATTTTGCTTTACTGAAAGAGGCGGGTCGCGTTTACGGTTTTAACGTAGAAGATACGGGTTCTTTGCAATCAGATGGGCAGAGGGTTAGCAGTACGTTAATCAGAGACGCTCTGGCCGCCGGTGATTTGGTATTGGCAGAACGTTTATTAGGACACGGATACTCGATTTGTGGAAGGGTTGCTCATGGTGATAAACGTGGGAGAACGATTGGTTTTCCTACCGCAAACATAAGGCTGTTTAGAAAAACTTCACCGATAAATGGTGTTTTTGCAGTTACCATGAAAGGAATCAATGAGTTAGACGTTTTTGGTGTTGCCAATGTTGGCACTCGTCCTACGGTAGATGGCAGTTCTAAGGTAATACTGGAAACGCATTTATTTAATTTTGACAAGGAAATTTATGGTCATTACGTTGAAGTACATTTTAAGCAAAAGATACGTGATGAGTTGCAGTTTGCTTCTTTAGAGCAACTCAAGAACCAGATAGAAAAAGACATCGTAGAAACTAAAAATTTTTTTGCTGGTTATGATTCCAGTGATTCGCCGATTTAATAAATGAAATCCTTTTAAATAATGCAATTTCCCCAAGATTTTATAGACAAAATTATATGTGGTGATTGTCTGGAAATAATGCAGAAAATTCCTGACAATTCAATTGATCTAGTGGTCACATCGCCTCCGTATAATCTAAAAAATTCCACTGGTAATGGCATGAAAGCTAATACAAAAAGTGGAAAATGGGCAGGAGCCGCCTTACAAAATGGTTATAGTCATCATAATGATTGTATGCCACATAAGGAATACGCAAAATGGCAACAAGACTGTTTGCAGCAGATGTATCGTATTATTAAAAATGATGGAGCTATTTTTTATAATCATAAGTGGCGAGTTCAAAATGGTCTATTACAGGATCGACAAGATATTGTGGCGGAGTTTCCAATAAGACAAATTATTATTTGGCGAAGAAAAGGTGGGATAAATTTTAATCCAGGGTATTTTTTACCCACTTATGAGGTTATCTATATGATAACTAAGCCAGAATTTAAGTTGGCACCTAAATCTAACCGATTTGGTGACGTTTGGGAATTTACTCAAGAAATGAAAAACGAACATCCTGCTCCGTTTCCTGTTGCGTTAATAGAACGTATTATTTCATCAACAACAGCAGAAATTATTTTAGACCCGTTTAATGGAAGTGGGACCACTTCTGTAGTGGCAAGTACATTAAAAAGACATTTTATAGGTATCGAATTATCACCTGAATATTGTCAAATGGCAGAAAATAGGTTAAGTCGAAACAAAAGTTATAGCGAACTTTCAAGTTTAAATTCCCAACTCGAATTATTCCAAATGTGATGAAAACGTTTACTAAAGATGAGCTTATTGAGAAATTGAAAGAGATTTCTTTGACAGGATGGATTGCTAATGCAAGACATGGGAATCATGGCGGTATTGGTAACACTTTAGAAGACTTATTAGGGATTGAAGAAAATAATTTACCTATACCTAATGCTTCAGAGTGGGAATTAAAAGCTCAACGAGTTAATACGTCTTCATTAACTACTCTTTTTCATATTGAACCTTCACCTCGTGCAGTTGGATTTGTACCTAGAATTTTGTTACCTAGCTATGGATGGAGGCATAAAGAAGCGGGTAAATTATATCCAGACGATGAAATGAGTTTTAGACAGACGATTCATGGATTAAATTCCAGTGACCGTGGTTTTAAAGTTACTATTGATAGAAATGAAAAGAAAATTTTAATTTCATTTAATAGTTCAAGTGTTGATGAAAAACACAGAGAGTGGCTTGGTTTTGTGGAAAGAAATATCGGGTTAGAAGAATTAAATCCCCAACCTTATTGGGGGTTTGATGATTTGTCTAGTAAGGCTAGAACAAAATTATTAAATTGTTTCTATGTACAAGCGGATGTTAAGAAAGAAGCTGGTAAAGAGTTTTATAGCTATTCTAAGGTACAGATGTTACAAGATTTTGATTTCGATGGTTTTTTGACAGGAATTGAAACCGGACAGGTATTGGTCGATTTCGATGCTAGAACTAGACACAATCATGGTACGAAATTTAGATTAAGACAAAATTTCTTACCCACTTTATATAAAAAAGTGACCACCATTATCGGATGATTAGCAATTATTTCACTGATTTTGCTTTAGAAAAACTAAAAATTAAGAGCTTATAGAATGGATTACAAAAAAACTTTAAATTTGCCTAGTACCGCTTTCCCGATGAAAGGTAATTTGGCTCAACGTGAACCAGAGTGTCTAAAAAAATGGCAGGAAGGTAATCTGTACGAAAAAATTCGTAGCCATTGTTTGGGACGTCCTTTATTTGTGTTGCACGATGGTCCTCCGTATGCCAATGGTGAAATACATATTGGGCATGCCGTCAATAAAGTTTTAAAAGATATTATTATCAAAGCAAAGACGCTGGATGGTTTCGATGCGCCTTATGTGCCCGGTTGGGATTGTCACGGATTACCGATAGAGCTACAAGTAGAAAAGAAAGTTGGTAAAGCTGGGGTTAAGGTTTCTCCAGCGGTATTTCGTAAAGCTTGTCGAGAGTATGCTGGCAAACAGGTGCAAATACAAAAAGATGCTTTCATTCGCTTAGGTGTTTTGGGTGATTGGGAACAGCCTTACTTAACCATGGCTTATCAATTTGAGGCGGATATTGTCAGATCGCTCGGTAAAATCAGTCAAAAAGGACATATCCACAAAGGTGCTAAGCCAGTGCATTGGTGTACTGATTGTGGATCAGCTTTGGCAGAGGCGGAAGTTGAATATGAAGATAAACAATCACCTGCTATAGATGTTCGTTTTCAGGTCGTTGATGAGACTGCTTTTATGGCATGTTGTCATACGGTTCCTGAGCATTTGGGCGAGGGGGCTTTATCTGTTGTGATTTGGACAACAACGCCTTGGACTTTGCCTGCCAATCAGGGAGTTGCGCTTAATCCTGAGCTAGAATATGCTGTTGTTCTATGTTCGCAAGATGGACAGCAGGAACGATTGCTGCTTGCAGAAGCTTTATTAAAAGATGCTATGTTGCGTTATGGTATTGATAAATATAGGGTTATTGCTTATTGTAAAGGCTCTGATTTAGAGCATCAATTGCTACAGCATCCATTTTATGATCGTCAAGTTCCGGTTATTTTGGGAGATCATGTGACGGTAGATGCCGGTACCGGTGCTGTACACACGGCTCCTGGTCATGGTCAAGAAGATTATGTTGTTGGTCAACGGTATAACTTGCCGGTTGATAATCCAGTGGGTAATGATGGTGTATTCGTTGCGGGTACCGAATTATTTGCTGGTGAGCATGTTTTCAATGCGAATAATCATGTTATTGAGGTGCTGAAAGAGCGCGGTAAATTGTTACACCATCACGCACTATTGCATAGTTATCCGCACTGCTGGCGACATAAAACGCCAATTATTTTTCGTGCCACACCCCAATGGTTTATCGCCATGGATAAGAATGGTTTAAGAACGTTGGCACTTGATGAAATTAAAAAAGTTGCCTGGATTCCTGATTGGGGACAGGCGCGTATTGAAGGTATGGTTGAGGGTCGCCCTGATTGGTGCATTTCCCGCCAGCGTACTTGGGGAGTGCCGATTACCTTTTTTATTCATAAAGAGACCAGTGAATTACATCCGCGTACAGAAGAATTGATCGAACAAATTGCCTTACGTATTGAAGAAAAAGGTATCGATGCGTGGTTTGAGTTAGAGCCCGAAGAGTTATTGGGGGAGGAAGCTGTTTATTATGACAAGACCACTGATACTCTGGATGTGTGGTTCGATTCTGGTGTTACTCATGCGGCGGTGCTTGCTAGACGAACTGCCTTGCAGTTTCCGGCTGATTTATACTTGGAGGGTTCAGATCAGCATCGTGGATGGTTCCAGTCTTCCCTGTTGACTGCTATAGCTATGAATGATGTAGCTCCCTATAAGGCGGTGCTCACACATGGCTTTACCGTCGATAAAAACGGCGAAAAAATGTCGAAATCCAAAGGTAATGTCATACCGCCACAAGCCGTCATGAAAAATTTGGGTGCTGATGTGTTACGTCTTTGGATCGCTTCTACTGATTATCGTGGGGAAATGCGCGTTTCTGAAGAAATTTTGGAACGTACTTCAGATGGTTATCGACGTCTGCGTAATACGGCTCGTTTTCTGTTATCTAATTTGTCAGATTTTGAGCCCGCTCAGCATAGTGTACCTATCAGTGATTTGTTAGCCCTGGATCGCTGGGTTGTTGATAAAGCCTATTATTTACAGGAAGAAGTTAAAACAGCTTATAACGCTTATCAGTTCCAGCACATTTATCAAAAGGTGCATCATTTTTGTGTGATTGATTTGGGTGGTTTTTATCTGGATATCATAAAAGACCGCCAGTACACTGCCAAGGCAGATAGTCTGGCACGACGTTCGGCACAAACAGCAATGTACCACATACTGGAGGCTTTAACCCGCTGGTTGGCACCTATTATCAGTTATACCGCTGAAGAAATTTGGCAGTACTTGCCCGGTGAACGAGGTGATTCGGTTTTTCTGGAAACTTGGTATCAGGGATTGGCGCCATTGGATGAGAAAACTTCTTTAAATCATGATTTTTGGCAAAAGGTTATGGCTGTGCGAAGCGTGGTCGGTAAAGAACTGGAAAAGAGCCGTACCAAAGGAGATATCGGTGCAGCATTGAATGCCGAGGTGTGCCTGTACTGTCAGGACGATTATTTAACGGAGTTGAGTAAAATAGCAGAAGAATTACATTTTGTGCTGATGACTTCTGCGGTTTTATTGCAACCTGAAAAAAATAGTCCAGAAGATGCCGTAGTTACTGAGTTAACGGGGTTAAAATTGAAAGTAATGGTTTCGGAGCATACGAAGTGTGTTCGTTGCTGGCATCAACGTAGTGATATCGGTGTTGATGCTGAGCATCCCGAATTATGCGGTCGTTGTGTTGAAAACATTGTCGGTACGGGTGAAGTGAGGCTTTATGCTTAAAAAATGGTTGATGTTGTCATTATTAACCGTGATTTTGGATCAGGCGTCCAAACTTGCTATCGATCATAGTATGCAATTATATCAGTCGATATCATTAGTACCTTTTTTCAATTTGACCTATGTTCATAATACTGGAGCTGCCTTTAGTTTTTTAAGTGATGCGGGCGGCTGGCAACGCTGGTTTTTTGCCGCTTTGGCGGTTATTATGAGTGCTATTTTGGTCCGATGGTTAGCTAAACTAGAGCAACACGAAACGCTGTTAGCCATTGCTTTATCTTTAATATTAGGTGGAGCTATAGGTAATTTGCTCGATAGGGTAATTTATGGCTATGTTATCGACTTTTTAGATGTGTTCTATGGCAACTCACATTTTCCCGCTTTCAATCTGGCTGATTCTGCTATTAGCGTAGGTGCTTTTTTAATGTTTGCAGAAACTTTTGGTTTGTTTGCGCAAAATAAAAAGTCCGACTAAATATCGGGAACTATAAATGCTAGTTTTATCGATTGTATAAAGCTAACACTTGTTTGACGTAATTTTGAGTTTCTGGATAGGGCGGTATTGAGTTGTTATATTTCATTACCGCATTTTCGCCTGCGTTGTAGGCGGCCACTACCAACTGTAAATTAGTTTCAAATAAATCCATTAAGTATTTTAGATAGCGTGTTCCGCCTTCTATATTTTGATCAGGGTTAGTTGGGTCATTTACACCAAAACGTTTGGCTGTGTCAGGCATTAATTGCATGAGACCAATGGCTCCCGCAGAAGATATCGCTGAGGCATCGTAAGCAGATTCTGTTTGTATCACAGCATGTACCAATTTAGGGTCTAATTGATATTTGAGGGCGGTTTGTTCAATTAAATCAGTAAAGCGTTTTTTGTTAGCGGATGCGTAGTGAAGCGTATTTGAGCCAAAGTCTTTAAAAGTATAGGTGCGATTTTTGAATCTGAAGATACTTTTTGAAACAATATGGCTGTGTTGATCCAGTAAGTAGCTTTGCCCATCATTGCCAATAAAGTCTGAATCCGGTTTGTTGGTATAGTGTATTAAACCGCTACTGTCGACAAATTTATAAATTGTGCCTGCTTCCGCGTCAGGTGTGAGCAGCGTAACGAGCAGCGTCAGTAGGGCTGGTAATAACATAAATAAGCCATTACGCAATTTTAATGCTTATACGGTTAGCGGCAGTCGTTGCTTTATCTCGCGCTTCTTCAATGCTGTTAGCTGTTGCCAAAGCGACCCCCATGCGTCGATTCAGCAATGCTTCAGGTTTTCCAAACAGACGTACTTCAGTATCGCTTATGCTTAATGCGTCGGCAACGCCTTCATAAATAATATTTTGTCCTTGTTGCAACGGACTTAGTATGACTGCACTGGCTCCCTTGTTTTGCAGTTGCGTATCTACTGGTAACCCTAAAATAGCGCGTGCGTGTAACTCGAACTCATTCTGTTTTTGGGTTACCAACGTTACCATGCCGGTATCGTGAGGTCTTGGGCTAATTTCACTAAACCAGACTTGATCACCTTTGATAAACAATTCAACACCAAATAATCCTAGCCCCCCTATTGCATCGGTTATTTTTTTGGCGATGTCCTGTGATTTAGCAAGAGCAACGGGTGTCATGTTTTGTGGTTGCCAACTTTCGCGATAGTCTCCCTGTTCTTGTCGATGTCCTATGGGTGCACAAAAATAAGTCTGAATTTCGTTTTCTGAATTCAGGGCGCGAACGGTTAATAAGGTAATCTCAAAATCAAAGTCAATCGCACCTTCAACAATCACTTTACCGGTATCAACCCGCCCACTGGATTTAGCATAATCCCAAGCTGTACGCAGTTGCTCGTAACTGTTAACCATAGACTGACCTTTACCTGATGAAGACATGGTAGGCTTAATAAAGCAGGGATAGCCGATACCATTGACAACTGCGGTTTCCAGTTCGGTAAATGATTCAGCGAATGCATAGGCTGAGGTGTCTATGCCTAGTTTTTTTGCAGCCAGATCCCTGATGCCTTCTCGATTCATGGTTAATTGAATGGCGTGAGCATTAGGAACTACAGTGCAGCTACCGTTGGCTTCAATCTGTGCTAAAGCATCTGTGGCAATGGCTTCAATTTCAGGAATAATAAAATGTGGCTGCTCTGATGCAATTAACAGTTTAAGTGCGTCGGCGTCGGTCATATCAATGACATAACTACGGTGGGCGACCGCATGCGCAGGCGCATGTGCATAACGGTCTACTGCGATGACTTCCACACCATAACGCTGCAAGGCTATGGTGAGCTCTTTGCCGAGTTCGCCGCTGCCTAGCAATAAGGCTTTGGTTGCGCTAGGAGTTAATGCCGTGCCGATATTCATGGGGTATCCTTAAGATAATGATCAATGTCTTCTTTGGAAAAACCGATTTTTTTAGCTACTCTGTCAGCATGGCTAACTCTGGAAATACCTGGGATGACTCGGTAGGTGGGTAATTCATTCGCAAATTCAACTTGTCGATCTAAACCGATGCCTTGTTTTGAGAAAAAATCGACTAACTGATGATTGTGAGTGATTAAAATAGTACTGTTTCCTTTACGGTAAAAGCCATTTAATACATTTTTGGAGGATTCCATTTTTTCTTCAAATGTAGTGCCTTCAGATAGTTCGTCTAATACTACTAAGCTTTTTGAAGTACAGGCAAGGAAAATATCTTTAGTTCGTTTTAGCTCAGTGCCAAAACGACCTTCGCCGTCATTCAAATGACTTATTTCTGGTACTTGATAAAAAATACGGTCGGCAACAGTTAACGAAGCTGCCTGAGCAGGGACGAATGAACCAATTTGTGTTAGCAGTTGTATTTGAGTAATGGTTTTGCAGAATGCTGTTTTACCACCACTATTAGGACCGGTGACCATGACTAATTTATCATCATCCAACACCAGATCATTTCCAATATAATCTTTATCATCTTTTGCTAAAACAGGATTTTTGGCGTGGGTAAAATTGATGCGGTGATGGTCACTGTCGACTAATGTGGGTAATACGACTTCATGATTGGATTGTTCTGCATATTTTAGAAATGACAATAACTCGTCCAACTGACCGAGCGCATCAAGGGTTTCTGCAACAGCCGCCGATTTTTTAAATAAATGCCGTAAAGGGTTAATGGCATGTTCGCGGTCAAAATGACCAACGATGGGAAAATACAACAGTAGTAGCGGACTAAAAAAGATAGCTACGGGAGGAATTGAGTTGATTACTTCTGGTGCAAAATGATTGAGCAACCAATAGCTAACAATAGCTATTAAAAATATTGCCGGTTTTAATATTCGTGGTTTAAATATAATTGCTGGCAACCATGAATGACGTCGTTCTTCTTTACATTGGATGCCGTTTTCGGTGATAAAAACAGGTCCTTTCATCAATGAATAAGTGCGGCTGTCAGCAAATGCTTTTATGGTAGTAAATAAATCTTGTAAATAACTACTTTTAGGTTGTTCTATGGTTTCTAGTTCGGACAATAAATTTTGTATGAAAAGAATACCGCGTTTATAACTTAAGTAACCGTACCCTTCTATTTCATTAATTTCTCTTACCGGCTCGAAAGAATTCAAAAATTTACCGAATAGCAATCGGTAGAAATCTTTTTCTTGTGCAACGGCTTGGTCAATAATTGCTGATATTCGGGCAGTTAATGCAGGATTTTCTTTTAGTTCCTTAACGGCTTCCTGTTTGGCTCTGACCGCTTCAATATCTGCCAGTGGCTGGGTTAACGAACGATATAAAACAGCTTGTCCAATAGTGGTTTTTGCGTAGTTAATAGCCTCGAACACTTTATCGACTTCAATGGTATTAAAAGCACTTTCGTCGATAACACCTGTGCCGGTAGCCAAAGGTTTGGCTGCTTTGACTGACGGCCATGATAAGTCTTGCCAAATGTGTAATAAAGTTTCTTGATTCATAAGGTCAGCTCGTTATTATTGTTATGTGCAAAAAGACTGTGTTAATACCCGTTGTCTGTTAAGTTGGGTAATTCTATATTTAACAGTAAGATCTAATAAGATTAATTAAGCAGTTGGCATGTTCATTGGTATCGTTTAATGCTGGTATGTAACGATAAGCTTCTCCACCTGCTTCAAGAAAAATGTGCTGGTTTTCCATAGCGATTTCCTCTAGTGTTTCTAGGCAATCAACAGCAAATCCAGGGCAGACCAGATCGACACTTGTGATATCTTGCTTGGGCAATGCCTGCAAAGTGTCAACACAATAGGGTTTGAGCCATTCGGCTTTGCCAAATCTTGATTGAAAGACTAATTTCCATTGATCGTCCGCTAGTTTCAAGTGTTCAGCGATTAATTCTGCGGTACGGTGGCACTGGTGAAAGTAAGGATCGCCCCATTGAGTTAATTGTTCAGGCAGTCCATGAAAAGACATAACCAGCAATTGATGCTTGCCGTGTTCTTGCCAGTGTGTGCTAATAGAATCAGCAACCGCCGCAATATAGTCAGGGTGTTGATGATAGTCACTGATGAATTGAAAATTAGGTAAATGTCGCCAGCGATTAAGTTCTTTAATTAAATCATCGTAGATTGAAGCCGTCGTGGTCGAAGAGTATTGTGGGTAAAGTGGCAATACGATGATTGAATTTATATTTTTCTTTTGAAACTCTCGTAACCGTGAAGCAATAGACGGCTGTCCATAACGCATGGCGTAAGTAATTTCGTAATGAGGCTCTTCATTTATCAGAGTAGCAACTTTATCTGCGAGTTGGCGAGTTAAAAAAACGAGGGGTGAGCCTTTTTGATCATGCCAAATTTTTCGATATGCTTTTGCTGATTTGGCGGGTCTAAAAGGCAGTACAAAGCAATTTAAGATCAACCACCATAAAGGTCTTGGTAAATTGACAACACGTGGATCACCTAGAAATTCCTTTAGAAATTTACGAACCGCTGGTGTGGTTGCCGCAGTGGGTGAACCAAGATTGGCTAGAATGATACCGGTTTTGGCTAGGGTCATTAGTTTATCTGTTGATTAAATTTAAAAATTCAGATCGAGTACTTATGTGATTACGGAAAATACCAGTCATCACTGATGTGGTCATGACGGAGTTTTGCTTTTCTACGCCGCGCATCATCATGCATAAATGTTTGGCTTCAATAACGACAGCAACGCCGCGAGCATCAATAGCCTGTTCAATGGCATCAGCAATTTGTTTGGTCAATTTTTCCTGAATTTGCAAACGACGTGCATACATGTCGACAATTCTGGCTACTTTTGATAAACCGAGTACCTTACCTTGCGGCAGATAACCAACATGGCATTTGCCAATGAAAGGTAATAAATGGTGCTCGCATAATGAATATAATTCAATATCTTTGACAATAACCATATCTTCGGTTTCAGCTGTAAAAATAGCGCCATTCAAGACGCTTTCTAGTGTTTTGTCATAGCCATTATTGAGAAATTTAAATGCTTTGGCTGCGCGTTTAGGCGTATCTAATAGACCTTCGCGATTTAAATCTTCACCAATACCTAAGATAATTTGGGCAAAATTTTCTTCCATGTGCAATATGATTATTTATAGTAAAAAGGTTCGTCAGTATACCTGATGAACTGTGAAAGTTAATGCATGTAACAGTGTAGATTCATTTGCGCCAGGTCGAGTTGCATGTTCACTAAGGTAACGACGGAACCCACGACCGCCATATTCACCGTGAAATAGCCCAAGTATATGACGAACGACACTGTTTAATCTGATTCCGTTACTTATTTCCCTTTGGATATAAGGGATTAATTGAGCGATTATATCTTCACGAGAGGGTATCGGTGCTGTTGATGCAAATAAACGCTGATCAATTTCCGCTAGTATATATGGATTATGATAGGCTTCACGGCCAACCATGACACCATTGACATGCTCTAAAATATTATCCATTTGTTCTAGCGTTGTTATTCCTCCATTCAATATAATTTCGAGTTGAGGAAAGTCAATTTTTAGCTGATAAACAGTTTCATATGATAATGGCGGGATTTCTCGATTTTGCTTGGGGGATAATCCGCTGAGCCATGCTTTGCGAGCATGGACGATAAATTTTTGGCAACCTGTTTTGGCAATAGTGTTAATAAAATGTACCAGTTCAGGATAACTATCTTGATTGTCTATACCGATACGGGATTTGACAGTAACGGGAATATTGACAGCTTGACGCATTGAATCTATACATTCAGCGACCAAATCAGGTTCCGCCATCAAGCAGGCTCCAAATCGACCATTCTGAACGCGGTCACTGGGACAGCCAACGTTTAAATTGACCTCGTCGTAACCATAATCTTCTGCCATTCTGGCGCAAATTGCCAGTTCACGTGGATTACTGCCTCCCAATTGCAAGGCTAAAGGGTGTTCTTCAGTATTGAATTTTAAAAAACGGTGGTGATCACCATGAATGATTGCGCCGGTAGTGACCATTTCTGTATAGAGTAGCGCATGTTTTGTTAATAAACGATGAAAATAACGGCAATGACGATCAGTCCAATCCATCATTGGCGCAACACTAAAGCGGCTTGAGGTTTTATAAGGCATCAATGGATTTAAAGATGTTTAGTAAAGTTATTTTACTGCTAGTTTGTTTCTATACTTGTCGATAACTAAAAACAAGTAAAACGATACATAGTTCACAAGGGGGGGTAAAAAGACGTAGGTTTAGGGACTGGGTTATTATTGTGACTTTGAACAGATGCGACCGTTGATGTATGCGAAGGTATACTAGTTTGGACACGCTAATAAGTCATCTAGTTTTTTTTGTTGTTCCAATCCGTACAAATCATCGAAGCCGCCAACATGAATGCCATTAATATAAATTTGTGGTACTGTTCTGCGTTGGCTTTTCTGGATCATTTCTGCACGTAAATTAGGGTCAGTGTCAACATTCAGTTCGGTGTAGGAAAATCCTTTTTTTGCTAATAAACGTTTAGCCATTGTACAGTAAGGGCAGGTGTTAGACGTATAAATAAGTATCTCAGGCATCAGGAATGTTTGTTTGTTAATATAAACAGCATTCTATCGAGAAAGCGGGTGTTGTTCAATCTGACCTTGATTATGGGCATTAATAAATATGCGTGCTGAGCGCTGCTATTGATAAAACTGATAATTCTTGTTGATTTGATTATTGTTAACAATCTTATCTAATCATTAGATAAAGTAGGTTATTGTTTTATAATCTAATCGATGTAAGGTTGTTTTTTTCGACAGATTTTAATTTTTTGTTAATCACATAAGTTTAAAACTATTTTTATAGAGACTACTATGAGTCATTTACCAGAGCATTTATATTACACTAACAATCATCAATGGGTGCTGCTAGAGACCGATAACATTGTCAGAGTTGGTATTACGGACTTTGCTCAACAGCAGCTGGGTGATTTAGTTTATGCAGATTTACCAAACATAGGGCGTAAAGTTATTGCCAACGAGCAATGCGCAATTGTTGAATCAGTAAAAACAGCATCTGATTTATCAAGTCCGGTGACAGGTGAGATTGTCGCTACAAATGAGGCATTGATTGATGAGCCTGAAAAAATAAACGAAAAACCTTATGAAGCTTGGCTTTTTTGTGTTAAAGCCGATGATTTATCTGAGCTTGATGAGTTAATGAATAATGACGCTTATCAACAAATGATTTGTTAAAGAATTTTCAGATACTCATCTCAACCAAATTTAGTGGATATAGTTGACTAATGGCTAATCAAAATGCAAAAGGGTTTAAACGCGTAATTAATGCTTGTTTTTTTTCAGCAGCTGGATTCAGAGCAACATGGCAACACGAAGAAGCTTTTAGACAAGAAGTCGGATTATTTTTAGTGACAACTCCCATAGCTCTTTGGTTAGGGGATAGTGCCATTGAAAAGGTGCTTCTGATTGGTAGTATGGTACTAGTAATGCTAGTAGAGTTACTGAATTCAGCATTAGAAGCGGTCGTTGACCGAGTGGGGTTTGAGCATCACGAGTTATCGGGTAGAGCGAAGGATATTGGCTCTGCAGCAGTGATGATGTCGTTGGTTTGGGCGGCGGCGACTTGGTTATTAATTTTAATTTAAAAAAGGAATGTAAATGAGTGCATTAATTTGCGGATCAATGGCTTACGATACGATCATGGTTTTTCATGATAAATTTAAGCATCATATTTTGCCTGAAAAAGTTCATATTCTGAATGTATCATTTTTGGTGCCAAGTTTACGCCGCGAATTTGGGGGTTGTGCAGGTAATATCGCGTACAACCTAAATCTTTTGGGCGAGGATCCGTTGATTATGGCAGTTGTAGGTCATGATTTTGAAGCTTATAGCCAATGGCTAAATCAGCATGGATTATCAAGTCAATTTATCCATATTGTCGATAATCATTATACTGGACAAGCCTATATCACGACAGATGAAGAAGGTAATCAGATAACCGCTTTCCATCCGGGCGCTATGAATTTTTCACATTTAAATTCTGTTCCTATTTCGAGTGATATAACAATAGGTATTATTTCTCCAGATGGTAAAGAAGGTATGCAATTACATGCACAGCAATTTGCCGAACTCGATATCCCATTTGTATTTGACCCTGGGCAAGGTATGCCGATGTTTAATGGAGATGAATTATTAAAATTCATAGATCAAGCTACATGGGTAACGCTGAATGATTATGAATCTGAGCTTATGCAGGCACGCACAGGATTAACATTATCTCAACTTGCCGAACGTGTTGATGGTTTGATTATCACTTTGGGAAATCAAGGGTCAAAAATTTATACTCAAGGTAAGAATATCAGTATTCCAGTTGCGCAGCCTAAAGTTTTACATGATCCAACGGGGTGTGGCGATGCCTATCGAGCTGGTTTGCTATATGGGTTGATGAATGAGTATGATTGGGAGACGACAGGGAGAATGGCTTCATTAATGGGGGCTATTAATATTGAACACTATGGAACTCAAAATCATAATTTTTGCACCGATGAATTTAAGCAGCGATTCTATGAAAGCTTTGGCTATAGATTTTAATTGATATAAAAA
>Ga0214192_1001037_pt1 | contig 15902 bp, 10 predicted proteins | sample TroBogEpilimnion_44_FD_153030 | JGI IMG/M metagenome (GOLD analysis project Ga0214192, IMG submission 153030) | Freshwater microbial communities from Trout Bog Lake, WI - 29JUL2008 epilimnion | ecosystem: Environmental > Aquatic > Freshwater > Lake > Epilimnion/Euphotic zone | place: Trout Bog... | reverse complement strand
GGAAGAGAAATTTAAAAATAAAATTATAAAAATGGATGATAAATATGAATTTCACTCTTGTCATTTTTATGTTATCAAAAATGCTGCGTTTGAAAAAATATTTAAGAATGTTTATCCTGTGACGGAACAAATCGATGTATTAATTTCCAACGCAAGAAATAAGATAAATATATACAATATTTTGTATGCGGCATATCAAAAAAATTACTCAACTAATACACAAAACAATTTACATACAATATACACGTCTGTGCATTATATATCAATACGTAAATATCTAGAAGAAGTTGAAAAAATTTTAATTTTATTATTAAATAGTATTTGTTTATTTAACGAAATAAATAACAATTTTATCGCGAAATATATTATCTACGACGTAATATTGAGATACATAAATAATTGCGATTTAGAATTAAATACTGCGAACGACAATGATAATTATCAAAATAATTACGATTTTCACAGCACTGAACTATTAATTAACAAATATCGCGATGTGTATGACTTATTAGTTATATTATTAAATAATGTAATGTTTACTGTGAAAAAGGGTTTAAACTCAAACATAATTGCTAAAAATAAAATATATTGTATTTTTGAGTTAATAGCAAGTTTTAATTTGCATAATACATACGATAAAAAGTATAATAATAAATACAAAATATTTGCATACGGCTCATCAAGCAATGTGTACATTATAGAAAATAATAATATCATTATAAAACATTTTTTAAAAAAACCTCGCTGGTCATACAAAAATGAAAAAATAATTGACATTTTTAATAAAGAAGTAAAAATATTACAAAAAACAAACAATTTAATAGATTTCGATGTTGATAAATGCATTATAAAGCTTAAATACAAAGGTACACCAATAATTGAAAATTTTGTTTTACCAGTCGACTGGAAAGAGCAAGTTTACAATATATTTAAAAATTTAGATAAGTTAAATGTGTGTTATACGGAATTTAATTTATTTAATATAGTACTTAATAACAATGAACTTAATTTTATAGATTACGGATTAGCTAAAATAGATGACAATGAACTAATAAATAACGATGACAACTGCAAAAATTTTATTATATTATTGGAAAAACTTAAAAATAAATTAGACAATAAATTTAACTATATATTATATTTGGAATTTATGAATAATGTTCGTTCGTCATACTCAAAAAATATATATTAAATTTGTAATCAAATTATTTTTATTATCCAAAATTATCCTCAATTGTTTAGAACATCGCTAAAAAATGTAATTTTTTTTAAATATGTCTCTGTGTCGAATAAAAACTCGTAATCAATATTTAATAATTTTATAATAAAAATAAATTCCCACGTTATTCTATTTTTTTTTTTCATATAATTTTTATAAATGAAAAAAGCCAGTTTATAATTAATTACTAGCGGCGAACATAATTGTACATAATTATCTCGATTAATATCGTCTAGTTCATAATTATACAATCCGTTTGTAATTTTTTGACAATATTGCGCATATGCTTTATTTGAATTTAGTAAATTTATATAATGATATTCTCTGAGGTATGGTCTGGCAGAATCATGTATTATAATTTTATTAACATTCTTTTTTTTTAAATATCTTAAACCAGCCCATATTGATTCTAATCTACAATCAATGTCGTTAATTAATACAATTATATTTTTATATTTTGACTGTAACTTTGAAATATCATTAAATAATTTTGAATTTGTTATCACGACAACAAAATTTAATAATTTACACATTGAATCTAACGAATATTCAATTATTGGCTTGTTATTGATTATATATAGTTGTTTAGCAGTTTTATTATTAAATCTTGTACTATTACCACCCGCCAACAATATTCCCACATTTAAACCATTTAAATTATTAGTTAAGTAAGATAAATTTATATATTCAATTTTATTATTGCAATTAGTAACTTCAAATTTTAGCTGAAGTTTACTTTTTTTAATAAGCAACATATTGTAAGTATAATATATTTTTGTTTTTTTCTCTTTTGACAAATAGATATTATTATAAATATCAACGGATATATAGTTGTTTTCAGAATCACTTAGATATTCATTCACTATAAACCATTTTGTGAATGGCTTTATACTGAGTATTATTTTATTATTAATGTTTGATAAAAATTTATTATTGCAAACTAAAAAATTATTGTCGAAAGTCCATTTATCTTTTTTTATAATAGACAAGGGTTTTATTTTTAATTTATGTGTGATAAATTGCAAAATTATCTTAGGATTAAATGTATCACTATTACATTTTTTTCTATAATCATCTGAAACATTTTGATTATAAAACCTGTGAAAGTTACGTTTTATAATTACGTCGCTAACTAACATATATTATTCTAACATATTATAAATTTAGGTTACAAATTTATTTATACTACTATAATCGTCAATTGATATTTTATACATTTTTTTATATATACGTTCATATTTATGACACCAATAGTTTGATATTAAAATTTTATTCCACGATAACCCATAATTATTATTCAAAAAAAATTCGGGGTTACACGGAATATTTATTTTCATATCTAAAAATACGACTTCCTTGACCGGATAAAAATTTTGTATGTCCCACATTTTTTCAAAAAAGTATAAGTGCTCATCTTTTTTTTCCATTACAAATAAATCTACAAAAGGATAATTGTATCTTTTTATTTCTCCAATTGATAAATCTTTTATTTTTTTATTGTTTATTATTGGAAAATCTTTATCTATATAACAAATTTTTAACATATTTCCATTTTTTATAAAATGAAGTTCGTCACAATATTTGTTATAAATATCATATATTTTATTTTTAATTTCACCATCGACCAATAAATCTATATCATCATCCCAGGGAATTATGTCATTATGCCTAACAATTCCTAAAAGTGTCCCAGAAATTGCAAAATAATCTATTTCAAATTCCTTGAGTATTTTAATTGTTTTTTCTAATAATTCTACCGCATGTTTTTTACTTTTACCGTAACCGTTCTCAATACTAAAATATTTTTTCACAATATTATTCACTCCTATATTATTATATATGTCATTTGGTATATGTTTTAATGTATCTCCTTTTTCATCTACATATATTTCTGCACATTTTGTTTCTTTTAAATGTGTCATTAAAGAAATTTTATTTATGTGTTTTTTTTTGCACACTGCGCAATTATGCATTATTTATGTATTATATTATTATAATTATATTATAGTTGTGACGACAACAAATATTTTAAATCTATTTTAACTTAATTAATCAACTTCTTAAACATATGAGCTCTTAATATATTGCTTCATAATAATAATTTATAAATATACCAAAGAATGTAATACAGCACACATCTAAGCAAATCTATTTTTTGATTTTAATAATGAGTCCAATATTTCTTGTAAATAATCAACGTGATCTTCATAATATTCCTCACAATGTTCTTTAATGTATAAATCCGAAATTTGATTATTTAACAATGTGATAAGTGTATCAATTGCATTTTTTACGTTATTTATATCATTTATATTGTTTGCATCATTGATATCATCAATTTTATTGTCTCGCAACGTAATCAACGCCACGGCAAATTTTTGTGCTTCTTTTGTTGTTTGAAATGTCAACAAATAATCATTATCTTTACAAATGTCGTCTATTAACTGTTTTTTAGTTTCCATTTTATTCATTATCCATTTATATTTGAAATAATATACTGTTTTATATTCATTTTTTTTGCAATCCATTATAAATAATTACCTTCTTTAATGCTCTTTAAAAAAAGATTATTTAAATAACCTTTTTAAATAATATTTATGTTATAAAATTATACTTAACTAGGCTAATAAAAAGTATATATGCCTCTATATATATATATATGTATATTAGCCGACATATATACTTTTTATTAGCCCTTTTATCAATCCATTTTGATAAAGTTACCTTATAAAAGCTAAGTTAATAATTTGTTGTTTTTAAATTAATTCTCTTGCATTGTACAGTATTTTTCAATTCGCTTTTTAGGGCGAAGCGAATTGAAAAACAACTGCGCAGTCGGTTTTCGCAATACATTGCGTCGCGATGTGTTGTGAAAAAGACTGTACAATTCTAATGTTTAAATTAGAGTTGCGCTATGCAAAAGAATTGTTGTTACCCACTAACAGCAATTCTCTTGCATTGTACAATTCATCCTTTATATTTTCAAATGTCTTTATCTGCATTCCTTCTCTTTTTTTCTCTAAATGTTCTATTCTTAAACGTTCTTCAAGCGTAAATTCGCGTTCTACTTCTGATTTTGAACTATTATCGTCTTTATCTTCATCTTTATTATTTTTAATTTTAATTAAACGTTGTTGTTTTTCATATTCATTTATTTCTTCTCTAACAATATCTTCTGCGGATATACCATCAATAATTTTTAATGAAATGTCATTAATTTTTATTTTATTTTTTGTATCTGCGGATTTTTTATAGGTTTCATTTGCACCATAATTATCTACTATTTTACGAGTATTTTTTAGTATTTTATTTAAAATATCGTCCTTTACGTTTTTAAATTTTTTATATACAAATTTTTCGCCATCATGTATTTTTACTATTTCTCTTGATAAATTGGTCATGCATATGTTATTATTTTCTGGATATTGTTTATTTAAATTTATGTATTTTAACATACTTGAAGCAATGTTTCCTCCAGTTGATTTTAAATATGATTTCATTGCGTCTACTAAGTTTAATTTACTAATATCTTCGTTTCCAAATTGAACTAACTGAACATTATTTATAATAACACCTTTGTTTATTTGACTGTTTGTTTGACTATTATCTATATTGTTAACAGTTCCATTGACATTATTAACAACGTTTGGTTTATTCTTTTTATTTTCTCCCGCTTTAACTATCTCAATTTCCTCAATTTTATTTTTAAGATTAAGATTTTCATTTTCTATTTTTTGAAAATTATTTTCTATTTTTTGATAGTTTTCCATAATTATTTTCATGTCTTCCTTGAGTTTTTCTAATTCATCATAATTTTCCTTTGATTTACAACGACCATTTAAATGTTTTTTTAAACTATCCGATCTAGTAAATATTTTATCGCAGTACATACACATAAAATCATTACTTTTAGGTTTTGGCTCTTTAATCAAAATATCTATAATATTCATAACATCAATAGTTTTAGAGTATTCTAATGCATCTTCTAAGGGTTTTTGTATTTTTTTGGCGGATTCTGGCGGAGCTTTGGCGGAATTTGGCGGAACTAAAAAATCACTTCTATCACAGGGTTTCTTTTTATTTTCTGTATGTTCAAGGTAATTACTTTTTTTATTAAAATCTTTATTACATTTAGGACAAATATAATTTACCATTGGAAAGACGCTATATAATATAAATAATAAAATATTTTTAATTTTAAATTAAATATTTAAATAAATTTATCAAAGCTGGAAAAAGCTGGAAAAAGCTGGAAAAAGCTGGAAAAAGCTGGAAAAAGCTGGAAAAAGCTGGAAAAGCTGGAGCAACAGGCCGGCTGGAAATTTGTGTGTGTGTTGGAGGGTCGGAAAAAACTTTTATTTTTTGGATTTTTAAAAATGCTCTTATTTTAGTGCAAAAATATAATTTAATTATTTTTATAATATTTTTTTTGATTTTTTGTTAAAATATTATCTCATTTCAATTAACTAACTAATTTTTATAAGAGCAAGTTTATTATTGTTCACTTTTAATAACACCTTTAATAAATATGCTAATAAAAAGTATATATGCTTACCATTCAATTGATTTAGTAGACATAATTTCTTTTATAAAATCATTCTAAGTATATCAATATAAATATTTATTAACTCATGCGTCTTAATTTCGAGTGTCAATATATGAAAACATGATATTTAAATATCTTATATTAATTTGAATATTTACAACATTTGACGTCTGTAAAACAATTTATTAACTTAACTTTTATGAAGTTTACTTTTATGAAGTTTACTTTAATAATTCGGCAAATAAAAAGTATATATGCCTACAAACTATTTATATTATGCAGCATATATACTTTTTATTTGCCGAAGTAATGGAAGACTGTTAATTATGAATTTTTTAATATTAATATTATTTTTAAAGAGCATCACATAAGATTAATTTTTTATTAACAATAGATTCACTAAAATTGATATTTCTTTAATCTAAATTATGTTTTATAAAATATGCTAATTAATACGTTTGTTATGCGAATTTATATAAATACCATCGCGCGAATTAATTAATGTGACTTTTTTAAATTACTTGTTTTAACAAATTTTATCACGGGAGAAAGTTCTTTATAAATGAAAAAATAACTTTGCAATATTTGTTTTGACAAACTACGTCCATTGCCCCCACTCTAAATTTAACAAATTTATGCTTAATTTGCTTTATTCAACAAATATTTTTTAAATATTCAAAATGTTTTTGCATTTCTTCGTCTGTTCTAAACGTATTGTAATCAAAATATTCCATATCTTCTTTACTGGCCAATTGTATGAATGAATCTGTTCCACTTCCACAACATAAATTAAAGTTTATATATGCATAATAATATTCTTTGTTGTTATATTTGAGAATTACTTTTTGTGCATTACCTTCCAATTCTATCATTTTAATTTTAATACTGATGTCCGTAATGTCATTTATTGTAATATAATCGTGAGTTGGATAAAAATATAAGTAAATTACATCAATATTAACATATTATTCTTGCCCTTTGGAGCAAGAATAATAAGTATAGAAGATTAATTATCTTTGCATACGTTATATGGAAAAAATAACATTTAAGGAATTTCTCAAAAAATATTCTCTTTTGTCAAACGAATTTATTGAAGATTTTTATAAAATTTATGACTATAACGAACACAATAATAATGATTTTATTATCAATTTAGAAGTAATTGCAAAATGGCTTGAAAGTGAAAAAGGAAAATTAAAAAAGACACTTGTAAAGTCATACGTACAATCCGTTGATTACACAATAAAACTCGAGAAAAATGCAAAAGTTTCAAAATCAAATAAAGAAATTATATTGCTAACTCCAGATTGTTTTAAGAGATTATGTTTATTATCAAAAACAAAAAAAGCAGAAGAAGTAAGAACTTATTATTTAGAATTAGAAAAAATATTGAACAATTATAAAAATTATATAATTGAGGCGCTTAAAAAAACTGTTGAAATTTTGGAAAATAATCAAAAAGAAATTCCTAAAAATACAAAAGGAGTAGTGTATATTTTACAGTCGTTAAAAGACATTGATGGTTTGTATAGATTTGGACAAACAGAAGACTTTAAAAAAAGATTGCAAAATTATAATTCTTCGAACAGTGACAAGATGAAAATAATAAAAATTTACGAAACGAAAGATGCAAAAAAAATAGAAAAATGTGTAATTAATCAAATTAAAGAACTAAGATATAAAAAAAGGAAAGACTTTTATCAAATAGACTTAAATTTATTGACAAAATTAATAAAAGATTGCGGAAACCTGACGTTGAAATATAAAAATAGTATAGTAACAAATTTAAAAATAAATTCTAAAAAAACATCAAAAACGAACAGCAAAAAAATTAATGCTGGAACTCAAGCAAACTACTATTTATATTTAAAAAAATAAGTTTTTATCCAGAAAATTATTTTTTGACAATATTTTTCTAGATAAATAAATAACTTTCAGCTTTACTCATAGCTCGATTTAACAAATAGTTTTTAAATATTTAAAATGTTTTTGCATTTCTTCGTCTGTTCTAAATGTATTGTAATCAAAATATTCCATATCTTCTTTACTGGCCAATTGTATGAATGAATCTGTTCCACTTCCACAACATAAATTAAAGTTTATATATGCATAATAATATTCTTTGTCGTTATATTTGAGAATTACTTTTTGTGTATTACCTTCCAATTCTATCATTTTAATTTTAATACTGATGTCCGTAATGTCATTTATTGCAATATAATCGTGACTTGGATAAAAATACAATGGAAACTTATTTGAAAGTAATATATTAAGTATTGGATCATTGTAATCTTTGTTTGGTTCTATTTGTTCAAGTGTTGTATATCTTCTAAGATTTTTATAATTATCGTTATACACATTTTCATATTTGAATGGTTCAAGTAAATTTCTTTTAATGACTAATTCACAACTATCATCATTTGACAATTCAATTTTATATTCTTTATATTCTCCTTGTTGACATCGTACTGATGAATTTGTGTCGTATGAATTTCTTTTTAATAAGAACCATTCATTATTTTCATTTTTATATAAGAGTTCGATTGAATAGTCAATATTGAGTAACAAATACGGAAAAATATTTTTTGTTTCATTCAGTATTTTATATTTGTCAACTGACTCATCATAAACCAAGTCTTTAAAATTATATTTATGTATATCGGCGTAATCAATATATTCAAAAGTATTTCTTTCGTAACTTGTAACAAAATTTGTGTCCGGCGATAGTGTTATATCATATTCAATTTTCAAAAAGTTAAACCATTCAAATCTGTATAAATTATCGGAGATTTTATAAATGTGATTTTGATAATTCATTCTATGTGTATTAAATATCTTTATTTTTTTATTTGGCTTTACAACTTTGTTCTTATGAAATAAAAAATAACATTATAAAAAATAATATTATAAAAAATTATTCATAAAGCGGTATTCACCATTGCGGCTGTTGCATAAAATTTATACACTTTTGGACACGGAATTTTTGTAACTGTTTGTAAATATATTTTAAATTGCTATAATATATGTCAGAATCTTTATATTTATCACAAACAGACCATAATATTTCATACAGTCGCGATAATATTCTTTTTACGGTTATTACTGGTTGGCCCTTTAACTTACGTCCTTCAGATACAAATAATGCATTAAATGTGTTTTTTAATACGGACATAACTATAAGTTCAAATATTTTCGGTACGACTGCCAACGGAACAGATGTTTATTTTGTGTGTGGAAATAATAACATAACAATTGGAAATAATACTGGTCCACAAACCAATGTTTTGATTGATGGTGTGACAAGCGGTTATTATGGATTCATTAAAAATGGAACTTATAGCAATGGTACATTTATTGATCAAAAGGACAATGTAACAGTTCAAAATATTAAAATTAATATTTCTACTGATTCTATATTAAATGAAAATAATTATTTTGGTTCCGGTTGGCTTTGTCAAACTTTTTTCGGACACGGAAAATTTAAAGATTCGCCTCCGAATTATCCTTCGTGTAGTATAGTTAATTGCAGTTCTTACGCTGATACTACAGTTAACAATACTAACTATCTTAGTGGGTTGGGAGGAATTGTCGGAAATTGGTCAACTGTGTATGCTCTAAATTGTACTTTTGATGCTAATTTGATTAATATTTCATCCGGAGGGATTTTAGGAGCAAATTGTTATAATTGTGTTGCGGAAAATTGTATTTGCGGTCATACGGGTAGTATGCCGCACGACACTGGTAATAATTGTGGAGGTATTTATGGTTATGGGTCATCGGGTAGTACTGCATTGAATTGCATAAATTACAACAAATTAGTTGGTGAGTACAGTGGGGGAATTTTTGGTTCAAATACAAATTACACATCGTCTAATTCAAGTTATGCATACAATTGTAAAAATTACGGCGATATTGGATCTGATGCTGTCGGAGGAATTTATGGTAGTGGTGCTATAAATAGTTATGCATCTAATTGTTACAATACTGGAAATATGCTTGCTGGGTCATTTGGTTCTGGAGGAATTTTTGGTTCTGGTTCTTCAAATTCTACCGCGTCTAATTGTTATAATATTGGAAATTTAGTTAATCCACCGCCACCAAATCCTTATGGTTTTGGGGGAATTTTTGCAAATGCCTGTAGTAGTTGTACTGCAAATCATTGTTATAACACCGGTAATATATCGGATTATTCAGGAGGAATTTTTGGTTCAAGTTGTTCAGCTTCCACAGCTTCTTATTGTTATTCTGCCGGAACGACTGGGGCAACTGATAATCTCGGTGGTATTTTCGGCTCAACTTCCAACGGTTGTACCGCGTCCTATTGTTACATTACCAATTTTAGTTTTGGCCAATATTTTGGCGCTACCGCCAACGGTGATATTGCTCCTGCGTTTGACAATTGTAAATTTTCTGTATCTTGGGACGATACAAAGACAACCGACACAATCGGCAAAACTAATTGGATTTCTATTTCTTTAAATACTCCTTACTTATTAACAACTTTTAATAATAATTTTTATAATGGGGCAATTTCCGGCACAATATATTCAAATAATTATACTTCACTTTCATTAACGGATAATGGCGATTTTTTTTATATAGTACCGACCTCTAACAGTTCAAATCTTAATATTAGTAACACTATAAATTTAAATTTTGGGCAAATGACGTCATCCGTTATTGATAATTATATTTTTTATGTATTAAGAACTTATCCTCATATGACAAATATTAATTCCTCGATTATGTACGGATACAATATAATACAATTCAATTTAAACGTAATCGCAAATATAAACCCAAATAATATAAACGTAAATCAAAACAATAGTATCTTATATAGCCTCGTAACTACAAAAGCTAAAAAATATGTAAAAAAAAATATTGTAAAGTTGTTAAAATATAAGTGATTTATTTACTTTTTGACTTTTTGTACATATTAATACAAGTATGACCGATACTAAAGACCGCACCTAAAAAGTGTATAATTTTGTACATAATTTTATGTATTTTTTGTGAGCCACCACAAGTAAAAAAATTATTATTTATGACAAACCTAAAAAACTAATATTACAAAGTAAATTTTCACATGGATGTGAACTTTTTTATAAAAAGACTAAAATATTTAATTTATAAATATTTTAATAAGTCATATCACGCAATAAATTTGTACTTTAAAAACGTATTTAGTGGTGAGTTTTTTATTTGATTGCTTTTGAATTCCTTTGTCCTAGTAATGTCCTGCATTTATTTGAAATAGTTCTCAAAAATTATTTGTCTATAAATAATATATATGGAGTGTGATAACTCTAGCGAAATTGATATAAACAGTGCCGTTACAAACGTAAATAATATTATTCTAAATAAACCAACACTTAAATCTAGAACGAGTTACACTCCAATTAAATACACTGAGAACTATTCCGCATTCACGAATATTTTACTAGTAGATAGTACAATTGCTAATCATAATGATTTTTTCAAAAATTCCAATTCTAATACGTTTCCCGTCATTTATGATAGTTCTTCCAAGTCTGATGAATTATATACCTTTATTAAAACTAATTTTAAGAATGTGATATGTATTGGCTTGGTATTTGACGGTGGATGTGTACAAACATCAACAATGTTTTTAAATGAATTACCTTTTTTTAATAATAATGATTTAACGGCAACAACTATAAGTGATTTATCCACCAATGCCAAGTTTATTGTAGATTTGATAAATCAGTTAGGTATAAAAAATATAGATTATTTGTCACGTGGTACATTAACATCAACTAGTTGGGTTAATTATTATGGTCAAATTAATAAATTTACTAAAACAAAATTAAATTTATTAGGAGTGACTGTTGGTGCTTCTAATAATACTACAGGAAATATTAAATATGGACCTAACTGGATAACGGAATCCGATGAAAAAAATGTACATTCAATATATTTTAAATCTAGTGTGGCAAATTATACAAATGTATTGGGAATTGAGGTTTCAACTATTAGTGCAAGCGGTACGCTATATGTAAAACAATTGTTAAATAAAACAGACTATTTTTTAGCAGGTGATATAATTTATGACACTGAACCTTCATTCGCACGTGGTAAAAAAATTTTATGGAATTATGGGGAAAATGTAGGATGTAAGATTAAAAATATAGACGCCAAGCATAAAACATTAACAGTAAATTTTAGGTCTAGCATTGATATACAAATTGTTCCTGACAGTATAAATGGTTATATTCCGACACAAAATATATTTTTTATATGTGGTAGTGAAAATATAACGTTTGATGGCAATTTTAACGATGCAAATTGCGTAGTTTCAGTCGATAATAAGTTTGCAGTCATTTATCCGGGATTTATACAAAATGGAACTATTGACGGCAATCGTTATGATTATATAACTGTGCAAAATATAATCATAAATTCGGTAAATTCTTTTAGTGTATTATATTCAAATAGTGATGCTGTGGGAGGATGGATATGTCAGGCATATTTTGGGACTAATACTTGCATTGTGAATAACTGTTCATCAAATGCCTCTATTAATAACGAAACGGGTTCGGAAGAAATAAGTGGAGGAGGAGGAATATTGGGTGATTATTGTGTTGCAACAGTTAATAATTGTTATAGCACAGGGATAATAGGAAAAAAAGCTGGTGGTATATTTGGTTTGGGTACGGGTAGTTATAATAATGGAAATGTAATAATAGTGACAGCAAACAATTGTTATAGTACAGGAGTAATGTTAGACGGTGCGGGCGGAATATTTGGTTTTCAGGCAGGTAGTTATAATTCTGGTACAATGACAATTACAGCGATTAATTGTTATAGCGAAGGAACGATTTTAAATAATGCTGGTGGTATATTTGGTTCTCAAGCAGGCTGTTCTAACTTTGCTGGCACAACAATAATTACTGCGACTAATTGTTATAGTGAAGGAGCAATATCCAGTGCCGGTGGTATATTTGGTTCTGGCGTGGCTAATAACAATTCTGGTGGTAAAATAACAGTAACTGCGACCTATTGTTATAGTGTTGGAATAATAAATAGTTATTCAGGCGGTATATTTGGTGATAATGCTGGTTATAATAATACTGGAGGTACAATAAAAATAACGGCAAGTAATTGTTATAGTACGGGAGCAATAAATAGTTATGGCGGTGGTATATTTGGTGATAATGCGGCTAGTTCTAATTATGGGGGTGAAATAATAGTAAATGTTACAAATTGTTATAGTACCGGGGCAATGTCGGATAGTTCTGCAGGTGGTATATTTGGTTCTAATGCGGATACTTTTAATACTTATAGTAAAATAACTGTAACAGCCACCAATTGTTACACATCCGGTTCAGGTACACAAAATAATGGCATATTTGGTTTGGGTTCTAGTGTTGCAACAACTAATTGTTTTGCTGAGACACGTAATGAAGGTTCACAATGGAATACCGTAAATGCACAGACAGTATTAGAGCATTACAATACTACTCCGCTTATTGATACAGTTTGGCTAAATGTAAATCCGTATAACAATACTCCGTTTTTATTATATGGTTCAGACCCGCAGTGTTATAATACTAATTTCTACATAACAAGTTCAGTTATGGTTAGTAACACAACTGCAAATTCGCTTGTAAAAACTGAGGTTGTCAGCGATTATTTTTGGGTTATTCCTCCTCGTCTAATACAACTATTAATTCTTCACCGAGACAAATGATATTTAAGTGCATGAGAAATATAATATTTTTTTATAACTTTGTCACACGAGAAGTTTGTAGATTCAATGAAAGAATAACTTTAAACAAAATTGCCATAACGATTTTTATATTTAATTTGTTTAATTTCTCTTTCATTGGATTAACTCTCGTGATATAATGAAATGTTTCAATGTGGAGCATTTTTATAGAGAAGATGAAGTTAAAATCCAGCCAGTGGACGGATTATAGTATAGTGTTATCGTTTGTCCCTTACTGTAAAAACTATATGTCGATATATTTCCGTTTATTAAAATATTACTATTTATTACGTTTACGTTACTTAAAATAATTTTTGCGACACGATTCGATATAACATTTCCAGAATTAGTAAACTGTCCACCTGCGTATAACGTATTTGAAGATTTTATTGCTAGTGCAGACACGGAATCATTAAAACCATTACTAATTGCTTCCCAACTCGAACCGTTAAATTTCGCGATATAATTTAATGTAGTATTTCCAGAACTTGTAAATTTTCCACCCGCATATAAAACATTTGAAGAATCCATTGTTAATACAGACACTGTACTATTAAAACCATTTCCGACCGCTTCCCAACTTGTACCATTGAATTTTGCAATATAATTCAGTGAACTACTTCCAGAATTTTCAAAAGTTCCGCCCGCGTATAACGTATTCCAAGAATCAATTGCTAATGCAGACACTTTATTGTCAAAACCATTTCCAAGTGCTGCCCAACTAGTACCATTTAATTTTGCGACACATTTTAATATGGTACTTCCAGAATTAGAACTTGTAAAATTGCCGCCCGCATATAACACACCTAAATGATCGATTGCCAATGAAGTCACTGAATCGTTCAAATCGTTTCCGACTGCCACCCAACTTGTACCACTTAATTTTGCGATAAATCTCAGTGAACTAATTCCAGAAAGTGTAAAAGCCCCGCCCGCGTATAACACGTTTGAAGAATCGATTGCTAATGCAGACACCGTACTATCAAAACCATCCCCAACTGCTTCCCAACTTGTACCGTTGAATTTTGCGATATGATTTAACATGGTATTTCCGGAACTTGTAAATTGTCCGCCCGCATATAACACACCTAAATGATCGATTACCAGCGCGTACACTGCACCATTAAAACTATTCCCGACTGCTTCCCAATTTGAATTTACACTATTGAATTTTGCGATATGATTTAACGTGGTATTTCCGGAACTTGTAAATTCCCCACCCGCGTATAACACATTCGAAGAATCGATTGCCAATGCATACACCGTATCATTAAAACCGACACTCAATTGATTTAAAACATTATCGGCACCGTTTATGATGTATTTGATAATTGTATTTGATGATGATGGTAATGTGTAACCCGCAGGAGTAGCTTGTAAATAGGATATTTGATTGACATTATTTGTTATTATATTGTATTCTGTATTATAACTAAAATTAGGACTTGAACTCCCGTTAATGGTTCCAGTAACAGTTAAATTACCATTTACAAGTAGAGAGTTCATTGAAACTGTTGACAACGTAGTTCCAGTTGCACTAATAGTTGTATTGCCAATATGTAAGGAATTCGGACCCACATAAATATCTTTCCACGCTAAATTAGATTTACCTAACGAATATTTATTATTGGAACTTGGAATTATATTTTTTGTTATTAATTTTTTACATATTTTTGTTTTTTTATAACTACCAAACGAACTTGACTTTTTGTGACTACTGGACGAACTTGACTTTTTGCGACTACTGGACAAACTTGACTTTTTATGACTACTAGACGAACTTGACTTTTTATGACTACTAGATGAACTTGATTTTTTAGACGAACTTGATTTTTTGGACGAACTTGATTTTTTAGACGAACTTGATTTTTTAGACGAACTTGATTTTTTTAGATGTTTTTTGTGTTTGTTTTGTATTTTTGTTACTTTTGAATTTTTTGAGTCACTGGGAGTAACGGAAGTCATATTATTTTTATTATTCCACGGTTGATTTTTTAATACATTTAATAATTTTGACATTACAGATATATATACATAGATATCTATAATAAATATTATAGTTTGTTAATTTTTACACGAACCTCAGAACGTATTAATTAAAAAAAACGCGTTGAATAATCTTTTCATAAGTCAAACAATACGAGAAGTTTGTAGATTCAATGAAAGAATAACTTTAAACAAAATTGTTATAACGATTTTTATATTTAATTTGTTTAAATTGTTCTTTCATTGGATTAACTCTTGCGATATAACTTTTATAATTCTTTGTTATTTAGCCTAGAAAGAATACTTACACGACGAATAAAAGTATATATGCATACCAACGTTTACATAATGATAGTATGCATATATAGTTTTTATTAGCCCAGACACTTAAAGGTGCAAGGTTTCTTATAAAGCGAGAC
>Ga0214192_1001032_pt1 | contig 15949 bp, 14 predicted proteins | sample TroBogEpilimnion_44_FD_153030 | JGI IMG/M metagenome (GOLD analysis project Ga0214192, IMG submission 153030) | Freshwater microbial communities from Trout Bog Lake, WI - 29JUL2008 epilimnion | ecosystem: Environmental > Aquatic > Freshwater > Lake > Epilimnion/Euphotic zone | place: Trout Bog... | reverse complement strand
TTATAATATTCCACATACAGACGATCCAGACCCTAAAAAATTTACAGCTATCTACTATATTAATGACAGTGACGGTGATACATTTATTTTTAATGAAATGTATAATACAGAATGGCAAACAAAACCGATTGAAAAATTAACTATAGCAAGACGAGTTACTCCTAGAGCAGGAACTGCTGTAGTATTTCCGGCAACACAACTACATGCTAGTTCAAATCCAATTAATACTAAAAGTAGATGGGTCCTAAACATTCTATTTGAGATTGAATAATGAATATTGATCGATGGTTTCCTACTGTTATTAGTTGTTCTGATGATAATTTGACAGATAAGTTAGATATCTATCGTTCTTACTGCGAGGAAATAACTAACGGTATTCCTCTTAGTAGACCATTTACTGGATCTCAACTAGTAAGTACGTTTAATCAACCAATGCCACAGTATGATCGTCCTATAGAAAAAGATTTAAGATTTAACGAGTTATTTGATCTTATACTTGAAAAAGGATCAATGTTTGCAGAATTTTTAGGTTACAAATATAACTTAGAAATATCTCATGCTTGGGTTAATAAAATACAAGCCAACGATTACCACGAATTACATAACCATGCCCTAGGAGGTAATGCATTAATATCAGGAGTGTTCTATGTATCTGCGCCCTCAAGTGCATTTCTTAGATTTAGAGACAATATTGAAACATATAGTCCAGTTCCTCCTACAGCGCATACTCCTTACAATAACAAACATGCCACATATCAGTGCTTACCTGGAAGATTAATTCTTTTTAAATCTGATGTATTACATGGATACGATTCGCATCTTTCAGATGATGTAAAATATAGTATTGCTTTTGACTTATCGGTGAAATTATGATTAACAAAGACTTCGCGTTTATTAAACCATTTGGGCCTGTTATATACAGTAATCTTCTTAATCCAGACGTAGTTAACGTATTGAATGAATGCAAAACGGTATCAGAATATATTGGTGATGATATTGGTTATATGCTTGCTGGAGCGATTAATTCTCAACTGAGATTAGTTAGAACCGCAGAACAAGAACAAATAATATACGATCATATTTTTGAACATTTTGCTGCCTATATGGATAGAGATCCCGAATCACTTAAAAAAGAATATAAAATACCCAACAACGGTATCTGGTTAAATGTGCAACGAGCAGGCGAATTTAACCCGCCTCATCACCACGATGGACATTTTTCAGGGGTAATTTATCTAGAAGTGCCTCCTGAACTTGCAGAAGAAAATAAAAAGAAACCTGTAGGATTCCACTTACACGGCGAAATAAGTTTTTATTATGGCGACGATATTGGATGTCAAACGTATTTTCATATGATGCCAAGAGTTGCGCAGATGGTTATATTTCCAGCAAAGCTACAGCACGGAGTTCACCCTTTTTATAGTGATGTAAGACGAGTTTCAGTTGCATTTAACCTTTATAAACTTGCCGAACCAATGCTGTTAGTTGATTCATAACTATCTCCAACGGTAAAAAATACTACTAAATACCCTACAATTAAGGAATGAATTACTATGGATTCAAATTTACCAATCGAACACTCACAAGAAACTCCAGTTGCGGTTAAACCAAAACGCCCTTTAGAAATTATCTATTTGGAAAATGTTGCCCGCTCAGACACATTTGCTAATGTACTAGGGGATACTGATAAACCAGGTTGGGAATTTGGAAGAATGACTGACGAAACCGAAGATAAAGATACTGCTATTATGTTCTGGCAACAAAATATGCAACGTAGTAGTTGGTGTTCTGAAGTTTTATGGTATGAATTATTAGCTAAATTAGAAGAAACTCATCCAGCTACAAAAAATTATCAATTTAAAGTAAAAGATGTTACCTGCGGCGGAAAAACTTTTGGCCAAGATGGCGGTATTCATACTGATTACGACTTTCAATTTACAGAAGAGGGTGACGGTTGGATGACTGTTTGTTTCTTTCCTAATAAAGAGTGGAATCCAGAATGGGGCGGAGAGTTTCAATTTTTTAATGACGCAGGGGATGTAATTGCAAGTTATTATCCAAAACCTAATACTGCGCTTGTATTTGATTCTAATATTCCGCATAGAGGTTTAGCTCCAACTCGTAATTGTAACAGATTGCGCAAATGCTTAACTTTTAAAACTTTTGTACATAAACAATGGTTTTTAGAATCCAATCCAGATGTAAAAATGATTGACGGTAGTGTTGTTCCCGGGCTAGTTAGTACACCAACAAGAACAGACATGGGTAATACTAATTCTCCTGAACCAGCGGCAATTTTTACAGATCCAACGGCACCAGCTAAGAAAAATATTGTAGGTTAATTATGGATCCAGGAATAAGAAGAACACATTTTCCAGATAGATTACTATTTGTTCCTATTAAGATTAGAGACGAACGTCTTGCAATTTGTAACAAATGTCCTAATAATAAAAATTTAGAATGCGTAGTAAATGGAAAACCTGTATACTCTATGGTCACTAAAAAGAATTTAATGTGTCCCTTAGGATTTTGGTCTACACATTATGGCAGTTAAAATTGGTTGGTGTCCATGGCCTGAAAAAACACATTTAACTAATGACGGCCCTACTACTTATTACGGTCATGCCGAAATATTAGCTATACCTCCTCAGAAATTAGATACTTGGGATAACAGTCATTCAGGGTTTACTAAATGCCCTGCTTTTAGTACATACGTTTCTAACACCTACATGATTTTTTCTAACATTGATGTTGAATTAACTTGGGATGCTACTAACAAAGTATTAAACAGTAATTTACCCCAACATGCATATAATACTCATATTAATTTGCATTATCAAGATTTTGTACCAGATGTAGATCCTCCAATTGTTGCTTTAATGTCTAGTATGTTGTTTGTGGCCGACCAGCCAGTTGTAATGGAAATGACACCTCCTTACAATCATATCGACCCAGCATGGCGTATGATGCCCGGGTCTTTTAATATCTATAATTGGTTTAGACCAATTATACCTACTTTTGAAATGTTACATACAAAAGTATCTATTAAGCGTGGACAACCATTAATGTATGTTCGTTTTAAAACTGAAAATTTTAAAGATAATATTGTATTAGAACGTATAGAACGTACAGATGAACTAGAACATTTAGTTAATAGTTGTTTGTCAGTTAAAACATATCAACCATCCTTAAGTTGGCGTATTGCTAACTCTTTAAATCCCATTAGACCTAGGAAACTTTTAAAATCATGCCCACTAAAGAAATGGCTTTAGATCTATTTAGACCGAAGACTTTAGTAGTTGTTGGTGCAGGAACTGCCGGGATACAAGGGGTATGTCATTATCTTGCGTATCTAGCCAGTCATGGTTGGATAATAACTCTTATTCATTCTCCTAAAATTAATATATTAGGCATAGGAGAAAGTACCAATCCTCCATTTGTAGAAGCATTAGAGGATGGAGCAAATTTTAATATACTTGATGATACAGAAAAACTAGATGCTACATTAAAATTTGGAACCCATTATGTAAATTGGAGGGACAATCCCTTTACGGTTCCTGTGCTTACTGGACATGCCGCTTTGCACATTAATACTTTTAAATTAAAAGAGTTTGCACTTCCACGTTTAAAATCAATATGGGGAGACAAATTTCAAATTATCGAAGGAACAGTCTCTGTATTAGAAAATTACGAAGAATCAGTACGTGTTGTAGTCGACGATAAAGATTATTATTTTGATTATGCTGTTGATAATCGAGGATTTCCAGATTCGTATGATGACTATAATATAATTGAAGACAATCCAGTTAATCATGCACTCATCCACAACACCCCTGAACGACTTGATTTAAATGCTACACTACACCAAGCAACACCAGACGGATGGATGTTTGGTGTTCCGTTAACATCGAGAACTAGTTATGGGTATTTGTTTAACGACAAATTAACCACAGTAGAACAAGCAAAAATTAATTTTAGTAAAGAAATTAATGTACCTGTTGAAGAATTAAACAATATAGAATATAAATTTAAATCATATTATGCAAACAAAGTCTTAGATAAAAGAATTATTAAGAATGGAAATAGGGCTGTATTTTTTGAGCCTATGTTTGCCAACAGTTTATGGTTGTATAAAAATATTGATAAGGCATTTATTAGTTACATGAAAGGATTTTTTACAGAAGAAAAAACAAATGAAATATTCAATAATATATCTCAAGATGTAGAAGAGTTAATTTGTTATTTTTATCATGGCGGCAGCATTTATAACACAGAATTCTGGCAACTTGTTAAGCCCTATGCTAGTAAAAAATTAGAAAATAGTAGATCTTTTAATGTTATGAAAAGTCTAATGCGTCGACAATATAAGTTTAAACAATTTGATCCAACAGTAAACGAATACAGTTGGGTGTTTGGTGAAAAACACATGTTTAGTATAGATGAAAAATTAGGTTATAATTATTTTTCTGCCCCAGATGAAAACAATTAAATATCACAAATATAGGAAATAGTATGCCAAGTATAGACAAAATTGTAGTTTTAGGTGGAGGTTCAGCTGGGTGGATGACAGCCGCAACACTTAAACATCATCTTCCCAACAAAGAAGTATATGTAATTGAAAGTCCCAACATACCAACTGTAGGAGTAGGTGAAAGCACTATTGGTCAAATCAATGCTTGGCTACATGATTTAGATATTAAAGACGAAGATTGGATGGTTCATTGTGATGCTAGTTATAAACTAAGCATCAAATTTACTGACTTTTACAAAGAAAATTCAGGAGGATTTCATTATCCATTTGGACTTCCACATGTCGATGGCACTATATTTGGAATTAATGACTGGTACTTTAAGAAAATGAAGTATCCAGAAACTCCTAACAGCGATTACGCTTATACTTATTATCCAGCTACTATGCTTTCTGAGGCAAATAAAATTATCACAAATGAAGATAATAAAATGCCGTCATGGAGATTTAGCAATGATACTGCTTATCATTTTGATGCGGCAAAATTTGGTGCATGGTTAAGAGACGGGTATTGCAAGCCTCGAGGAGTTATACATATTCCTAGCGAAGTAATTAGTGTACAAACTAATGATAAAGGTGTTGAGAGTCTTACATTAACTGACGGTAGTTTAGTTACTGCTGATTTGTTTATTGATTGCACAGGATTTAAGGCAATGCTAATTGATAAAGCATTAGGAGTTCCTTTTATACCCTTTGATCATATGTTGCCTAACAACAGTGCATGGGCTACAAGAATTCCTTATCAAGACAAAGCAAAAGAATTACAACCATATACTAATTGTACTGCTATTGAAAACGGTTGGGTTTGGAACATTCCTCTTTGGAGTCGAACAGGAACTGGGTATGTTTACAGTGATAAGTTTGTAAGTGATGCAGATGCCTTAGAACAATTTAAAAATTATTTACGCAGACGTGATCCTGTTGTTATTCCAGAAGAAATAATTGATACTTTAGAATTTAAAAATATCAAAATGCGCATTGGTATACATAAAGAAATTTATTCTAAAAATGTATGTGCTATTGGTTTAGCGGCTGGATTTATTGAACCTTTAGAAAGCAATGGATTATTTACTGTACATGAATTTGTTACTAAATTAGCAAAAACTTTGCGAAGAGAAAGTATTAGTCAGTGGGATAAAGACACGTTTAATACTAGTTGCCGTAGAGATTTTAAAACATTTGCACAATTTGTTTCATTGCACTACGCTCTAAGCCAAAGAGATCAAACAGCATATTGGCAAGCAATAAATGAAAAACAATTTAGTCTTGACATGGTTAATGACAATATAAACAAATCCGGGTTTGAAGATTTAATGTTTAGTAGAATGAATGGCAATACATACACATTAGATTTAGGCGGAATACCTGCTATTGCTGCCGGCATGGGATATTTTCCATTAGACGAAAGTAGTGTTAAACGCAGTATGTATGTTAATAATCATACAATGTTACGTGAAGTTATAGAAAATACACTCGAACGCTGGAAAACACAAGAAGCAGAATGGCAATCTATTGTCAACGAAGCTCCTACCCTACTTGAATTTTTATCTGAAATGTATGCTTCTAAGTAATTTTTTATATGAATTTCATTGGGATGAATTTAATATTCATCGAGATGCTCTTATAGAGCATTGTTTAAAAAATGAAAAACCTAATACTATAGAATCAAATATTGCTGTAGATGCAAAAACTAATCTTTGGGAAAGCACATTTCATTTTTTAGAAGATAATAATCCGGCAGTTGTTGCACTAAAACTATGGATGGTTTGTGCTGTTGAAGATTTTATCTGTCGATCTAATCATAAAAAATATAAACTTGCAATAACAGAGTGTTGGGCACATCTTACAAGGACTAACGGATGGCATGCTCCTCACGCTCATCCAGGTAGTACATGGTCTGGAATATTTTATGTTGATGAAGGTGATAAAAATTGCGGGGGTACTACTTGTTTTATTTCGCCATTTAATGTTGAACGTAAACCTGGATTAGATTTCTTTCAAAATGAATGCCGGGTAGTCACCAAACCCGGCATGATGATTATATTTCCTAGCTCTCTTATTCACTACGTGCAACCTTACATAGGCACAGCACCAAGAATTACGATAGCATTTAATTCTATCTGTATTTAATTATTGATTAACAATATTTGGAATAGTGCTCGGAGCGGCTTGATTATATCCTGATCCAGGATTAGTAGGTACAACAACATCAGGCTGTCCTGCACCGGGTGGTGTAGTTAACATAGCAGGTTTAGGAATAGCTGCCTTAACACTAGCAATATGTTGAGCCCATTCGCCATTAGGGCTAATGGTACCAGTTGACATTAACTCTCTATAAAGCATATCCATTTGATCGTTCACTCCAGCATACGCTCGCATACGTTGCATATAAAACGGCTCTACGGTATTACCAAATTGATCTCGATTAGCCGCATGTGGATCTTCAAAAGTACCGTCTGGCAATAATAAGAAATAAGTTTCTGTGTTATCAGGACAGTCAGTCCAATACAAACCAGTGTGCGTTTCAAATTGTTCAGCTTCGCTGTTAACAATTTGCACTACACGGTTTGTAGCTGTTTCTATAAGTGCTCTTTTTGTCATAATACTATTTATCCTATCTTTTATCTATATTCGTAGACTATACATATTCCATTGCCGCCGGGGAATCCGCCTTGTCCATTGTGGCTACCAGAAACAGTACTACCACCGCCACCATATGGTATCGGAGCACCGGTATTTTTTTGTGCAGAATGATAAGTAGGAGCACCATTACCAAAATATCCAGCTCCGCCAGTGGCATCATACCCTGAACTACTGTTACTCTGATCATTATTACTGTGACCACCGTTAGTTCCACCTTTGGAATTTAGGGTGCCGCCATATCCATATCCGCCGTGACCGCTAGCATGTCCGTAATTCGCATCTGCGCCATATCCGCCACTAGCTGACAAATAACCGCCAAAACTTGTAGTGCCCCCTGCACCAATATTTGCATAGTACGAAGCACCACTAGTACCAGTACCTATAGTAACACTAACTGATGTAATGCCTGACGCCGCTAATATTGTTTCAGAATATCCGCCAGCGCCGCCACCAATATTATAGCTAGTTCCACCGCCACCTGCACCAACACAAACAACGTGAATTTGATTAACATCAGTACCACTTTTAGTATAAGTTCCTGAACTAGTAAATGTATAGATATTTTTTAAACGACCTTTTAGTGTATTATCGTGATAAGTCTTTGCGGCATTTTGTGTAACAGCATAGCTGTTTGTAGCATTATTAGTATAACCACTTTGATTCATGTTAGTATCATTAGATACTTGACTGATTGTTCCGCTACCTACACTTAAACTACTAGTACCAACAGTATTAGGTGTGCTAGTTCCGTGGTTTGTAACACTAATAGTTCCGCCAGTAATACTAACACTACTAGCATCTTGATTGCCTAGACTGTTAGCAACTAATACAGGCACATTACTTGAATTGCCAATCCACATTTTTTTATCTGAGATATTAATTGCTACTTCTCCAGGTTGTAAACTTGAAGGAGTATTTCCTGGTGTTGTTGAATTTTTAAACTGAAATAAAGGCATATTATTTAAACTCGTAAACTATGCAAATTCCACCCTTACCGTTTTGACCGTAAGTAGCTTGATTGCCGGCACTACCGCCTGTGCCAAAACCGGCATTTGGAGTATAAGTCCATGTATTATGACAGCTAGGATTTCCGCCACCAAAGAATCCTGACCCGCCAACTCCGCCGCCACCGGAGCCATTGTTTTGACTGGTCAAATGTCCTGAGCCCCCGCCACCTGGCACGTTAACTTGTCCGCCGTATCCGTACCCACCGTGTCCACCACTATGAGTATTATTATTGTTAGCTCCATATCCTCCACTAGCTGATAAGTATGAACCAAAACTAGTTGTGCCACCTTGCCCATAGTTTCCATAGTAGCCACCGCCACCGCCACCACCGCCTACAGTAATAGTAACTGGCGTTGATATATTTGATATAAGGAAAAATCCTTCTGCATAGCCTCCAGCGCCGCCACTTTCGTGATATCCAGCGGCACCGCCGCCACCTGCAACGCAAATAACTTTAACACGATTAACTGCTGAACTACTTGGATTGTAACTACTATTTCCAGTATAAGAATAAATGTTTAATAATGTATTTGTACCATAAGTATCTACATAAGTTTTAACAGCATTTTGGGTTGGTAAAGTATTTGCATTTGTTCCTAATGTTGATGAGCTGTTATCAACACCTGTTAATGCTGTACTTGAGCCAACAGTTAAACTAGTAGTGTTTAAGTTAGTTGCAGTTAATGTAGTATTATTAATTGCACCACCAGAAATATTAACGTTGCTACTAGTTTGATTACCTAAAGTACCAACAACAATTACAGGATTTCCACTTGCATTACCTACGTGCATGTGCGGAGTTTGTGTTGAATGGGCTATCTCACCTTGTAATAGCGTTCCAGTTGTAGGTACAGATGTTGAAGTTGAATATTTTGTTGAAATTATTGGCATTTTATTTGTACTCGTAAACTATGCATACACCACCTTGTCCAGTAACACCTGAACCGTGTGTACTGGCTCCGCCTGCACCTAATGCCGCATTGGCATAATTCCACGGATCGCTATGTCCGTAGTGGCCGCTTTCAATACCGCCTCCAAAAAAGCTAGCTCCGCCATGTCCTGGATTGTGATTTGATGTTGAATATTCATTTCGATGTCCGCTTCCACCACCACCGTAGCTGTTGATATTTCCGCCGTAGCCTAAACCACCTTGTCCTCCAGAATGAGTTTGATTGTTGTTAGCACCGCTTCCGCCGCTTGCTGAACAATATCCGCCAAAGCTGGTTGAGCCACCAGAGTTATAATTTCCATAGTAGCCACCGCCACCGCCACCACTGCTTGATACAGTAACACTAACAGTACTGATGCCGCCGGCTGAAATTAGCAATTCTGCATAGCCGCCACCGCCACCACTTTCACCATAAGTAGCTGCAGCCCCACCACCTGCACCTACGCACACAACTTTAATATAAGCAACATCGCTACCGCTCTTAGTGTAAGTTCCACTACTAGTGAATACGTACATGTTTTTAAGAGCACCTTTTTTACTGTTAACATAAGTTGCCACTGCTAACTGTGTTGGAGTAGATGTTTGACTAGTTCCTAAAGCAGTATTAGTATCAATTGCTGTAATTGCAGGACTATTACCATTAATTTGTAAGTTTGTTGCTGTAATTGCGGCTTGTGTAGTATTACCAACTGGAGTATTATTAATTGATCCGCCAGTAATACTAACACTAGATGCCGCTTGACCAGCCAATGAAGTAGTAAGTAATACTGCTGTAGCGCCATTACCTACCCACATTTTATTATCAGTAATATTATAACCCATTTCACCCGCGGCTAACGTTGGGGTAACGCCGGTTGATGTACTGGTTTTAATTTTAATAATTGGCATTTTTAGAACGTCCCGCCTACGATTGTACCACTACCTGTCATAGTAGTGTTTAAAGTTAATGTATTGATTGTTGCATTTGCCGCAGTAGTACCACCGATAGTCACATTATCGATAGTTCCTAATGTAGCAGGTGCAATAATGACTTGTCCTGAACCTGTTGGGCTAATAGTAACTGTAGCATTAGCTGGCGTTAGTGCAACTACACCGTTAGCTGTTAAGTTGTTAACAAACGTATTAGCACCATTTGAACTAGTTAACTGATAGTTTGTACCATCTGAATAGATTGTAACTGTTGCACCGGCTACTAAATTGTAACTAGTTGCAGTTCCTGATTGTCCAGGACCTTGAATATAGCCACCATTAGTAACTGAACTCATTGTAATTACACCAGATGTACTATTGTAAAAAGTTTGTGTAGAACCTTGGTATGTAACAGGGCTAGCTAACTGTACAGTATATGGTGCAGTTCCAGTAAATTCTGTATAAAGCCCCTGTGCAGGAGTACCAATTGTTGATCCAGAAGAAATTGTTCCTGTTGTGTTGACTGTATTATAACGTGCCATATTTTACTCCGATTAAGATGTTGATGTTTCAATACCGTAGATATTGACGTTAGTTGCTGAACCACCTGATGAAACTACAAAGTTAGCACCCGGCCCTGCTACAACACCTGTACGTTCAAATACACCGTATGCAACTATGCTAGTTTGATATTCATACGCTTCACTAGGTACTGGACTACCAGTTGTACTAGCACCAATATACATTCTTATTGTAACAGTTGCGTTAGTTGTGTTTGTAAATGAAATGTTATATACACCGTAGTATCCAGTTGGAACTGAATACAGTAATGTATAGTTTGTAAGACTACCCGCTGTTAGCTGGGTAGTACCTTTTATCCCTGATCCTGCCATATTAATTCTCCAATTTTATCTTTGTCCGAAGAACATAAGAGCAACTGGTGCTCCGTCTATTCCGCCGGTAAACGTCATTTTACTAGTTACGTAAATTTGATTACCTGTAGTATTACTTATCGTATTGTTAGCGATATAGATTTGCCCCGAAGTTAATGTATTTACGTTTAACGAGCTTGATCCGCCACCAATTTGGGCTGTAATATACGATTTAATCGCTTTTTGTGTTGGTACAATATTGTCACTATTTGCTGTAAAGTACGGGTCTGTACTAAATTGCGTAATAGTTGCTGAGCCTGTACCAACGCTCAAGTTACCCAATGTCAAACTCTGCAATCCGCTTAGAGCAAAAGCACTAGCGTTCAATGTAGCAGTACCAGTTGACTGTTGAACTCCGAACAAGTTACCAACGTTGAAGTTACCGTCTTGGTCAGTACTTGTAAAGAACACGCGACCACCACCAGTAGCATATGACTGATTAGCTTGGATAGCATTGCCAGGAACTACGTTAGGATAGTTAGTTTGTGTTTGATTACCTGTACCAATATACAAGAAGTCATGTCCAGTTAAACGAACTTGACTGTATTTTAGTCGGGTAGTAATTAAGTTACCGTGCGCTGGTGCTAACAATGTACTTAATGCTGGATTAATTTGGAAAGTTGCGGTATATGCGCCTGCAACACCTAAAATGTTAGTTACCTGCACTAGTTTATACCCTTGTGCGCTACCAGTGATGCTTGCAAACTGTACGTTTGCACCTGCTGTTGGCAATGCATATAAATTGCTTACGTTAATGAAGCTTGAATTTTGATATATATCGCCATATCCGTCGCCTGCTGTATTTGCAGTAGCGGTAGCATTATTCAAACCTCTGTTAGTGAAACTTGGGTTTGCTAACACTCCGTCACTCATACGTACACGAGTTGGTGCTGTAATTACTTTGTTTGGATCAAACTGTGTTACTATTGCACCTGCTGTGTAAATCATACCAGTTGGACTTGTTGTTGTTAGTGTAACAGGAGTTGTACTACCTGCTGTAGCAGTAACTTGGAACTGAGTACTTGTAACACTTGATCCGATTACATAGTAAGTTGTGTTAGTTGTTAAACTGCCACTTGCTATACTAAATTCAATTGGTTGATTATTAGCTAAACTTGTTGATAAGTTTGTAGTATCATCAGTTGTGATTAAATTAGTACTTGTTGTTGTAGCTGTAACGTTACCTTTAGCAAATCCGCTTCCTGGTTCAACAAAACGTATTTCAGTAATAGCGTTACTTAAGACTTTCATACGTCCTAATGGAGTTGCGCCAGTACGTATACTTGCTGCCGCTGTACCGCTGGTGCTACTTACTGCAACCCAAATAGGTTGTACGCCAATTACTGTACTTGATAAATTACTTGGATTACCAAATGCGATTGCACTCCAGTTTGTTGAACTTGGCATTGTACGTAATGTCCAAACAATTCCATCAGGACTTGTTGCGGCAACGTTACCTTGAGCGATTGCAAAGAATAAACCTTGTGAATAATACACTTTAGTCCATGTGTATGCAGAACTTAAAACGCTAACGTTTGTTCCTGCACATGCTGGGTTAGCAGTCCATGTTGTACCATAGTTAACTGTATATGCTACTGCTCCAGTTGTTGCTAATGCAACAAACTTATTATTGCCGTAGGCAATGCTAGTCCAAGTCGTTGAACTTGGAAGTGTACCACCGGCGCTCCAAGATTGGCCGTTATTTGATATACTAGTTACGTTACCACCATTATTAATTGCAATAAATGTTCCAGAAGAGTTACCTCCTGCACCATATGCAACTGCTGAGTAATATCCTGCGCTTAATGATGTTAGAGTTCTTGAAATCCAGTTGCTTGCGGCAATTGGGTTTGAACTTGATGCCGCTGTAGCTGTTCCGCTTGCGCCACCAACTGCTACATAAACACCATTACCGTAAGCTAAACCATACAAGTTTAGTACAGAAATATAAGCTGTGCCTCCAAGTGCAGTCCATGATGATCCTAAAGTAGACACAATGTTATAAGCAAAATAAGTACCAGTTGATGCTGTTGTACTCATTGCTAAGAATAATGCACTTGTGTCTAAAATAGTAATGCTTGGCACACTTGTATAACCATAACCATAGTTGGTTACGTTCAATGAAGTTACTGCACCATTACTATAGTTAGGCGTTGCACTTGCTTGAGTAGCAACATAGGTAAATGTAGCTGTACCATTTGTTACGTTTGTATATCCTGTAGAAGTTGTGTAATCAAATGTAGGAGTAGTACTACTTGTAGTACCGCTAGCTGTACATAGGTAAATTCTTCCACTGGCCGCTACCTGATAATAAGTACCGTTAGTAACTGCACCACTTACTGGATATGCTGTAGGTGTTAAACTCTGTGGTTGGCTAAATGTTACTGTAGGAGCACTAAAGTAATTTTTACCCCATGCATTCATAGTCGCACTAGAAAGAATACTTGTAACCGCAGTAACAGTTGGAGCACTTGTGTATCCAGAACCGTTAATTGTCATAGTTACTGTTTGGATAGCTCCGTTTAAAACAGTACATGTTGCAGTTGCGCCCGAACCTCCGCCGCCAACAAATACGATTGTTGGAGGTGTTGTATAGTTATATCCGCCGTTAACAACGGTTACACTAACAATCTGTGTTGCACTAGTACCAGTTCCGACCACTGCTGTTAGAACTGCGCCAGCACCACCAAAACCACCAATAACTGCTGTAGCTGTAGCGCCTTGGCCACCGCCGTATACAACGTTACTCCATGATTGACTGCTTGGTAATGCGCCACCTGAACTCCATGATGTGCCATTTGTTGAATAGCTAGTTGCTGTACCGGTGTTAGCTACTGCTACAAAACGTCCTGCACCATAAGCAAGTGATCCATATGTACCACTTGTAATTGTTCTACTAGTAGCTGTATAACCAGGAGCACTATAACTAATGCGTGGCTCAATAATATAAGCAGATGTTAAATCTAATGACGAAGCTATTGCTGTTCCAGGAACAACATGATCCCATCCGCCAACATAAACTGCTGTACCAATTGTACCAGTTGAGCTGGCACTACCAGTAGCTGTAATAGTAACTGTTGTACCAGCAAACGGTGTTGTACTTACTGCAAATGAACTTGTTGTTAAGTTAGTTGCGTTTACAAAATATGTTGTACTAGTATCAACTCCATTAAATGCTGTACCAAACGAAATAGTTTGTCCAGCTGTTAATGTGTTAGTTGCTGTGATTAAATTATTAACTGTTGACGATGCTGTTACAGTTACAGTTGTAACTGTAGTTGTAGTTACAGCGGCAATGTTAGCATTGCTAGCTGTAATAGTTGCACCTGTAGCTAATGTAAATGCACTAGCTGTTACACCTTGTACATAATATGCAGTTAACGCAGACAATCCGCCAACGGCTGTGCCTAAGAATATTGGCATACCATTGTACATGTTAGCTGTACTTGATACTGTTAATGTATTTTGTGTACCAGTAATTGTTGTACTAGATTGTACAACAGTTGTGTTTGTTTGCCAAGTTGATCCTGCACCAGAACCACTAATGTTAGCAGTAATGTAAACACCTGCGGCAATTGTACCACCTGTCAAGAACATACCTACTGCAATAGTACCAGTTACTGTACCAACAGTTAATACACCACTGCTGTTAATAGAGCTAGTTGACATAGTAGCAGTAGCATTAGTTGTAGCTGTAACTGCAAATGGTGCAATACTATCGCGAATTACTAGGGCAACTTTAGTAGGATTTGAATATGATAAAATATTAGCATATTGACCTACACCTGTACCTGCAACAATTTGAACTCTATCTCCATTATAAGCATTAGTTAATGCTGTATCTGTGGCTGCAATAGTAATAGAATAGTTGTTGCTAGTTGATTGTCCAACGTTAGTTGCAGTAACATAGTTACTACCACCTGTTCCGTTACCATTGTTTAAGTCAATTAGACGTGTTTCAAATAATGCCGCATCACGGAATTCGTCTTGGAAGGCTGCCGCGTTATAACCTGATCCGCTAATACTTGGAACGCTACTTGTATAGTTAGTACCAGCATTTTGATATTCAAAACGCAATACTTGGTTAGTAGCATCAGTTACAACGTTTGTAATTTGTGCTGGGTTAGCACGATTGTTTAATGTACCATATAATGGAACTTCTGTTGTATCAACACCCTCGGCAACAACACCGTATGTACCATATGATGAGTTACCGTTAGTAGCACGGATACGTCCACCTAAATCTGCTAGGTAACCTGCATAACTGTAGTAGTTAAACACTGAAACAAGTTCTGATAATGATCCTGCACCAGTTGTTTGCCAGCCAATACCGTCACCAATAATACATGTGTAGTCGTTACTAACCATTGAGTGATAACCGCCAGCGTGTAATGCTCCGTCAACCTTAGCACCATAACATGCATAGCCAAACATTGTACAGTTTTGTACATAGCAACTACGTGAATAAATCCATGCGTTGCTATCGTTAGGTCCAAATCCTGGATCAAGACTTGTATATGCGCCGCCAGTTGGACGTTTAGTTCCAAACGTTGTACTTGCTGTACCTAAGTAACCTGTTAATCCATTCATAGTCATGTTGCGAACGCCACATGCATTACGAACTAGCCACATGTTACTTTGTGCTGAACCGTTTACACTATTCAATAAAACTTGTGCATAGCGTAAACTTCTGTAGTTACCTGTATATTGTAAATCATAAACAATAGCATTTAGATAATAACCAATATCTTGCTGAGTTGCAGCCACTGGATAATAGTAAACTGCGTTCATTGCAGGAGTTGATACAGTTGTTAATGCAACAGTAGCACCAGTTGCTCCTGTATTAATATTAGTAAATCCTTCGCTAGTTGTTACTGTAAATGTTGTTGTGCTTGGAACTGAGGCAACATAGTATGTTGTTCCTGCTGTTAATCCACCTGATACAAATCCAGTATAACTAACAGAGCTACTTGTACTTGC
>Ga0214192_1001031_pt1 | contig 15953 bp, 7 predicted proteins | sample TroBogEpilimnion_44_FD_153030 | JGI IMG/M metagenome (GOLD analysis project Ga0214192, IMG submission 153030) | Freshwater microbial communities from Trout Bog Lake, WI - 29JUL2008 epilimnion | ecosystem: Environmental > Aquatic > Freshwater > Lake > Epilimnion/Euphotic zone | place: Trout Bog... | reverse complement strand
TCGGAAACGATCTCGTCCTATACCTCCGGCATAGGTGTCACCGCATATGAATTGGATCTGTTCGGACGCGTCCGCAGCCTCAGCACCCGCGCCTTGAACCAGTATCTTGCAACGGAAGAAGGGCGTAAGGCTGCCCAGACAAGCCTGATCGCCGAGGTGGCCAATGCCTATCTCACCTATCTTGCCGATAGTGAACTGCTCCAGTTGACCGCAAACACACTCAAGACCCAGCAAGAATCATTCGATCTCATCAAGCGCACTTTCGATCTGGGAGCGAAGTCTCAGCTGGAGGTGTCACAATCCGGCACCCTTGTTGAAACCGCCCGCGCAAACCGCGCCCAATATCAGCGTCAGGTGGAAAAGGACAAAAACGCCCTTACCCTTTTGGTCGGCAAGGTAATCGATCCTGAACTCCTCAAGCCCGAAAGTCTCAGCTCTGTTCAGCTGATGGAAGTGCTCCCCGTGGGAATTCCATCCACTGTTCTGCTGGACCGACCGGATGTCCGCAAGGCTGAATATGCACTGAAAGCTGAAAACGCCAATATTGGGGCAGCACGGGGAGCCTTCTTCCCGAGCATCAGCCTTACCGGTTCCGCAGGGTTTGCCAGCAGCAGCCTTACCAATCTCTTTGTGACGGGATCGAGCAGTGTCTGGAGCTTTTCCCCTCAGGTGAACTTGCCGATTTTCCAGGGAGAGCGACTGATCTCCAACCTCAAACTGGCAAAAACCAACCGCGACATTGCCATCGCACAATACGAAAAAACCATCCAGACTGCTTTTCGGGAAGTTGCGGATGCGTTGGTGGCCAGTGCAACCTACACAGAGCAGTTGCACGCCCAGCAAGCACTTGTCAAATCCAGCGAACAGGCCTATACGATCTTGAAGGCCCGTTACGCCCATGGCATCGACAGTTACTTTGTCCTCCTGGATGCCCAGCGATCTCTCTATGCGGCGCAGCAGAACGAGATTATGGTACGTCAGCAGAATCTGACCAACCGGATTGACCTCTATAAAGCATTGGGAGGCGGATGGAAATAGGGCGTGAACCCTGAGATGTTGATTTTTCCGAATATCCGTTCAAAAGGGCCAATCTTTGAGCCATTAAAGGATAAAGGATAAAAGCTTTTTTTGCAGGTATATCTATAGACGGGGGAACAATGTCATGGCCGAATGGGGCTGACATAGCACAGGAAACACTCTACAAGAAAATCCAGTAATGAACGGAACCTGTGTTGAAAAGCTGTAAATGGCTTTATTATTTTCATTTGACGGGTTTATTTGGTAAAATAAAAGGAGGTTATTTCGAATCGCTCTTTCGATTGAAAAGTTTATTTGCCTGTTACCTGTGAGGTTCCAGATAATGAAGAGAAGGGCAACATGGATCAAATTCAAGTAGCATGCGCTATTATTGAACGAGATGGGCTCGTTCTCGCTGCACAGCGGAGTGCAGCTATGAGTTTGCCGCTTAAGTGGGAATTTCCGGGAGGTAAGATCAATCATGGTGAATCAACCGAAGAGTGCTTGAGACGTGAGTTATTTGAAGAGCTGAGTATTCAGGTAAGTTTAGGAAAATCTCTTCCAATTAGCACGTATCAGTATCCGACTTTCACTGTTACCCTTCATCCGTTTATCTGTTCAATTGAGGCGGGTGAAATAGTTCTCAATGAACATGCAGCCATCGCTTGGTTAGCACCTAATAACCTTGATTCTCTCGAATGGGCTGAGGCCGATTTACCGGTAATAGAGTCTTATCTTGTTGAAAATAGAGTAGATGTCTCATGAGCCAACTTGCTTTTGGTATATACGAAGCACTCCTCGATGAGCTTCTCCAAGAGGCTTTAGATCAGCACCCAGAGTTACGAAGTGTCTTTGGTAAAATCGATCAAGAAGAGCAGCCAGCCATCTATGCATCATTTGTTGCCAAGGTAATTGAGCAGGCATTGCGAGAAGAGAAAGACCCAGAAAAACGTCTGGATATTTGCAATCGGATTCTTGGTCAGGTTGCCAGTGAACCGGGCTTAGGTCACCTCGCTAACCGTCGCCTTATACAAGAAAAAAAACCAATACTTCTTGAAATCACCCCATCCAATTATGGGTCATCAAGAGTCCCACGCCCCCAGACATCTCTAACTGAAAGCAGTATATTTACCGGTTCGCCGCAAGAGCCTCAACTTGCACATGAACTGCTTGAAGAGATGAAGTCTGTTGACAGTGTTGATATTTTGGTTTCGTTTATCAAGTGGTCCGGTTTGCGTCTGCTGATGCCAGCTTTTGAGGATTTGTCTCTGCGTAAGATACCAGTTAGGGTTATCACAACGTCATACATGGGAGCATCCGATGCCCCTGCCGTCGAATGGCTGGCTGAAATGTCGAACGTTAAGGTGCGCGTATCCTACGATACCGAACGCACGAGGCTTCATGCAAAGGCCTATCATTTTAAGCGGAAGTCAGATTTTTCAACTGCCTATATTGGCTCGGCAAACATGTCCAATGCTGCCATTACCAGCGGACTCGAGTGGAATCTTAAGGTTACTGCTCAGGATATGGGGCATATTCTGGAGAAATTTACTGCCGAATTTGAGACCTACTGGAATAGCAAAGAATTTATTCCATTTGACACTGAAGAGCCTGAACGTTTCAGGGATGCAATTGTTCGTGAACGAACTAGAAAATACGGGACCACATCGGTTTTCTTTGATCTTACGCCGCACCCGTTTCAGGAACGAATCCTTGATGCCCTTAAGCGAGAGCGTGAAGTGCACAATCGCTATAAAAATCTAGTCATTGCAGCTACCGGAACCGGTAAAACCGTGGTTGCTGCATTCGATTTTAATGAGTTTTATAAGGGACGTAAGCGTAATGCAAAATTACTGTTTGTTGCCCATCGAAAAGAAATCCTTGAGCAGGCGCGTATAACTTTCAGAAATGTTCTCCGTGACCAGAATTTCGGTGAACTTCTTGTTGGAGATTTTGCGGCTGACCGATTGGAACACCTGTTTTGCTCGGTACAGATGCTGACAAATCGCGAACTCTGGAAGCAGGTTGGAGGAAGTTTCTACGATTATATTGTTGTTGATGAGGTTCATCATGGAACCTCTGACAGTTATCGCCCCATCTTCGAACATTTTGAGCCAGAGATACTTCTCGGCCTAACCGCCACGCCGGAACGGATGGACGGAAAATCTGTTGCTGCCGATTTTCATAACACATTCGCAGCAGAAATCCGTCTTCCAGAGGCATTGGAGGAGAAGCTCCTCTGCCCATTCCATTATTTTGGGGTGTCAGACCCGATAGCGACCGATAATGATCGTTTCTGGACCAACGGCAACTATAACAAGTCAGAGCTGGAAAACGTCTATACTATTGACCGAGTGAATGCTTCTCGGCGAGTTGACGCAATTATTGGGGCGTTAGAGCGCTATCAGCCAGACTATGGTACCAGTGTGAAGGGTATTGGGTTCTGTGTCACAATTAACCACGCGCTCTACATGGCAGAGCGCTTTAATGAGAGGGGGATACCTTCTGTAGCAGTTGTATCCCGCCTTGCACCTGATGAGCGTAATAAGGCCATCTCAGACTTCAAGAATGGGCATCTACGATTTCTCTTTACCGTTGATGTCTTTAATGAAGGTCTTGATATCCCGGAGATCAATCTTGTCATGTTCCTCCGTCCTACAGAGAGTCTCACCGTTTTTCTCCAGCAGATAGGGCGAGGACTTCGTCATGCGCCTGAGAAAGAGTGCCTCACGGTTCTCGATTTTGTAGGGCAAGTACACCGGCGCTACCGAATGGATACAAAATTTCGAGCATTACTGCCCAAGCATCGCTATGCAATAGACCGTGAGGTTGAGTTGGATTTTCCTCACCTACCTCCAGGGTGTTCTATCCAGCTTGACCGGCAGTCACGGGAATATGTACTCCGAAATATTAGGGAAAACCTCAGGAATCTTACCGTGCAGGTGCCAGACCGCTTGCAGACATTCACGAGCGAGACGGGGCAGGAGTTGACCTTTGGCAATTTCATTCGCTACCACGAATATGAACCGGAAGTACTGCTGGCAAAAGAATCCTGGTCGGGTTGGAAAGCCAAGGTACAGTTCGCTCCGATTCCTACCGATCCTGATCTTGTAATGCTGAAAAAAGCTTTGATTCGGGTTGCATTCATCAATGGACCGAAGGAAGCTGCATTGTTACGAAATGTCATTAGCAAAGTTTCGCAAGGTGCAATAGCAGAAGCAGTAGCACTTGCTGGTCAATCGGCCATGGTAGTTTATTATCGACTATGGGGAGAGAAAGGTAGTAATCTGGGTATTTCATCCTTTGAAGATGCCTTACAGCGGCTTTCGAAAAACCCGTCAATTCTTGCCGATTTAGGAGAAATCTTGAACTGGTCGATCGACTCGAGTGAAGTGAGTGGTCTTGTTCCGGAATTGCCTTTTCCTTGTCCATTCGAGCTGCATGCAAAATACAATGGAAGAGTAATCCAAGCTGCATTCGGAAAGGTAAATATCGCAACAACAGGTCAGACAGGAGTTGGGGTATTCCACTTTCCCGAGGTGAAGACTTATGCGCTATTGCTCACATTTCAGAAAACTGAAAAAGAGTTCTCGCCGAGTACCATGTATGCTGATTACCCCATCAGCAGAGAACTTCTCCATTGGGAATCTCAAGCCAATACCGCCCAATATCACAGTGATGGCCAAAATCTGATTCATCATGTTGAAAGAGGATATACCATTTTGGTTTTTGCTCGTGATCAGAAAAAGCGGAACTCGATCTCAATCCCGTTTACCTATCTGGGACCGGTGGAAATGGTAAGTTATGAGAGCGAAAGGCCGATAAAGATGGTCTGGCGGTTACGTTACCCAATGCCAGTAGAGATGTTTGAAGACAACCGAAGAGGCGGGTAATCCAAAATCACCTCGTTCGATATTTTTCAAATTATAACAGCATTTATAAGAACAAAGTCTCTGCTCTGTTATTGTCAGATGATGAACACCAATAACACTACTGCTGCCAGTTTGAAGTATCTGAATTACAAGCGTGCGCGAGTACTTGTTCATTCTTTTTCTTGAATTTCTCACTATCGTGGGTGTTGATTTTCAACAAATTATTTGGGGATATGTCGATAATCTTGGATTCCTATTATGCTCATCAGGCAAATTTTGTTGGCTTTAAGTCCGATTATATAAAGACTGTGAATGTGTAATGGAAAACATTGCTTGGTTTATATTTGGAGTTGTAATTATCGCTTCTTGGATCGCTTTTCAGGTTGCACTAACGAAGTATAGAAATACACCGTTAGCCCTTGCAATTTCTGAATCCTCTGATAATCTCCGTCAGGTCGAACAATGTGCTCTGGATACAGAAAATGTACTTAAATATGCGACAACACATCTTGAAAGTAAGGCTAACATATTCGTTTCAAACCAGCAGGATGCCCGGCTAAATGCGGTTCCAATAGAAAGTCTTAAGGCAGTTGGGGCTGTTAACATTCGTTGGTCAGCACTTCGTCAGGCCGGCTACACAAACCTTGCAAAGATAGTTGTCTCCAGCGAAGGGCGATTGATGACAATTCCCGGTGTCGGGAAAACCACAGCCATGCGGGTTATGCATGCAGCTCGGTCTCTAGCTTCGAACATTCGTGATGAGCCTCCCACCCTGCCATTGCCCAATCTTCTCGAACCAGGAGCAGAAGAATTAGCACATGCCACACTTCACCTTCTGCACGCAAAGTAATTGTTGGAGGATATCCCTGATCAAATCAGGAGTGATATGGCGAAAATCAAACCTCGCATTAAAAAAAAACATCGCTAATAATGGATTATGCAGATTAGAGATTTGGCAGGTATTGAACCAGTTTTCAATTAATTCTAAGGTAGATTTCTGTTACGATAAGTCCCGTTTACACAGTTCGTTGAGCAGACGACCAGATTTTGACGACATAACATTGTACAGTTTAATGTTGAAGCTAAATAAGCCGAATATCAACTTTGTGAGGCCCATTCAACAGGATAAATTGAACCGAATTCTACCTATGTGACCGAAACAGAGCCATTACGTAATATGAGTACCTCAGATTGTATCAATCCATCAAGCTGCTGGTCAAATAAATATTTGGCTTGTGCGGTTACCCTCTGAAATCCTAGTACTCTGGCTGCATTTGACACCGCATCATCGAGAGAAAGTGAGAACCCTCTTTTAACCTGTTGAAGAATAGCCTGGCTAATTTCTTCAGGGGCGACTAACTCAAATTTCCTTGAAGAGACATCAAGTAATGATCGATCCCGTACTTTAGGCTCTTTCATTTCAGGATGCCAGCAAAATTCACCTTTTTTTACTATTACATTTCTTTGAACGCCATACATAACTGACATGAGAACAGCTCCCTGTATCCTTACTCCTGCTCGCTTAAGGCCTGCACCTTCCGTAATAGAGCGGGTAATTTCTGTTGTATGTATCGGTGACTCGATTGCAATGACTTCGCAAACATAGGGCAGTAACTCTGCCGGAGTACATTCATGGAGGTCTTTCGATAAATATATTTTTGGTTCTGCTTGCAGGTATGGAATGGCAGCCTGCGATATAACTTCTTCCCGCACTGTTATTACTTCACGGGGTATACTCAAAGTCTTTTCCTCATGGGTGACTTTCGGGAGGCTAATCCCTATATCGTTTTTATAATTGTACTCCGCCTTTTCTATAGCGTTTAAGGCGCGGGCTAACTCATCACCTGGATTGCGATACCAATCAGTACTCCATATTCTGTGCAGCTGCCAGCCAAGACCTTGTAAAACTTCCTGACGTAAGCGATCACGATCTCTGGCAGAACGTGAACTATGGTAGGTGGCACCATCGCACTCTATTCCAAGTATATATTGACCGGGCTTGTCTTTTGCTTTTATACCTATATCGATGAAGAAGCCAGCTGATCCAACTTGAGGCTCAATAGATATACCGTTTTGCGTTAATGCCTTGATAACTTCTTCTTCAAATGGAGAATCGGGCTCTTTGCCTGTTGTGTATGGCTGAGGAAGAATGCCAGATTGAGCAAAGGATAGAAAATTCTTTAATGCTACGCTTCCGCGGGCGTTAGTTCTGGCAAGGTCAATATCATTCGAAGTGAAGTTAGCGAATACGTCCATTGCAAGACGTGCTCGAGAGATAAGGACGTTCAGTCGACGCTCTCCACCATCTCGATTCAGGGGACCAAAACTCATCGTCATGTACCCTTCTGTTGTTTTACCATATCCTATGCTTATCAAGATGACATCTCGCTCGTCACCCTGAACGTTTTCAAGATTTTTGACGAAGAAAGGTTCACGTTGATGTTCATTGAAGAAGGACTCACAACTTGAATCGTATCTGCGAAGGATTTCAAGCTGATTTTCAACGGCGTCACGCTGAGCTGTACTGAAAGCTACAACACCAAGAGATAGATCAGGGTATGACTTGGCATGTGCAAGGACTGCCTTTGCGACTACCTTTGCCTCTTCCGGATTAGAGCGCGTCTTGCCCCTGTCATAGGCTGTGTCTGGAATGTGATGAAATTTGAGCCCACGAGCTGTCGCATTTGTGCCCGGACTTGGGAATACAACAAGACGATTATCATAAAATTCGTTATTGGAAACTGCAATCAGTGAATCATGACGACTACGATAATGCCAACGCAGCATTCGTTCAGGCGCACCCTTACCAAGGAATAAGCTTAAAATGCTCTCCGTGTCGCCGATGTTTTCAAAATCTTCCTCTTCATCACTCTCAATAAGACTATCAAAGAAGCTGGTAGGGGGCAGCTGTTTACTGTCGCCTACGACCACAGCCTGATTTCCACGCATGATGGCCCCAAATGCATCTACCGGCTTTACCTGGCTCGCTTCATCAAAAACAACGAGATCAAAATGAACTGACCCTGGTGGAACGTAGGTAGCTATAGACATTGGGCTCATCATAAAAACCGGCTTAATTGCCTGAATGGCCCGTCCAGCTTTGTTCATCAAGACCCTGATAGGCATGTGCCTTCTTTTTTTATTGATCTCGCTACTGATGATCTGCAGCTCACCACCTCCATCAAGCGTTGGAAGAGATTTCCAATGGAGGTTAGCTAAGCGTGCCTGGTTGTGGCGGAAAAGAAGATGATCCAGGCGGATAAACTCATCCTGCACATGTGCGTGTTGTATACGATCAAACGATTTAATGCAGGGATTTTCAAGATAGGCCTTCTCAACCAGACCATTATACCAGCTATAATTGAACATTTTGACTAAGGAACCTTCACCAAAATTCCATGTTCTTGCGGCTGAGACTACAAAATCAAGTCCATTCTTCGTCATTTCACCAGCAAGTTGATTGAAGCGGATGAGCTGGAAGAGGCGATCAATATTATTCAGTAAACGGGTAAGTGATGCCGCTTGTTCTTTAAGTGACAGATTCCAGTGAATCCTTAAGGTATCGTGTAGCTTGAACTGCAGGAGTGTTTCAACAATTGAGATGCTTTGCTCATGCTTATGAATGTTTGACTCAACTGCTGCTACTTTATCTTTGAGTTCGTCAACTTTCGGCGAGCCGGAAAGAAAATTAACAATACCATCAGGAACAACTCCATTGCCCATATCCCGGTATAGTACAACAACCCACTCAGTAAGTTTTTCAAGTACCTCCCAGTCTGATTCTGTTTTTTTCCATTGTGCACCGAATAGGGTTGACCCAAATTCAGATTGTTCGGCAAATAATTTCTGATTCTTCTGGCTGTCAAGTATAGCATCAACGAGCTGGATAGTTTCGCCGACATCTTTTGAAAGAGTTTTGCGGCAATAGCCCTGCAGCTTCTGCTTTGCTTGGCGGTAATCGCTTGAAAAGAAACGCCACCATTTCTTGCCAGTAGTAACAAAGAGTTGTCTTAGCTCCACTAAATCTTGTGACCACGCTTCATCTATTAACCATTCATCATATTTTGCATGGGCTATGCTCAATGCCTTGCCCGCCGTAATCAGTTCTGAAATATCATCTCGCCTTGCCTGCCATTCACCAGAAGTTAGTGCCAAGCCATCAATATGTGGGGCTTCCATTGCCCTCCGTGCAGCTCGGCATATAATCCCTATATCCGCTCTATGATCGGGAGGCTGCAGGCCCATAGCTTTGGCTAAATCAACCGCCGTATTTAACAGTGCTTCTGCTGCCGCTCTGCCTTCCTCTAAAGCACGTTCCAATATTGGGCGTTGAGATGGAAGTATTTCGGTTAGACCACTTAATTCGAAAGGGTTATTGGCCGGTGGGCCAGCTTCACTCAGATGTCGATCAAGAGTATCTACCTGAAGACGTGCATTACGATAATCAGACTCAGTCCACTCAAGCATCTTGGCAAAATCAAAAGATGGTAAATCAAGAGTGCCGGGTTGGTTTTTTAATGCAAAACCTAAGGCATTTATGAAGCTGAGATGTGTCTTGCCTATAGGTTTATTAACAGCGTTACAATACGTATTGAGTTGATCCCGAAATTGTTCAAGGGTTTTGATGTCATCGACGGGGTTTTCGACAACAGGCCTCCCTTGGTGCAAGGTGCGGTCAAGTTCAGCAAGTATCTTTTTCTTGTTTGTCTTATGGCTGTGCAATTCCATAACTGCGTCCCCAAGGCCGACTTCATCCAAGCGGCGTTTAACCACATCGAGAGCTGCCATTTTTTCTGATACAAAGAGCACTTTTTTGCCGTTACCTATGCATTCGGCAATAATATTCGTAATGGTCTGTGATTTCCCTGTTCCAGGAGGGCCTTGCAGTACAAGATTTCGCCCGGAATTAACATCAAGTATGGCAAGGATTTGTGTGCTATCAGCATCTTTAACCTGATGGACATCAGCCGGCGAAAGAACCTCGTCTATATGCGTCTCATCATTAAGAATACTCTCTTGTTCGCGGAATCCATCCGTCAACAAGGACTCTATAATGGAAAATCCGTTACCTTTGCTCTCCTCAGGCCAGGATAAAGGGTCAAGGTCTTTATACATGAGGAATTTACCGAAGGAGAAGAACCCTAACGTCATATCATTGGAAACCACATTCCAGCGTTTTTCGCCCTTGATGGCCTGACTGACAGAGTTGTAATAGGCTTGGATATCCAGCTCTTCGGTTTCAAGAATTCTTGGTAGAACAATATTGAACTCAGAGCGTAACTTTTCAATTAGTGAGAGGTTGTCACCGATTTCTTCACCGGTATAAAATACCTGAAACCGCTCTTGTGCACTTGCCCGCTTTAGTTCAACGGGGATTAGGAGAAGTGGAGCCCTTCTCGGTTCCTGCGATGCATCGGCTTCGTACCATTGCAAAAAGCCAAGCACAAGAAACAAAATATTCACGCCCTGCTCTTCAATATATGATCGTGCATCATTGTGTATTGAAAGCAACCTTGTTTGAAGCTTTTGCGATGATAGATTGGTTTGAAGCTTCCTATCCAAGTGGCGTGCTGCTATCTGGCTGTTTACTATATCATCATCGGGTTGAGCCAGTAAATCATTTTGGTTGACGGCATCAAAAAGTATTTCCTCACCTGAGTCTGTATTAATCTGACTATTAACATCTTTTTCGGGCAATGCATCAAAGCTCAGTTCTTTCCCTTCAAGAACGAGCATGCGATAGATTTCAGTTGAAAGCTCATCTATCACTTTCACCTGCTTTGCCCGTTGAGAATGGCTGATCAAAGGGTTGCGCAAACCAAGATCAAGCAGCTCTTTACGGCTAGCTTCTAATTTTTTTTTGACTTCATTACTCATATTGGACGGATTGTACTGTCTGACGACATAATTATATACATCACCGAACTCTTAAACCGTTTGATGAATGTGACGACTGCACGGACTTGCAATGAGTTAAACGGGGTATGTCAGGGGTATTTGAACGGCAACTCATGAGATATAACATTGATCCTAAAGAAAAATCATAATGTTGCAATTTGGCCCCAAGTAGCTTGGGCATGGAACGTAACATTGAGTTGTTATTTACAAAATACTTTCTTCAATTTACAAAAATCCCATTGGCTAAGTACCAGTTTTCAGAGTTATTAATAGCCCCTTCCGAGTCTTGGACAATACGATGTGATATAAATTATTTTTTAAAAAGGAGTCTTTTGGTTACCTCAAGTCAACGCCGCGTTTTATCAGCTGAACTGCGGTTACAGGGCTCTGCTAATATTTTCTAACTTTAGCAACTGTCAGAAAAGAACGGTATTGGTGCTGTAAACCACATCATTCCCAATGGGAATAACGATTTAGAAAACCAGGCACTTATCTGTAAGTTTTGCAATTTCCTCAAGCGTCATACAATACAGTCAAATCCATCAGGAAATACTGACCGTGAGTCACTCCGGTAGGAAATATGAGCTTTTTCCGCTCTCATTTTATCAATGCTCAGTTGTTAAACTAGATTAGAGAATTTCTATGACTCCAGAAATCGGAACATTCCCATTCGCGAAGCCAATAATGAAGGTTTGCCTGTCAGATGGAACCCCGAAGATCTTCTCAATATCATCGAAGCCAAAGACTTGGAAATAGCCGAAGCCCTCTCCCCGGCATGATTGAAGAATGTAAATGATCTGTTTGAAGCTCATAAATTTTGAAGATTCTTATCAATGAGGGCTCCTGAAAATCCTAAAATTTATCACATCGTTCATGTTGACCGGCTGCCATCGATTGTTGCTGAGGGATCGTTATTGTCTGATGCGGAAATTGGCAGGCGTACATCAGGCGGCACTACTATCGGCATGAGTTCGATTAAACAGAGGCAGCTCAACGAATTATGTCTTGAAAGATATCCGGATTTGCATGTCGGTGAATGCGTTCCGTTCTATTTTTCTCCTCGTTCTGTTATGTTTTATCTGATTCACATGGGGAACCATGAAGGGTTGGATTATCAAGGTGGTCAAGGAAATATTATTCACTTGGTGGCCGATCTGAAGCAGGCGGTCTCTTGGGCAAAAACACAAGGAAGACGATGGGCATTTACGTTATCAAATGCAGGGGCTTACTATGTTGAAAGCAGGTACGACCTTGCCCATTTGCATGAAATTGACTGGGCTGCGGTAAATGCTCAGAACTGGAAGAGGTGCAAAGAAGGCAAGCAGGCGGAATTTCTTGTCGAGCAGCAGTTTCCGCTTGAGTTGGTCTCGCGTATAGGAGTGCACTCTCAAAGGGTGCATCGTCAAGTCCTTGAGATTTTGCAAGGTATCGGTCAGAATCCTATTGTTGAATTGAGGCCCGAATGATATTATTGATATTAATATAAGCTTGGGGCCAATATGATCGAGTTCAAGAAAGGAAACATACTGGCTGAAGATGCTGAAGCATTGGTCAATACCGTAAACTGCGTCGTTATAATGGGGCGGGGTATTGCTCTTCAGTTTAAGAACGTTTACCCTGAGAACTTCAAATCTTATGTTGCTGCTTGCCAGCGTAATGAGGTCAGTCCGGGGAAAATGTTCGTCTTTGAAACCGGTAAATTGACTTACCCGCACTACATCATTAATTTTCCAACAAAGCGCCACTGGAAAGGCAAAAGCCGTATGGAGGATATCAATGACGGGCTTTTTGCTTTGGCTGAAGAAATCAAGGAAAGGAATATCCGGTCAATAGCTATTCCTCCGCTTGGGAGCGGGTTAGGCGGCTTGAATTGGGGCGAAGTTCGTCAGCGTATTGAAGCTGCTCTTCATGAGTTTAGCGATCTTAAGGTTATTATCTTTGAGCCGGATGAGACTTTCGTTGATAAAAAGTTGAATCTTTCAACCAATGTTCCGGAGATAACCCCTGGCCGAGCAGCACTGGTTGGACTGATGCACCGATATCTTGGCGGCTTGATGGATCCGTTTATCACCCTGTTGGAGGTACATAAACTGATGTATTTCATGCAGTGTGCAGGTCAGGATTTACGGCTTAAATTTACAAAGGGTATTTATGGTCCATATGCAGAAAACCTTCGGCACGTTTTGCATGCTATCGAAGGGCATTTGGTATCCGGTTATGATGATGGTGGAGACAGACCAGACAAACAATTGACTCTTGTACCCGGGGCTCTGGATGATGCTCTTTTGTTTCTCAAGGAGAAGGATGTCACCAACACACAGGAGCACTTCAATAGGGTATGCGACCTTGTGGATGGCTTCGAATCTCCCTTCGGATTGGAATTGTTAGCCACTGTGCACTGGGTTGTAGAGAATGAACAAGTCCAGACTATTGATGATGTTATTACATCTGTTTATGCATGGTATGAGAAGAAACAGTTTTCCAAACGACAGATTACGCTTGCTCTTGACGTTCTATCAAAAAAGGGCTGGATAAACCATTTCGAACTTCATCAATACGGCGCCCTCTGTTAAAACTTGCTGACTTACAACAGAGTTCTATATGCACCTGTGACAGGGAAGAAATGGAGGCATTGTTCCCATAAATGAAATGCATCGTGTCGTATACTGCAACAGTATTTACTTGTTCCGATAAAGGAAAATATTGATTTCGCAAAACGGTCATTTAACAGGGCATTTGATCAATGCTCTCCCCAGTAAATCCTCCCTTTTTATGCCTCAAGAACCCGTTTTTCTATACCTATCATCTTATAAACGATGGGCTTTTCATATCGGCTCAAATCAACTCCGCTTTATCGGGCATAGCTCGGCTGAAGTTATTTTATTACTTTAGCACCTGTCGAAATTGAATTGAACGCGGATTTGATAACCTAGGCACTGAACCAAGCCGGGCAACACGCCGCTTAAGGCACCTAAATACAAGGTATTATGGAGATCACGGAACAACCGAAATTAAAGAGAGACGATATTATAGAGTTGAGAATAACTGATCAGGCGGAGAAAGATCAGTGTTTCGGGCGGCTTGAGAATGGGATGGGAGTAATGGTCAGCGGAATGCTTGCGGTCGGCGACCTGGTATCGGCAAAGATTAAGAAAGTGAGGCAGCGCTATATAGAGGCTTTTGTCGTTGAAGTGCTTGAGCCATCACCCGACCGGACCGAGCCTTTATGCTGCTATTTCGGGGTTTGCGGGGGATGCAAGCTGATGCATATCCGCTATGAGGCGCAGCTGCAGTACAAGCAGAAAAAGGTGAAGGATGCCCTTGAGCATTTAGGAGACTTTATTGCTCCACCGGTTGCTCCTGCGATTGCCTGTGCCGATCCTTTCCACTACCGGAACAAAATAGAGTTCTCGTTTTCAAACATGCGCTATCTGCTGGCGGAAGAGCTTTCGATGGAGAAGCTTGACCGCCCCAAGGATTTTGCGCTGGGGTTTCATACGCCCGGAAATTTTGAAAAGGTGATTGACATAGAGTACTGTTATCTGGCCAAGGAGTCGATGAACAGGGTGCTTAAACTGACCAGGGAGTTTGTGTCTGCCAATTCGCTTGTGCCCTATTCGGCAAAAGCGCATACAGGATATTTGCGCAATCTTGTGGTTCGGTTCAGCGAGAACCGTGAAGAGGTTATGGTCAACCTGGTCACTTCGTGGTATGACGAAGATATCATGCAGCGATACAGGGCGCACCTTGATGCGGGGATGGAGGGCGTGAAGATGACGGTGCTGAATAATGTGACGCAACGGTTGAACAGTGTTGCCACAGGCGATGAGGAGTTTACCCTGAGCGGCGACGGGTATATTACCGAGCGGCTTGGCGGACTTGATTTCAGGATATCGGCAAATTCTTTTTTTCAGACAAACTCGGCACAGGCTGAGGTGCTCTACAACGCCATTCTGGCGGTTGGAGGTCTTAAGGCGGAGGATACTGTCTATGACCTCTATTGCGGAACAGGTACTATCACGCTCTATCTGGCAAAGCATTGCCGCCAGATTATCGGCCTTGAAGTGGTTGAAAGCTCCATCAGCGATGCCCGTTCCAATGCGGTGTTGAACGGCATTGCCAATGCAGCTTTTTACAAGGTCGACCTCAAAGATTTACATGCGCTTTTAGGGACGCTTGAACGCTTTGATATTCCCGGGGTTATTATTACCGATCCTCCCAGGGCAGGGATGCAGCCGAAGGCGCTTGCCACGATGATCCGGCTCAGGTCGAGAAGAATAGTGTATGTAAGCTGCAACCCAGCCAGCCTGGCACGCGACGGGAAGGAGATATGCGCACACGGCTACACCCTTTTATCGGTGCAGCCGGTCGACATGTTTCCGCATACCAGCCATATTGAGAGTGTGGCATGCTTTGAAAGGACAGGTCCCTGCTGAGATACAGCAGGGAAGGATTATTTGCCGCCGGCTTTCAGGAGTTTGCGGCGTTCCTCGGCAGTTAATGATGCATAGCCGTGTGCTGAAATTTTGTCGAGAATGGCATTGATTTCTGCTTCGGAAACAGGAAGGTCAATACTGTTCGTCCGGTGGAGGCGAGGCCCTGTTTTCTTTTTACCCAGGGAGCTGATTTTATCCGTCAGTCCGGAAAATGACCACTCGGCCCGTTTGATGGAAATATAGATGAAGCCGATCAGCATGCCTCCGAGGTGCGCAAAATGGGCAATATTGCTGCCGCTGCCCATAGAGCGGCTGCCGAAACCCGAAAAAAATTCAATAAGCGCATAACCGGCAATAAAATATTTCGCTTTGATGGGGAAGAGGAAATAGAGAAAAATATAGCGGTTGGGGAACATCATGCCGAACGCGAGCAGTACGCCGTAGATTGCTCCTGAAGCGCCAACGGTTGGATAGGGATCGCCAATGGTGGCCAGCAGGTTGATAATGGCTGCTCCGATGCCGCAGACAAAGTAATAGGTGTTGAATTGCCGGGTGCCCCAGTAGTTTTCAATTTCAGCCCCGAACATCCAGAGAGCGAACATATTGAAGAAGAGGTGCGCGCCTCCTCCATGAAGAAACATGTAGGTAACCGGCTGCCATATGCGGAAGTTGCCGGAGCCGACAGGCCAGAGCGAACCAAGGGCAAGAATGGTTTCGCCGAACGGGGATA
>Ga0214192_1001030_pt1 | contig 15962 bp, 25 predicted proteins | sample TroBogEpilimnion_44_FD_153030 | JGI IMG/M metagenome (GOLD analysis project Ga0214192, IMG submission 153030) | Freshwater microbial communities from Trout Bog Lake, WI - 29JUL2008 epilimnion | ecosystem: Environmental > Aquatic > Freshwater > Lake > Epilimnion/Euphotic zone | place: Trout Bog... | reverse complement strand
AGTAGGTATTCCGTTTGCCATTTTAAATTAATTTAATTGTTGATTTTAATTTTGTTTACGCATCCCAAATGGCATCATACTGTTTTTTAATTTGCTCTGATGCTTCGGGTTTAAATGTACCTTGTGGCTGTTGATTCAGATTAAGGTTCATTTTTTGTTTTATTTCCTGTTCATATCTCTGCGCTGCTGATTCATTAGCCAATTTTTGTGCTACTTTTTTACCATTGATCATCCAAAATAAATCTTCTTTAGCTTGGTCTGATTTTGGATTTCCTGCCTCATCAAACCATCTACTTCCGATAAATTTGTTTACATCATTGTTTTCAATAGCATCGGATAATATCGTCTGCATTTGTGCTTTTTCTTCATTGCTTAATGTATAGCTTATTGGTAATTTAACTTCCCCGTTAATTACTTCAAAGTCCACACTATTAAATGAATTAATTGCTTGTCCTATTTGCTGAATGTGAGATTTTTTAGTAGCTTCAATTTCCTGTAATTCCTTTTCAGATAATTGCGGTACTTCTTCTCTTTCACCAAATATATTTTTTAAAGATATTTCACTTTTTAATTTTTCTAATTCAGGCTTTGAAATATTAGCCTCAATTAAAAGTTCTTCTTTAATATCGTTTACTTGTCTTTGCCATGAATTTACCCTTTGCTCATATTCACTATCTAATTCATCTGAAAATTGTGCAGGTTTTTCAGGCATAGCAAATTGTTTATTATACCTGTATTCTATTTGTGCATCTGAAAGTGTTGGGTATTTTTCTTTCATTGCCAACTTAACTACTTGCGGTGCATTTTTTTCATCTAATTCTGCACTCAATAAATTTTCAATAGCTTGCTGTTTTGCTAAAATAGAAAGTGCTTCACTTTTTTTACCTGCTGCTATTGCTTCAAATAATTGTTTACTTTCTTCATTTGCAAATTCAGGTTGTTTAAATTCTTTCCATTTGTTGATTTGTTCTTTTGCAACTTCTACACTATCAAACCCAAAGTTTTCTTTTAGATAGGCATTGTAATCAACTGTTGGAATTTCTTTTACTTCAACTGTTTTTGTTTCTACTACTTCGGGAGTAGTTATAGCTTCGTTCCCTTGTACTGCTGTTTCAGAAATTGCTCCCTGTGCCTGTACAGTAGGTGCTTCTTTCCATGAGTCCTCGTCAAATGGAGATGCTACTTTAGTTTGTTCGATTATTTCTTCGGACATATAATTGATTATTGTTTACGAAATCTTAGAGGCGTGAACTAATATTTTTGATACTGTTCCTGAACCTGAAATTTTTAAATATTTCACACCTGACGGGAATGAAAATATAGCACCGCTACCACTTGCAAGTGTTGTTGCAGTAGTTCCTGCTGTCAAATTTGTTCCCAAAAATGCAACGAAATTCAATGCAGAATTAGGTTCATCACTTGAAGCACCTTGTACAGCACCGCCATCATTTGATGCTAAAAAGTTTATTGTTTCCGAATTGGTAACAATTTGTGCAGTAACATAATTATATGACCCAATGTCTAATATAACTGAATCACTATTATTGTTAAATTGCGTTGTTACATCGAATACTTGTGATACCATGATTTATAATTTTAAATTGTTTATCCAATAGTTATTGTTTCTGATGCTGCTAAAACATAAGGCGTACTTGTTGAATCCAATGTTCTTGTTGGCAATTCGGGTGATGCTGTAAATTGTGTACCTTTCGGGTCAACATAAGTTACATACCCTACTTTTGAAGATGAACTAATAGTAACTTTAGCACCAACTGTAATAGCTGCTAAATGTGCTACAACATCTGATTGACTTAATGTTATAGTTACTGATCCTCCTTCATTTGCTTGACTTGCGATTTGATTAGTTACTGTAAACGACATAGTTTATAATTTTAATCTGCTTGTGATTGATTTGGTTGCTGTTGTTGTTCTTGCATTTCTTCTTGTGGCTGCTGTTGCATTTGTTGTGCTGCTTGCTGTGCCTGTTGTTGTAATGCAATTCTATTTCCTGCATTTTTCATAAATAATGGTAATGCTACATTATTTATAATTTCTTGTTCTGTTCCCTTCCACTCATTCGGTACTTGTACACCTTTAGCCATTAAATCCATGAATCCTTGCAATAAAATTTCTTCTTTTCTATTATCACTTTCACTTTGGCTTATCTGTCCTTTTATTTGCATTTCTTGCTGTTGTAATGCTGAATCAGATTGTGCTTTTTGTGCTGCACTTTGCTGTTGTGTTTGTGCGTTCATTTGTGCATTTTGTGCAGCTTGGTCTTGCTGACCTTTTATTGCTCTTTTTTGCGCTTGCCTGTAAAATAATTCGGCTAATTTTACATCCTCACGAGCCATTCTGCGAATTTTGAACGGGTCTATATATAGTATAAAATCAGGATTTGTTTGTAATGAATTATTTAACATTCCATCTAATACAGCTATTTCTTGTTCGGTAGGTAACATTCTCATTTTTGTTTCAAATACCCTACCTTTTACTTCATCTTGTTTTAGTATTTGTCTATACTTTTTACCGTCATAAGAAACACTTGCATTTAATAAACAAGCTACTTTTTTAGCTGTTTCTTCCATACAATAAAGGAAAGCATCGTACATATAATCTGTTGCATCATTACCTTGTTGAATAGCGGCTTGTACATTACCTTCTGTTACTCTTGGTTGTGCTGCCTGTTCTGCAAGTGATACATCTTTACCTAATTCGTCTTTTAATACTTGGTAATGGAATTGATAATCTTTTATTAATGATTCTAATTGATTGGCAAAACCCGCATTTGGTAATTCTGTAATTGGCATTGGTATTGGGTTTCCTTCTGCATCCCTACCACGATAATATAAATTACCTGATTGTTCCCAAATCTTTTGTGCTTCTAACGGTTTAGTCATTGATGCCAACCCTAAATCTAATTCCTGCATTGCATCAATATTAATAGCTGCACCTGCGGGTTTCATTTTAGCTACAAGTTGCTGTATTTTCAACCTTGCTAAAATCATTTGGTCTAATGGTTCTTCTATTTTTTCAGGTATTGCAACATTTCTCATATCATAATTCTGATACATATAGAATGAATATGAAAATTCTGCATTGCCTAATTCTTTAGGGTCTTGCGGTCTAACCATATTTTGTTTAACACCCCATTCTAACAAATAATTATTATCAGTTAAATAAACACCTTCATAAATATTCCACTCTTTTTTTTCTATGTATTCCTGATTTTCTTTTAATTTATTAGTTTTACCTTTCTTTATAAATGTACTTTTAATATCTTTTGCCTTTGTAATAGTTACCCCTGTTGTATCTAAACTTCTTAATTGGTATCTAACTGCATTAATATTCCATTCATCATAGGGTCTTATAATGCTTACATTCCAATTATCTAACCATGTTATTTTATCGTATAATTGATATTCTCTTGCCGTACAAGCAAAAGCAAATATTTGTTCTTCGGTTAGTGCATTTGGATTTTCGGGATGAAATTCTTTACCGTATTTAGCCCTTAATTCACTTATTTTAATTGTATAAACGTGTCCCCTCCATGTAGTATCTCTAAAATCGGGATATTCCGAATATGAATAAATCATATTTTCAGGCTTAATCCATTCTACAATAATTTCACCATCTTCATTCATGTATGTATAAGTGCCTATCAATCCTGTTTCTGCACTATCATGTAATTGTTTTTCTTTTAATACACCTGTCCAACCATTAGCTTCCATAATGTCATTAACACCCATTTCGTATTTTATTTCTTCGGGAAGTTGGTTGAATTGTAAAACCCATTGGTCTAAATCGTCTTTATCTTCTGGAATAAATTGGTCGGGCTTTGTCATTGGCACACCCGATTGCTGATTTAACATTGCTAATTTATCTTTATTAGCAAGTATCATTTCTGCTTCGTCTGCTTGTTTTCTTTTTGCTTTTTGACTTTGTAAATCAACCGCCTCAACATCTATTTTTTCATTCCTTGCCATCCATTGACTAACCATTCTTGATATGGTAGTAGATGCTATTTTAATGCAAGCCCAATTTATATTTGCGTAGTTTACTGTACCGTTAAAATCAAGCCTGTCTTGGAATTGACCCATATCAATTCTTCCGTTGGCTATATTTCTATTTTTTCTGAAACGGTTATTTCTAATCCAATAGTAGGAATTATTACTTCGTATTGTGGAATTAATATACGCCCCCAAATTCTTGCCATATACCATCCCTCTCTTTTCTTTGGTATCGGAAGTTAATTGAAAATTACGCAACGCTAAATTGCCGCCACTTTGTTCAGGGGAACTTATAGTAGTTATTGAATCCAATTACTTAATTTGTAGGTAAAATTAAGTAAACTTTAACAAAAAACAAAAATATTTGTTAAATCTTGAAATTAAGCAACTTGCATAGTGCCTTTTTCGTAAGTTTTAATCATTGGCTCTTTTCTTTTTTGTGGCACATATTCTGGTTCTAACAAACAAACAAGCATCATTAAAAATGACACTATCGTATCATACTTTGTTCTATTATCAGGGTCAAAATCCTTTGATTCGCTTAATATTTCTTCAAAATCTATTAAATGTATATTATTTTCAAAATATGCAATACCTACATCTACTTGTTTTGTTAAACTAAATGGAGTTGTCGGAAATCCGTAATATCTTTCTGCTGTTTCTCTTTTTGATGGGTCTATTGTTAGCATAGGGAATTTACCAAGATATGCAACTTTACCTCGTTCTCTAAAATAAGACAGGAAATCATCACTATTAAATTCATACCAGCATTTATAACCATAATACATAGCGGCAAGCATTACCTGTTCATGTAATGTTTCTTTTATTGGTGGTCTGCCATAAAGATGACCTACCGCTTTGCCTGTATTATCCGCATTAAAAATATCCATTCTTCTGCCTATCCATGCTGATGCTTTTGAACCAAATTTTCCACCCTGACTATTGCTATAACCATCAATCGCTATTACGCCATCTTTTGTTCTTGCGGGTTTTCTTACACCACTATCAATTATATGTTTATTTGAATCTTCTTTTTTGGGTAAGTATGTTACACGCCAATAAAATCCATTTTCCGTTTCAGGAACATCCCTATAAGATACTTCCTGTTTATCATTCATGTAAAATAAAATACTTCTTTTTACTATTGGATTATCGTGTAATTCTTTTTCTCTATTATCAATATTTAATACATTGAATATACACTTATCCGAATCAGTTAAAAATGCTTCCTGTATAGTTAATGGTTCTTTTCTAATACGGGCTGATAATGCTCTTGGGTTATTTTTTACAGTTTCCCTATCAGCCATTATTGCTTGCAATGTTTTTTCTACATCAGGATAACCGTACAAATCAAAGTTTCTTGTATTTTTAGCTGACATAAAGAAACGATATAACCCGCTTGAAGTTCTACCATTTTCTTTTTTATTTAATTGGTCGCTTTCATCCCAAAGTAATTTAAAGGCATCCTGAATACCATTATTTTCTGTATCAAGTTTTTCAACCGTAGTAGTATAGAGTGCCTTACCTATTATATTACCTTCATCATCAAGCAAACAATATCTTAATACTTCATGTCTATCATATACATTTACTTCTATTGTCTTTCCTATCTCATCATTTACAAGGCGATGTAGTTTTTGTCCATCATACGCAACTGTATCAGCACTTTGCCAATCAATAATAGAACCTAATTCATCTTTATCTACATTTTCTTCTGCTTTTTTACCTCTTACATTTGTTTTTTGAAAACGCATTTCAGACTTTGGGTTTACACCCAATGACATATCATATTCAGGTCTGAAAAATTTAGGTAATCTTCTAAACGGATTAACTACTGTTTTAGCAAAAAATTTCTTCGCATCTCCACCTGTTTTGCTTTGAATACCACCATTTGTCATTTTAGTTCTTGTTACATATTCAGTAACAAATAAACCTGCTATAAATGATTTACCAAACCTACGTTTGGTAACTTCCAACATACCCATACAAAAATTATCTTCAATACAATATTGTAAAAAATAAAATTTTTCTAAATCAGGCATACGAAACTTTGGACTTCCAATATCTATACTCCACCATTGTAAATAAAAATAGTGCATACCTGTTAGATATACAGCCTTATCATTATTTTGATACCAAAAACCATTTAATCTTCTATCCCATTCTTGTTTTTTAAATTGTTCTAATTTTTCATCGTAAAAATCTACTTCATCTTCTTTTTTCCTTTTATCATAGTCATCCCATTTTTTTATTGTGTCTTTATACCATATAGGCAACGGTATTTTTTCCCAATAACAATCTTTATCATTATTTGAACGTCTATAAACGCCCCTATATTCTATTTTGCTTGTAAAGAAATTCCACACATATCCTTCGGGTGGGATACAACAATCCAACCCTTGAATATCTATAATAGTTCCACCTTCTAATTTTTGATACATTATTGTTGATTTTGTCCTGCTAATTCACCAACTTGGTCTGCCGCCATTTCAGGTGTAAATGGTTTTCTATTAATATTTTCTTGTGGCTTATCTATTGTTATTTCTATACCCGACCTAACACCTAATGCTGATGCGGATATAGCTATTTTTTCACACTTTTCTAATATAGTAGTAACTCTTTCAAATGCTTTACTATTTTTATCATCCATATCTATATTTTCCATACTATTTTTGTTAAGAAGTATGGCAAATTCTGACATTTTCTTTTTTACAGCATAATATAAATTAGAATCACCTTTTTCATACAAATCTATTTTATGCAATAAAAACTGATTTTGTTTTTTTAGTTCTTTTATTTCACCTTGTAGTGTTTCTATATCATTCATGAATTATGTTTTGAGATAATTGTTGTTTATAAATTTGCATTGTTTTTTGTACTATTGAAAATGATTTTGTAAATGGCATATTATTTTTAAATAAATACCATGATGCAGAAACTATAAGATACGGGTTTACATAGTAGCATTTATCTATTCTTTGTTTAGTGTATTCTATTAATTCTTGTTCACTCATAAACTATGCTTTTCATTGTATTTATTGGTTGTGTATTGCCGTTTCTTACATCATTTGTTGTGCATCCAAATAGGTATTGAAATATCATTTCTCTTTGTTCTTTGTATTCTGCATAGCAAAATTTTTCTAATGATATTAGGTCGTAATAATTACCGTCAATATCATCTTCAAAATCAGATTTAAGTTTATTATAAGTTGTTTTAGCACTCCATCCATTTTTTAAACATTCGTCTGCGACATGAAATATACTTACTTCAATATTTTTCTTTTTAAGTTCTGAAATAGACATTGATATTGGGTATCCTTCTTGATAAAATAATTTACCTATACCCTTTAAGCATATACTTCTATCTCCAAATTGTTCTACTGTTATACCGTTATTCATATTGTATTGTTTTTACCCATTCATTAAATGATAATGGTTCAAATTCTTTCCATAAATATCTTATTTCTACCCCATCAAATTCTAAATCGGGTTTACCCCATCCCTTTGCTTTTACCCAAGACTGTTTTTCTACTTCAATAGTATCACTCCATTTAACCCATTCATAATTTTTAGGAAATTCTATATTTTCATCTATTATTCTAAGGTGCATTTTATTTTGAAAAGCAAGTTTATCTATTAAATAACGCCCATATTTTTTTGATATTTCTATTTTATTTTCAATGTCATTCATACTTTACGGCTTTATTTGGTTCTACCCCTATTAATAATTTACCATTTTTTACTTTATCTGTTATTTCATTATCTATGCCTATTATTTCTTCTCTTTCATTTTCCTGTTTTACACTAATAAATGATTTGAATTTTAATCCCGTTATTTTATCTGTGAAATTTCTTATTCTAATTACTCTTTCTTCTTTACCGTCTATACCTTGATATATTATTTCATACTCACAATGCTTTACTACATGACAAGCCATATTTTTAAATGCACCGCTTGTTATCCAAAGTATATTTTTTACTTGTGTTGGTTCAATTCCTGTTAATGTTCCTTTGTATGGATTATAAATTCTTAGTGCGGTTGCCCACCCTTTACATACGTTCCACGTGGAACTATCTTTCTTTCTGTATAAAAAACATTCTTCTTCAAGTATAGAAAAGTATTTTATTGTAGATTCTTTTTCATCGCTTGAAAGTGCTAAGTAATTAAATATTTGGTTTACAGGATGGCAACTATTATGATGGATAAGTATTTCATCCCCGTTTTCTAATCCTTCACCATTTACTACTATTGCATTTACGGGTTCTGTTTCTCGCCTATTTAGGTTGTTATATTGCCTTTCTAAACGTATTTTTAAGCCACTATTAAACGTGTGCGTATTCTTTCCTTCCATATCTAATTTAACGATAACTCTACCTTTTACGGGCATTAAGTCTGAATCGTCATGTTCAGATATTTTTTTATTGGCTTTTTCTACTTCCGATGCAACTTTTGATAATACCGTTTGCCCCTTCTTTTCAAACTCTAAAATATCTTCTTGTGATACTAATACTTTTGACTTATCGTAATGATACTTCTGATTAATTTGCATTATTTTTTATTTCGTGTCTAATTTTATCAAGTGATTCTGCTGATAATGTATTGCTATCAAATTCATTAGCCCAATATAATATTTCTTCAAATTTTTGAATTAAAATAAGCGATTCAGATGTTTTACAATTCTTTTTAGCGTGTTCTATTCTTGCTACTAAACATTTTTTAATAGCTGTATTTTGTTTTTCTAAATGATTAATATAATCATATATTTCTTTGCTATTCATAAATTATATATTTAATTAAATAATTACTTTTTACCCGTTAGCACGTTCTTTGCAAACATGGCTTGCTTTTCTGCTTTCATTCCATATTTTCCATGTAATGCTGCTGCTTTTTTAGATGCGGGTATTTTCTGATTTAACGGTGTTTTTGTGCTACGATGCAACCCGCCTTTTTCTATTACAATAGGTTTATGACCCTCTGATTTAATTACTTCTTTCATAATTTTTTATTTTCAAAATTAACAATTATTATACAATTTATGATACTAAATACCCATTTTCTTGTAACCATCTTTCTTCTTCTTCATAATTATATGGGTCATTCGTGTTTTTTAATGTGTCTTTCCTTGCACCATCTTTCATAATTATTGTGCTACTCATTTTAATTTCAGATGGCTCTTTTGAACTCATGTGTCCATAAATTAAAACCTTTTCTATTAATGGATGGTCTGTTACCCACTCACCACTTACGGGATATTCTTTTTTAAGAAAAGGGTCTAACACCATTTTTGGTGTATCGTATTGTTTAAAATAAATTAATTTGTTACTCATATTTTTATTTTTAATTATTAAACAATCTACCAAAGAGATACTCTAAGTGCGCCTGATGATAAAAATCGAACGCATTTTCACCAATAGGTATTACATTAGGCAAGTTAGGGCTTATTTCTAATAGTCTTGGTACTTTCATAGCTTCTGCAAGTTGGAAACATGATGATTGATTTCCTAAAAAAAACTTGCAAGACTTAATAGCCTGTGCAAGTTCTAAAAAATTATCAACAATTAAATAAGGTACTTCTATTTTCCATTGGTCGCAAAACTGTTCGTATTCATCATAAAGCCCTGCAAATATTATGTGTTGTTCGTATTTTTTAAGGAAAAAGTAATTAAGTAGGTAATTTCTGTAACGGTCTGTAAAGTTTACGATTATTTTACCGCTTACTTTTTCTATTTTTTCACGTGAAACGTGTAGCCATTCTTTACTTAAATCACATGACATTTGTGGATAAACATAGAAAAGCCACCTATTTAAACTGCCTCTTGGTTGATTTGTGAATGTTTCCATTCTTGCTTTATCTAAATCATATTCGTATTCTTGTCCTTCAAAAATTATATAATCTTCAATGTATTCCTGACTTATTAATAATGGTCTAAGCATATTGAACATATACTCATTCATTTTTATTGGGTCGTCTTGTTCGTCTTTAAATGGGTGTTTAGCACCTTCATATCCTTGCCCCTTGCTATTAATATGCTGATAAATAATTGATTTTATACCCGTATTTTTATGTAATTCTTTTATCCCTGCCATAGCAGCCAATAAATCACCTGCGGGATTTGCTGTCTTTACTCGAATAAAATTTTCTTCTTTCATTTGTTAAAATTATGGTAAATTTGTTTTCGATAAGGCATTTGCCGAAACATTTGTTTCAAATTAAAACCATTTTATCATGGCAGGTAACAATCACTTTTTAACACAGATTTACGGGGTAGCTTATCCCGAAAACGCTTCTGTTATCAATCCCGTAAACGGTGCAATGGGTATTGCAAATTCATTCCCATCAGCAGGTTACAGGGCTTTTGGCTTAACAACTGCTACAACCATTTTAGGTGTAACTGTAAACAGCGTTATTGAATCAGTACCAACAGGGTTGAACACAAAATCATTAAAGTTCTATTCTGTGGACAGTGTTGCAACGATTAACACAGCAGCTACTTAGTATCTTCCAAACAAAGAACTAATGGTCAAAGCCCTTCGGGGCTTTTTGTTTTAATAATAAATCTTCTAATTAATAAACCAAACCAATTTAATTGTACTAATTTTTCTGTTATAATAGAATTATAAGTATCGCCACAAAGTATAATAGGTTCATTTATATCATTAGTAGTAATATGAATTGTTGTTATTTCTTCTTGAAAAAAAATACTATTATGTGTACTATCCCTTTTTATTCCACAAAAATCAATATCTTTATACCCATCACCATTGCTAATTAATTTACTTAATATTTCATAAAGATTTCTAACTTTCATAATTTTTATTTTATTGTGATACATACATGATTTTACTATTTTTTTTCAATCCATTCTTTCATTACGGGTGGATGCTCAAAATCTATTGGTATTAAATCATTTTCACTAAACCATAATTCAGGTACAAATTCATCTGCCATATCTAATTTTTTATCATGGTTATCTTTGCCCATATTAAATACATTATCCTGCATATTAATTGACCTTTCTTTCATTATTTTTCTATCCCTTACAAACCCATAGTGAATGATTTTTATTTTATCTGCATATTCTGTATTGCATGATGGTACTGCTATACTTTCCGCATCCCCAACTGAACGATAATTAACCTTTGCTAATCTAATTACATAATTGCTACATGGAAGCCTATTTTGCTCAACATTAAGCTGCAAATTTGGGTTGCCCCATAAGTTTATTCGTCTTATCATATACCCTTCGCTATTGTCATTTAATGCATTTCTAATGGTATTATAACTATCGGGATGCACTATTTCATCACTTTGAACATTTAGTACATATTGAAAACCTAAACGGTCTGCTTCCTGAATTGCAGCATTTGTTATATAGTTCAATCTTCTTTGGTCGTTATAAAAGTTCCAATCTTCATTTGTTAGCTTTAATATTTTAAGAAATGGACTATCTATACTTTCTAATATTTCAAGTGTGTTATCAGAACTTTCTACATAAGCACAAATCACATAATCACAGCACTCAAGCAATGATAATATACATTCTTTAAAAGTATAATCATATTTAACACCATCTTTTATTAATGTTACTCCGCAAAGTTTATTACTCATATCCTTTCTGTTTTAATTCGTTTTTTACTCTTTCAAAATCTTGTTCTAAATTATCACATTTCCATCCAAACCATGCACCAATATTTAAAGTTGGGTGGTAATTTTGGAATACAATACTTGCATAATCTGGTATTAATTCAGGTGTCCATAATGAATGATGCCCTTCGGGGTCTTTACTATTTAAGTCTATCATCCATTCATTTAATGGGGTAAATATTATTTGTTTTTTAGAAAAATTACCCATTAATGAAAGTAATATAGAGCCATTTGTTACTGTTAAATGTTCTATGCTGTCAGATGATATGGTACAATCGTAATTAAATCCCAATCGTAAATAATGAAGCATATCCGCACATTCAAAATATTGTTGCTCTTTTTCATCATCTAATTTTCTTTCGATAATATCAATATACTTTCTTTTTTCAAATCCTAATTGACAAGTATAAGGTGCAGTATTACAACCCAAATCTATCATACTTTTACCACTTGTATCACCACAAATAGCTTTCATTACATCTAAATATACCTTCCCGCTTCCCGTTATGTTATCAAAAAATATTTTCATTACTATTTTTTTATTATAAATATATATTTGACATTGTTCTTCTATCAATAATTCCATAATTATTGTAGTAATACATAAATGTATCAAAAGATTCTCTTTTTAATTGAGAATGTAATCTTCTAACATCTATATTTAATTTTATTGCCCAATCCTGCAAAATCATTCTTTCCCCATTATATTCTAACCATCTATTTGTTCTCCTATTACCGCATTGTTCTTTATTTGTAGCCCATCTACAATTTTCAGGTGTGTAATCACCATTAACATCATCTCTCTCAATAGAATATTTTGGTGTTGGCTTATTACCCATATCTTCTAAAAAGTTCTCAAAACTATGCAGCCATCTGTCGCAAACTTTAATATTTCTGCCACCATAATATTTATACGAAGGCGTTTTTTCATTATAGCATCTATTTTTCATCCTTACCCATGTACTATATTCCTTAGTTATTTTACCAACAGTTCCACAACCATGTTTTTTATGAGTTGCCCCATTTTTAGATGCTACTAACTTTTGTAAACATCCGCAAGATTTAGTATTGCCATACATTAATGCTGAAACTTTAACTATATATTCATTGCCACAATCACACTTACATAGCCACCTATAAATACCATCACTTCCCTTATCTGAAATTCGTATAGCAACTAATTTGCCAAATCTTTTATCTGTTATATTTAGTTTAGTACCCATAAAATAAAAAATTCCCCCAAATAGAAGGCTTACCCAATACACGATTAAGTGGAGAGGCATCTAAGTGGGAGATTAATTTAATATTTTTTTTACACATTGTGTATTGAGTAAGCAATGTAAAAATACATTAACTTTTTATATTTAACAAATAATTTACAGCTTTTAATACTTGCCATTGGGTATATTGTGTGCAAGGCGGTAAATCTTTATTTATCTCACATTCCACCCCCGTTGTGCTGCAAGGTTCGTTGTGGTAACAAAAATAGTTTTTATCAATCGGGCAATCGGTGTGAATTATTTGTATTTTACTAAAATCACTATATCTTAGTTTTGGGTTGACACTACCAAAAAATATAGCAGATGGCACACCAAGCGCAACAGCTATTTGTGCGGGGCTACTATCTATGCCAATTAAACAATCACAACCTGATATAATATACATTAGCATTTGAAGTGTTGGTGTATTAATATATGTAGCTACTATTTCATTTGTTCTTTTGCCTAATTGAAAAACCTCATAACCCAATCTTTTATAATAATTTACAACAAAATTCCATTCACTAACAGTTGCATTTCTGTGATTTAACCCGACTTCATCGCAATGTATCAAAATATACTTTTGAAAAAGCATTTCACTTTTAGGTGCTAATACTTGTAATCTTGAATTTTGTGGTTCTAAATCTGTTATTTCAGCCATTTCACAATACGATTTAAACACGCTTTGTTGTGGTTTATTTTCGTATGCCATATCAAAATTAATAACTTTTTCAGGAACTATTTTTGGATTCATTTCTGAAATATGCTTAATCTTATACGGATGCTGAAAAAAGATAGCCATAAACTGTTGTAATGTATCTAATACAACTTGATAGCCTTTACTATGAAAGTAATCTACTATTGGTAGTAACATTATTAAATCTCCGAGTGCGGCTTCTCTGCGAAGTACAATGTGTGGCTTAAATGGTTCGTGAAAATAACCATGATGCCCAAATGTTTTCTGTATTGGTTCTCTTAATTCAAAAGCAAATTCATCACAAACATCATCTATTGGGAATTTAATACCATGTTTTTCTATTAAATAATTTCTATACAAACGACCTATAATTTCGTCATCGGGTGAAACTATTTCTATAAAATCATCAGTCCCTACAACTTCCAATAGTTTTTTCGATAACATACAAAACCCACCATTAAAATTATTTCTTTCATCTGGATAAGTCCACGCACTACCTATCCCATCATAATCAAAAAACTTATCTTGCCATGCTGCTTCATCCAATATTGTTCCGTCATGTTGAACTACAAGAACATAGTCGGTATTAATATACTTCCATAGTTCTTTTATTATAAATCGGCTGTAATCTTGCTTACTTTTAATTTTAGGTATCTGTATTACTTCTACACCGTCATATTTGATATTAATATCTGTAAAAAATATTACTCTGCCAAATTCAACTTTATTTAAACAGTTTTTTATTGATGCAATAGATTTACCGTAATAATAGCAATCTGCACAAATTAATGTTACGTTTGGTAGTTTAAGCATTATCTACCTTGTTTTATAGATTTGTAAGTAGATTTTAATCTTTTATATACCTTATCGGTTTCTTGTTGTGATTTACCTACTGTCATTACTTTGGCACTCTTTCTTAATTCTTTTGCTTTTTGTTGTCGCATTTTTTACTTTTTAATTATTGAATAGTCTATTAATTCTTTGTAGGTGTAATAATGTTCATCGTTTAATAAAACCCCAATAGCATCCTTTTCTACTACATTAAATATTTCATCGGTTATATTGTTTTTAATTATGCTACCCGCTTTTAATTTATCAAATTGTCTTTCGGTCATGTTTTTCTTTTATATCAAAAGTAGCATTTTTATAAATTATAAATTTGTCTGACCTATAAAATCTTACTATCCCACCATCACAAAGTATAATTGCAAATATATCATTTTCTAATATTCCAGATGAAGTTACATACCATACATAACCATCTCCATGTTCTGTTACACAAGGTATAGGATTATTAAACTCCATCATTGTAGGCATAATTAGTATTTATTGTTTGTTTAGTTTTTGTTCTTTATAATCTTGAAATGTTGTATATTTTCTTCTAAAAGAACCGCCTCCCATATCTTCTATTGCACCGCTTTCGTGGAAACATTCTTTCATTTGTTCTTCTGTAAATAGCTTTATGGGTTGTTTTACTTTTGTGTAGTTTTTTAAATCTTTGCATGAATTTTTACATTCAGCATCTATAAAACACATTTTACTTTTATTATCAACAAACCTTTCTATTGTAGCTGTATTTATTTTGCCATCTTGTATGTGTTCAAGTTTATCTCCTATTGAGAATATTTGATTATCACTTACTCTAATTACACTTTGTATTTCTTTATAAATAACACAATTATTAAAATAATCCCATACCCCACTACCAATTAGTATTTCATAGTCTTTCTTTGGTTTTTCATTTATAAAATCATCAATTACTTTACTATTCAATCTTTCGTTAAATTGTTTATGTGCCTGTTTTAAATAATGCTTATCTTCTAATTCTTCGTTAGCTAATGACATTTTATATTTTGGTTGTTTATTCTCATGGTTATTTTCTTTACAATAGTCATTATAACTTTTAATATTTAATTCATCCTTAGTTAATATACTAAGTATTTCTTCTAATAGGGATATTACTTTTGGGTTCATGTTTTATTATTTTATAAATGGTCAATATTAATTTCTTTCCATGTTTTTCCATCTTCCGAATAAACAAAATTAACTAAGTCATAAATAATCATTCCTTCTGTATAGTGGTTATCATATACATACCATTTTGTAAGGAATGGTTTATTGTTTGGAAGTGTTATTAAATACTGCATTGTTTATTTTTTGTAAAGTTATTTATTGTTATGTTATCGACTTGTTAAACTGTTACTAATCGCCTTTCTCTTTTGTCAAATAGTAATTCTGATTCTTTTTCGATTATTTTTCTAATTGGTATTTTTAATTCTTGCTCTGCATGGTTAATTATTTCCATTATCAATAAATCATCTGTATTGTACATATCAATTAATGTTTGATA
>Ga0214192_1001029_pt1 | contig 15971 bp, 20 predicted proteins | sample TroBogEpilimnion_44_FD_153030 | JGI IMG/M metagenome (GOLD analysis project Ga0214192, IMG submission 153030) | Freshwater microbial communities from Trout Bog Lake, WI - 29JUL2008 epilimnion | ecosystem: Environmental > Aquatic > Freshwater > Lake > Epilimnion/Euphotic zone | place: Trout Bog... | reverse complement strand
TATCTCGGTAACAGAACCTGGCCTCGTCAAGGTTGTCGAATGGTCAGAAGACAAGATGACTCGTGCGTGGGAGATGTTTCAAGCACTCCTCACATATTGGCAAGTTAAAAACGATCACAGGTGAAACATGGGAGATTTTGCCGTTTTTTTATGTGTTTGCTCATGGCTGACGCACATCATTTATTGCTTTGGCCATGCCGCATGGGGCTTTCTTCTTGCAGGAGCCATCTTCTTTCCCATTGGAATCCTACATGGGTTTTATCTTTGGTTTAACTAGGAACAATAATGTCTAGAATAAAAATTGATATTGCAGACGATGAATTTGAATTTGTAAAAGAGGCAATTGCTTATAAAGCCAAAGCTTTGATCGATTATCTTGATCGATGCAAAGCAGAATGTGAAATTAAAGATGTTGAAATCAATGGCTTTAATAATGCATTAAGAGAAATGATTGACAACCCTACCTTTAAAAAACTTGGTAGACCCCGTAAAACTGTAAGGAGAACACGCAATGCAAAATAAATATCTATCTGAAGACGACGTCAAACAAGTCTTTTTTCAAACAAAAATGGACGACCCCAATGGGTACGATCTTGATGAACTGTTGGATTTTGCCGACAAAGTGATTTTGACAGCATCGTTCAATATTGCCCGTACTGAGCGTGAGTTGTGCATCGAGTTTGTTGAATCCCTCAACAGCGAGGTTGCCAAGGCTCTCAGAGAGAAAAGAGGTAATCTGTGACGTCTGATGACGTGATCACAGGGATACTCGGAGAAGGGTGGGACCCTGAAATCCTGCCCTACTTCTTGGACACCATGCGGTCAGCATTCATCGATGCACACAGGTACCACTTCGTTCGAGACTTTGCCAAGACGTTAACTTTCAATAATAATCCAAGGGATAGATTACAAATGAAAGAGTTCGACAGAATGTTGGACGAAAAACGCCATGATTTTGATGAAAATAACTGACGGTAAATTGGAGGCCAACTGGGAGGAAATCAAATCTCTCTCGGATGCCTACGACCGTGGTTGTCGATCAGAAGAATCATACAAAGCAAAGATGTGCGGTTTGATATTTGAAATGGGCTACAACTGTGCCATGGACGATATTGAAAAGCAGGGACTGCAAATGGGTTACCTCATGACTCACACCATGGGTAACGCATAAAAAAAGGGGGGACCGAAATCCCCCCGAACTTCTTTGCAAGGCAACTGCTAAAGATTAAGGTTGTTCTGGTTGCAAGTCTGGACTGGCGGCATTCATACCACCCAATGCAGATAAACCACCAGTTACATAAGGCGCCGCTTGTTTAAATACTTCTGGACGTTTTGTGGCCAAATTTGTCAATACTTTCATGCCTGCTGGCGAATAAGCGGCTGAACCCACGAGTGCTTTCAATGCAAGTGGTCCAAGCACAGGAGTCATACTTCCAGCTCCCAAGATGGCTTGGCCAATCATTGAGCGACCAGCAGTACCGCTATCAGGCACCGTATTGCCCAATACATTGCTTCCTGCGTTGGCTTCATCAACAAATCTACCCATACCTTGAGCAGTCTGAGCTTTGCCCGCTTTGGCTTGTACAGCACTTCCGAACTGTTGCGGGCTGTATATAGCATCCACATTGCCTCTTCTGGCTGAAGCATCCTCAAGGACCTTCATGTTCTTGAAGACTTCGTGCGTTTTGGTTAAATAGTCACGCATGGCTGGACTTTGGTATCCAAGCTCATTGCGAAGGGCAAGAAGCATATTCTCATAAGCTTTACCAAGGGTTGGGTTCTTTTGGTATCCCTCTGTTGTCAATTGGCCAAGCTTCTCTTCCATCTCTCTGAATGCATCACCACCCAGCATTTTGGCGTCTCTCATTGTCTTGATAATGTCGCCGTTGATGTTCTTTTTGAACTCTTTGGCGTCACTCTCCAGCAATGGGCTGTGAAACTTCATCGCGTCTTCCATCCTTTGGGCCACATCTCGGCCAAAAGAATCGTACTTTTTCGTATTGAAAACGGTGTTATCTCTTACGGTGTTGTAAGCATTTTGGATCTCTTGATTGATGAATTGATTGGTTTCAGCGCCAGCTTTTACGTTAGATGGCACTTTGATACCCAAAGGCTCAAGAGCTTTGTTGGCAATCGCTTTGTTGAAGTCACCAAAAGATGTCTTGATACCGCCTGCAACGATGTCACCCAGCAAAGGCACGCTAGTGGCCTTTTTCTCGGCTTCTCTCAGTGCAGGTCCAATCACTGGAATCTGGCTCATGAGTTGAGCTGGAGTGAACTTGGTCATTCCCATATCAATCAATTTCTTGATGTCATCAGAAACCGTTGGGTTGGTCATCATTTGGCCAAGCTTGCCAGTCAAACCGCCAACAGCAGTAGACCCAAGAACTTGCATACCCTTCTCAGGGGCAAAATCACCTGTCCCCTCTGTTGGCGTCAATGCACCAGCAGTCAAGCCTCCTACGCCTGATTTAAACAGTGTGGAGCCACCTAATGCTGGAACTTTACCAGCCAATTGGAATGCCTTCCCAGCCACTGGGCCAACGGTCAAGCCTTCTCCAAGTGTAGAACCCAATGAAGATACCGCAGGATAAGAGATATCTGCGGCGTGTTGTTTTACCTCTTGGACCATCTGTGCGGGCTTTCTAAAACCAGCATATTCAGCCAAAGCCGCAGGGATGGACATCGCTCCAGCCAAGGCAGACTCACCGATAGCCGCAGGCATATTGGCAGATCTCTCTTTGTCCTGCAAAGCTCTTTTACCTGTCATTTGCGGGAACACACCTGTAGCCGCACCACCCTCTGTGGTTTGTGACTTGTTCAGGCTGGGCAGAATGTCGGTTTCAATGGCGTGAGTGATCTGATCATTTGTGAAATCATCAGGAAACTGAACATCGCCTACGCCTTGAATATTTACGGTTTGTGCCATGATTATTGCTCCACAATACCCTTGCCAGGGATATATTTCTTCACTTTTGGCGCCCCTGTTGGTGCAGGTGTAGCAGGCGTAGCTCTAGCAGGTGTGGTGCCAGTAGGTGTAGTACCAGAATCTTTATCTGGATCAATGTAGACTGGCTTCTCACCGCGTCTCATGCGATCAATATTAGACAGCGAATTCTGCATCACTTTTGTTATGTAATCGAATTGAGCTTGTTGCTCTTTCTGAGATACTTTTGGATCAAGAGATGCAAGAGCGCCTGCAACTTTTGCGCCTTCAGTGTTAGACAGAGAACCGAGTCCACGCATTTGCTGGACTTGGGTCAAGAATGCTTTGTCCTTCAAGACACCAAGATTGGCAGTGAAGTCATATGCGGGCGTACCAGGGACAATTTTCCGTGGGTCAATGTAACCGCTGAACCCACTGTATCGTCCAGGGTGCGCCTCCACCTTCTGCACTTGGTCCAACATCGATTGCATGGCCTGCTCTTTAACATCCAAGTCAGCCTGTCTCTTTCTCTCTTTTTCGTCCTTGACGTCTTTGTACTTCTCTTCAGCCAAATCATGCTGTTGTTGAGCCAAATTCTGCATGAACGCTTTGCTTTGACTTTGTAGCGCCAAGCTCATGTTTTTGAAGGTTTCATTGGACGCCATTTGAGCGTTTCTGTCCATGCTCGATGTGGCCATAGATAGGAGATGCTGAGCAAGCGTATTGGCTTTTTCCTCATCCATGATCCCAGACCTGTACTGCTTGGCGTACTGCTCTGCGGCCGCCCTCAATGCTGGACCAGATTTGCCCAATTGATCTGCCATCAATGACAATGCATCAAATGGTGTTCCAGAGCTGGCTGAGCTAGACAACATACCGTTTTTACGCATCTCACCAATTGTTTTGGCATACTTCTCAGCCGCTCCCAATGGGTCTCCTGTATATCTTGCATATTCTTGGAATGCAACAGGATTGAGCGTAAAGCTTGTTTTGGGCTTGCCTTCTTCATCCACGGTTGTGGTGGACTGCAATACTTTAGAGCCTGCATCAGCCAATAATTTGGCCTTCTGTTCAGCTTGTGCTTGTAGCAAGAATTTGGGGTCTCTCAATACACCAGCCAACTTCATGGCAACTTTGGGGTCCATCTCTAAGCCAGATGTGCCTTGAGTGTAAAGCTGGCTCATGAGCTGTTCTGAGTCCTTCTCGCGTTGGCGATCAGAAGCGGCCTTGGCCAGTGCCATGCGAGCTTGCAGGGTTGATACCTCATTCTTTGAAATCTCGTTTTGAGCGTTGCCAACTTCCTCTGCAACATTACCCAAAGATTCAGAAAAACTACCAGTTTTGGTTGGCTTGAAGAATCCGCGAGACATGGCCAAGCCCAAAGGATCAATCCCTTGTTTTTGGCTCAGTAGGCTCTCAAGCTTGTTTTGAGCTTCATCAAAGATCTGCTCATACTTGTTTGTATAACCGCTTGGGCTAGACAAAGAAGTTGATGTTTGAGCCAATGGAGCAGAGGGCGCAGTTGTCGCGGCAGGTGCTGGAGGCGTCAAAGGTGCATTTGCTTGGGCAGGTGGCATCCCAGCAAATTGATTCATGATGTCATTGGTCGAAGAAAAGAGAACCTTGTTCGGATCTCCTCCACCAATCACGCTAGGCTGTAGATTTAATGCCATTATTAGCCCCCAACATTCATTTGAAGGTCAGTACTTGATGTATCAGTAGGAGTTTGACCTAAACCAGCCCACTGAGCTTCGAGTTCTGCATTGGTAGGTTGATCGCTTGCGCTGGGAGGTGTTCCACCGCTGATTGTTCCATCAGCATTCAAAGTCAAGCCACCGCCCAAGTCAGTTGTATTGCTACCACCACCAAACAATCCAGACAAAGCAGTCTTGATTCCATTAAACGCGCTTGTGCCACCAGATGGAGATGCAAACAATGAACCCAATCCAGCAATTTGAGACAGTGGAGAGGCCGCATAGCTGTTCGCAGGTCCATTTGTCGTTGTATTGGTTGCTGTTGGGATTGTGTATCCTCTGAGCAAAGCCGCTACATTTGTAGCATTGCTGAGTGGAGCATTGATTTGAGCCTGTGTTTGAGCTTGTTCTTGTGCTCCAAGAGACGCCAAGTTGGTTTCAGCGGCATTGGCCGCAGTTTGACCTGTAGAGGCCAAATTGCCTTGTGTATTGGCAATGCTACCCAAGTTCTGCTGTTGTTGCAGAGCATTGGTAACGGCGCTGTTGTAGGCATTTGAAAGGTTGGTACTCTCTTGTGTTCCCAAACCCGTCTGAATGTTGGCCAAAGTCTGTCCAGTGGCGTTTAATGCACGACTTGATCCTGTGTTACCAGAACCAGCAAAAAACGCTTGTAGGCTCGGCAATACGTTTGTATTGACATTGTTGGCAGTATTTGTCTCTAGAGCCTTATTGACGTCGGAAACGTAAGGATTGAGGAAATTGTTAATTTGGTCGGCGCCAATGTTTTGGGCCGCATTCCCAGCAGTTGTGATGGCTTGAGACAACGGCGCTTGGTAGGTTTGAGCCGCATTTGCCGCATTCCCAAAAGCAGTTGTTTGATTAGAGGTTAAAGGCGCAACCAGTGAAGAACCTGCCGCAATATTGCCTTGAAGCGTATTGGGCGTCAAAGCAGACTGACCTGCTTGGCCCAAGCTACTCAAAAAATCAAGGTACTGCGTTGGCGCAATTGTTTGGGTTGTACCTGTGGTAGTTACATTTGGAGGCGCTATGCCTTGGAAAATATCTGCCATTATTTTTTCCTACCTTTCAGGTAATCTAGAGGTGATTTTAGAGCATCTGGGGCCAAATCGCTAGGTTTCGCAGATCTGGCTCTTTCCCTGATTGAATGCATCATTTCATACAGTTTTTCAGTTCCAGCCTTTGTAGAACCGTTTCCAAGGGCGGCAACCACGTCAGCAGGGAAGACAAACTCCCCGTCAGCCAACATTGCAGGGATGTCGTCAGAAGTGCCGTCACCCTCACCAGCAACATGAGCACCATGCCTAAAATCATGGCGGCCATCGTGTCTTGGAATGGCCCCCAAAGGTGTTGGAGCACCACCTGTTTTAAGGGGCTGACCTTCGCTCAAAGGCGCTTGTAAGGGCTGTCCCAGCAACTCATCAACAGACGAAGGAGTCTGGCCGTATTTGTAATAACCTTCTTGAGGTTGAGCGGCCATTCTTTGTTGAAGAATTTGCGCCAATCTTGGGTCAATTGTTGGTTGCATAGGTTGCTCACTTTGCTTTTCTTTAGAAACTATATCTTCGAGTCCTTTTAAGACGTTCTTAAAAGAATCTTGTGTCATCATTGTTTGTAACAATCTGGGAGTCAAGTCATATGTCGTTGGCGCATTGGTATCCACGGGTGCGGCATATGGTGCTAATTGACTTGTATTTGTCTTGGCTTGGGTTGTAGTTGCAGTGCTTCCACCGCCACCGCCACCACCACCGCCGCCTCCTCCACCAGAGCCGCCGCCTCCACCTCCTCCACCGCCTCCAGAACCTCCAGAGCTTCCAGAGCTTCCAGAACCAGTTCCACCAGAACCTGTTTGTGATGAGTTGGTAAGGTCAACGTGAGCAACAGTGCTATCAGGTATCTTGATTGAAGGCAAAGTTGAAAGGTCGCCAGAATAAGTTCCACTGCTTCCAGTTACGGTAACAGGGTTTAAATCAGAACTAGAACCAAATTCTTCTGAGTTTGATGAAATTAAATTTCCGTTTTCATCATAATTATCTGTAGTTTGAAGTCCAGTTAATTTGTCGTAATTTACAACTTCATAACTTCCATCAGAATTTACTGTTGTAGTTTCATTTGTTTTTAAAACTGGGTCAATCACAGACTTGACTACATTACCTTGGTCATCCAATGACAAAGTTTGTTTAATACCAGTGTTTGGATCAGTGCTGACCATGGGATTGTCTGCGGACAACTTGGATGCATCAATCTGGTTGACGGGCATATCAAACATACTCTTGCCCAAGCCAGTGTCTGTTGATGATGTGTATTGCCCGAATTGCTCAGAATTTGCCCCAGCATTTGCAGAAGATGCAACAGTGGCCGCATTCGTCACGCTGTTTGGATCGATTACTTCTGTTCCAGCAGGGGTATTGCCTGCATTAACAGATGCAACACCAGAAGTACCAGTTGAAGTAGTTGGACTACCACCTGTTTGATTTTTAACTTCTTGAGCACCAGCCGCAATTGCCGCATTGATTGCCGTTTGATTAGCACTTTGACCAGTTAAAGCGCCTCCAATCACTTTATTAACTGCCGCTTTTTGAGCCGTAGACAAGTTAGCATATTCAGGAATTTGACCAGCAACCACGGGTACTGCCGCACTAATTCCACCACTAACCAATGCAGTCAATGGATCGGCTTTACCTTGAGAAGATATTTCTGCGCCAGTCAATGCACTGGCCGCACCTCCTGCGATTTTGCTTGCGGCAGATCCCAGAGTATCAGAAGTTGCAGAAGACACAGCATTACCAGCCAAAGGAGCTAAATTTTGTGCTCCATATGTAAGTGCCGCAGAAGTCAAACCCTTGGCAAGATTTCCAGTCTCAATTGCAGTTGTTCCACCAACAACGGCAGGCAACAACGCTGGGGCAAAAATAGCTGTTGCAATCTCAGGAATTGGTCCAAGAGATTCAAGTGTGTTTTTGATAAACCCACCACCAGACCCTGGGGTATAGGTCAAGTTTTGCCCCGCATTACTGATTGGAACTGTAGCGCCAGTCTTTGGATCAACTTGGAAAAAGTAATTTAAAGAACCGCCAGAGCCATCTGGTTTGCTGACATAGTAAGTGTTTGGCGCGGCTTGAACCACATTACCTGATGCATCTTTATAAGCACTGACTGCTTGAGGTGTCAATCCTTGATTTACAAGATTGCTCACGCTTGTGCCTGAATTTACAGCAGACATTACAGTGTCTAAACCAGCATTTTGAATGCCTTGTTGAGTCTGTGAGTTGTATTGGCTCAGTAAATCAGTGATCGAAGGTGTTGAAGCAGTTGTATTAGGCAAAGCGCCAGTTTGAGGAATTACAGGCGCTGGCACTGGAGGAGGGCCAGGAGTTACAGCTTGAGCGGGAGTGGGTAAGGCATCTGAAGATGTACTTGTAGGCAATGCACCAGTAGTCGGCTGTTGAGACGCCGCCCAATTTGAATAATCGCCTGTGATTGTGCCTGCATCTGTACCGTAGTGAGCGGCCAAAGCAGAAGCAATATCAGGTGTGAGTCCGCCGACAGATTGAACTGCCGCCGCCACTTGATCATTGGTAGCATTGGGGTTAGCCGCAAAATATTGCGCTACTTGATCTGATACTGAAGTGTTTGTACTCATTATCTTGCCGCCAATTTCATTGTATTAGTCAAAGCAAAAGCCCAGTCTTGCCATGTCTCAAATCCTCTTGAATCTGGAACACCAGATTGCGTGAAATATCCGATTCCAGTGATACCGTCCGCCCAAATTCTCCAATTCTCCTCTGGAACTGTACCCAACTGATTGGCGGCAAAAAGCTCTGCCATTCGAGCACACCAGTGGTCCCAAGGAACATTTCGAGGATCGTATACGACTGCCATTATGGGTTACCTGTTCCTCTCACGTCACCTGTAGTCATGGAGACGAGGATCTTACCCATTTGATAGTTTCCACCATAAGTATTTGACTCAAAGTGCAAACGCATCTCACGGCGTTGCTCTTTCATGTCAATCTTTAGGGTTGTTGGATCGAAGTTATAGGTCACTGATGGCTGATCTGTTGAATCAGCATAACCTTTACCAGTGACGACCAATGACATGGTCCCAGATTGAATGAAATCAGGCTCAACACGCTCGATTCTGGTCCACATATTGTCACCAATTTGCTGGGTTGAACCTACCAAACCACCCAATGGTCCAATCGCTGGAGTCTCAAAATAGCTCTGGATGGCGTCAACTTGAGTCAAATAGACTTGGTCCGTTCCCGACTCATGTTGCCACAAAGAATATACATAGATGTACATTGTGGTGGATGTGATTGAGGTATAGCTGTTGTTCAGGGTATAGGTTCCAGTTGTACCCGTTCCAGTGCCCAAAGCAGTGATGTAGGTGTTTTGTTGGTAAGGATTACCCGATTGACCAGCAAATACAATCACTTGTCCAACGCTCAAAGTACCTGTTGCAACACTTGATACAGTTAAAGTAGTACCTGAAATAGTGCCAGTAAATTTGGTTCTCAGAAGAGGATTTGTATCTCCCCAAATAACTTTTGGGAACACCTCTGTATATACACCAGCAGATCTTTGTGCTCCGATTGCTTGGCCAGCATCGTACCAAGTCTTCTCGCGTACGTTATAAATGATTGCGTCAGTGCATTCTGTGGCCGTACCACGAGGGTAAAACCACCAAATCTCACCAAATCTTGAAACCTTGGTACACCAGACTTTTTGTCTTTGAGCGTAGTTGATGTTGTCAAAAAAGTAGTTTTGGTTGACTGAATTTGGTATTTCTTGGACAACACCGTTGTACATCAAGAATCTATCGACGCCCACCCAGTAGAAAATACCGTCGTATTCAATGACTGAATTGGAGGACATGATTGAAGTTTGACTCGAAATCAAGTCATAGCTCCAATATGTTGTGGCCGTGGTGCCTCCGACAGTGATTGAGGTGGGCGCATAGCTCACGCGAATCAAGGCGTCTAGGGCCCAAAATAAGCCGCTTGGAGACGTTGTACCACCTCGGATAGGCAAACCCCTCACAATCTTGCCTGTGGCCACGTTATTGGCGTTGGCGACGGCAGAGCCGAAGTCGGTGAAGTCTCCAGAACCTGTGTTTTGGATCAATCCGTTGTTGCCATACACAAAAAGGTAGGGGTGAATCATCACGCACCCACCTGAGACAGCGATGTTGTTGTCAAAAGTGACGGTGGTTGAACCAGAACCTGTGGCGGCCAAGCTCATGATGACCGTTGTGCCAGAGACTGAAACTACAGTGGCACCCGTAGCAATATAGGTACCGCTCAAAGTCTGTCCAGCCGCAATCCTGAGATTGGAGGATGTCAAAGTTAAAGTTGTGGTTCCATTGGCTGTGGCGGCTTGGGTGAAGACACCAACTTTGGACATGGTCAGTGAGCCAGACGCCCCAGGGAACTGCCCATACAGCACAGGCGTGTTCACAGTGGAGTCGATAGCGGTTAGATTTTGGCCAGGGTGCGCTACCAAGTTATTATTCGCCCCACCCGATGAATCGTAACCAATGTCAAACTGCCACAGATTGTTCAAATTTGACGTGAAATTGCTCAGTGAGTACTCGTATGGGCCCGCTCCCGTTCCATCTACGTTGTTTGTGACCCACTGCTCCAGCCCGTTTGCGTTGCCAGATACAACATAGTTCAACCCGTTTGAGGACGTCATCTGCATACCGCGAGATATGCCTGACGCATTCAAAAAGATGGCCTTGTAGCCACCTATTTTTCTTGGACGACCGCGCTGAAATCTGACCCACTTACCATCGATGTACATGGGCGAGTCGAATTGAGTCCCGTCCCGCTGTATACCTGCTGGGATTTGTAGGGCGGTGACTTTAGCCGTCAAAATACGCCCCCAGAGATGCCATTGGCAACATAGAGTCCAGAGGCCGACAAATTCATGCCTTGGACTCCGTTGATAGCAAATCCTATGGTGTTACTAGCAGGCAAGTAAAAACCTGTGCTAAGGTTGCCAGAGAAGTTGATTGAAGGCGTACTTGCAGAACCCACGTTGGCAGTGAATGTGCCTGAAATCGCAGTGTTTGAGGTGGTACTGTAGACGTTTGTACCGTCACAGATCGCAAATGCCGTTTGACCTTGGTTAACAACCAAAGATGTACCAGAACCTGAAGAGGTCTGGAATGTCACTGTGTAGGCGCCAGTGGTACCGTTTTGCAGTGAATACAATTGGACCGTAGAAGGCAGAATAACCGTGGCATTTGAGGTCAAAGTACCAGAGTATTCTTGAATGACGTTTGAACCTTCTGTGGCCGTCAAAGTGACTGTTCCACCCGTCAAAGTCTTGGTCAACTGGGTGAATGCAAAGGCATTGGAGCGACCGTATGCATAGGTGCTGTAGCCAGTTGCTCCATTGGATACAACAACCAAAGACTCGGTCAATTGGAGCTGTTGGGTAGACAATCCATCGATTGTGTCAGTACCTGTTGGGGTCAAGGTCAAAATACCTGTTCCACCGTTTCTGATAACCACAAACCAACCGCCAGTCACAGTGCTTGAGGACGGCAGAGTGATAGTTCCAACTCCAGAAGACCAGACTTGGAAAGAGGCTCTGTTGTTGGCGCTTAGAGTTGTGTTTGAGTAAACATAGGTGATTGGAAGATTCTCATTGAGAGTGGTTCCAAGCGCCGTCAAACCGTATCCAGCAAGCGCAGAAGCGTTGGCGGCAGAAGTACCAGCACCAAATGTTACAGAGGCCCATGTGCCGTTTGTGGTGGTGTTATCGGTCAACCAAATGAACTGAGCGATTCCAGAAGCAATCGCAATGATTGTGTTGCCAGAGGTATCGGTAACCGTGAAAGTGTTGGTTCCAATGTTTCTGACCAGAACCGTTTGTCCAGTTGATACTTGAGAGGCTGGGGGCAGTTCAAGCAAAAGACCAGTTGTTGTGGCCGTACAGTCAATGATTGAACTGGCAGGCAATCCATTGTTGCCGTTGATTGGCCACTGTAGGAAGGTGTTTTGGCTGATCGTTATGTTTTCATAGCTGACAGACGATGGATTGATGGTCTGGCCAGTGAACGGGTTGGTATAGCTTGTGGTCATGATTAAGAGTCCTGTACAACAGCTTGACGATCTCCAATGCGGAGAGTGTCTTCGGTTTTAAGAGCGGCCATTGCTTGGTCAAACAAAGCGTTCCAAGTCGCAAGGCGAGGATCATCTTTCAAGAATGGTGCAGTTTGCTTTAACACCCCAAACAACAGCGCGTTGGGAGCGTTTTGGGTCAGCCAATTGGTTTGGTTTGCTGAATCCAAGGGCTGTAAGCGTGTGTAGCAAAGAGCCTCAAAAGCATAGTTTTGATCGGGGGTGGGAGCCACAAACCAGTGGTCCCAGTCATAATCTGCATAATACAGAGGCTGGGAAGTAGCACTCACATTGGGTGCATACTCGTTCAAGTACTCTAATTTACGCAGTAGGATGGGTTGCTTGCCTGTTGCCGTTGCAAGGGTCATAGAGACCGTTTTACGCCATCTGGCAGGCTTAGGGATGACTGGATTGCCTGCTTGCATGGTGCTATCAACAACAACCATCTGACCAAGGGTTTTGATCTCTTGGGCAATTTCAAATTCTGCCATGGTGATGGCGGTTGGGATAAAGTTTACAACAGCGGTGTCTGTACGCTCTAAGTATTGCAATACTAAAGAGGTCAAACTGTCATACGTTAGGACATAGGAAGGCGTGGTCATCGATTGCCCTTTTTAGCTGTTGCTTTCATGAATTTTATCCTCCATACCTTATCTAATCAAGCATTCAGTATACGTTCGCACTTGTGTGTCAAGTCTTCCCGTTGTTGTGCCCCAAATTCACCTCCATTGATGACTCTTGTCAGCGCGAGATAGTTCTTTGCTTGGGCCAATTCGTTGCATTTATGGGTTTTCCAGTACCAGCCACCAATTGCGGCGGCATATTTGGGCATACGGGCTAAATCTGGGTTATGAACCAAATCAACCCCCAAAGCTTGACCTGCGTGCCAGAAGTTATCGTGGCCAGTCAATTGGCAGATTGCCGATCCCCTAAACCGCCATCCATCCCCAGACTTCTCGTCTCGGTTTCCCATGCGGTTGGAATAGATGTGGTTTGCTATCTTCTCAGGCTGATGCGCGTAGGTTAGGGCTTCCTGCATGGTTGGGAAGCGCTTTGGCCACAAATGCATCAGCGTCTCAGGCTTATAGTTCAGATTCTCGCTGAGGTCCTTGAAGTGGTTGGACTCATAGGAAAACTGGCCAATAAAGCAAGCTTGCTCCTCAGCGGTGTCAATTCCCCACCGCTCAAACGTCTCATTGAGAGGGTCAACCCATTGCGGTCCAATATCAAGTTGATGGAGTTGCGCCGCAGTAATCATTTAACCCCCTCGTTGACGGTTTGCATCACTTCGTTGTATTGACTAATGCAGGCGTTGAGTTTGACGATTGCTTTATCTCCGTCTGAGGCGATGGCGACAATATCTTTAACAGCCTGTCTGTCAGATTGGGCTCCATCGGCTTGATTTCCATCGGAGGAACTTGTACTGGCTTGTACACCACAGGTGGAGGGGAGGCGCAACTCGCCAGAGTCAATGCGAGCATTGATAGAAGCAGTCTTGGTCTTGATGTCATCTTTTGCTTTCTTCAGTTGTCCGTTGGCTTTGGCAAGTTTTTGCCCTAATTCTGCCTCTTTTGCCCTAGCTTCTCCATTAAGGCGCTCAATCTCTGCTTTATCTTCTGCAACCCGTCTTTCATAGCCGTGATGATCTGCGACATAGTAACCTCCTGATATAACCAACAATAAACCCACAATCTTCAAGATCATGGCGTGAGCTTTAAGCATAGGGATAAACCCTACCATGTAACTCAATACATAAGCCACGGCTCCTCCGACCAGAGCAATCAATGCTATCCAGTAAAAGAGGTCGTCAAAGAACCATGAAAGCCAACTAAGCATTACGCACACTCTCTCTTGCGTGGGCTGTCCTCAAACGCTCTTCTTCACTCTCAAGCGTGGGTGGTCCAGCAGGTGGTGGTGGAGGCGTCCAATTGGTCTGTGGAGCCGTCATAATGATTGGTGCAGGCGGAGGTGGCGGAGGGGCCACATAAGCGTCTTTATTGGCTTTTGCCGCGTTCATCATGTTCGTGGCTTCGTTGGTCAAACCCTTGGTCAGAATGCCCCCAATACCGCCCACAATGAGCAGAACGATGTCATTGAGCATCTTGGTATAGGCTTGGTCGATTGGAGCCATAGCCTTGATTGGCTGACTGACAAAAGTGACAGAATAGAGCAAAGCCATCACGATGAAGGCCAAAATCAAGGTCACCACAATGATCACAAAGGATCGGACCCTGATCTCTATCTCATCGGCATTGAGGCGTTCCTTGGGGCTGTTGAGGAATGCTAGCAGGAGTTCCTTCAATTTTCTTCTCCAAAATGGGGGCTACAAGATATTCAGGGCAGTCTTGATTGAATTCACACAAAGGCTTTTGGCATCTCTCAGACTTGAAATTGTCAGGGTCTTGGCAAAAATACCTGTACTGATCATGGCAACCTGTACACAAAAATGGGAAAAGTGTACATATCAGTATTGACGTGTATACAAAACTGAATTTTTTAATCATTTTCCCTCAATCCTTGTCAAGGCTTTGTTTACACGAAGCTCCATCTGTCTGACATCCACATACATCCATGCAATCAATGGCACAATCAGCAAAAGAATAACCAAAAGAACAACAATCAATAAGATGGCGAGTGAGTCAGACTGAGAATCATTACCCATAACCACATCAGCATCAGCACTGTAATTGCTGAAGCCGCCATTCTTCCCTTGATTTGATCTGCCTTTTGCCGACGTTGCCATTTTGCTCTACGCTCCTTTAGCATTTCCTCTCGTCTTGCAAGCGCCTGCACATTGGCAATGTGACCAATTTGCTGATTGACCCTTGTGTACAAATCCTTCAATTCAATTGGGACGTGGTACACCATATAGTCACTCAACTCCGTATTCAACTTCTCCATCTGCAAATTGGCAATCGTTATGTTGATTGCGGCCTCTTGGCCTTCCTCGTTATTTGCATGAAGAGCAAATTCTTCTTGTTCTTTCGTATAGTTTTTTAGGGCGTTGTACGCTCTATAGAACTTGATGAGAGCATCACTTACTTGTTGGTAAATGAGGTTTTCATCAAACTCTGGTGGTGGCTCTTTCTTCTTCTTGACCTTCTTGACAGGTTGAGAAGCTTTTGGCTCCTCTTCCTCTTTTTTACCAAAGACAGCACTCAGGAACCCAAGAAGACCTTTGGCTTTCTTTTGTACTGTCTTAACGTCTTTGACAACTCCATCAATTTCATGGGAGATGTCAGCAACAATTTGACGCCCCTCTTTGTACATCTCACAAGCGTCTTTGCAGAGCTTGAAAGCGCCAGAGGCAAGGGCAACAAGGGTGAATGGATCAATTTGTTACACCCCGAAGAAGTGTTTGAAAAATGCTCCAGCAACGCCTGGCCCAAGCAGAACCATCAGCATAACCCCATAGAGCAAATACTCAATCTTGGTCATGCGTTTGTCGCCGTCTTTGAGCATCTGAAATATTTGGTTATATCTTTCAGTGCAAATTGCCTCGTGAACCGCTAAATCTTTTTCAACGTCTGACATTTAATCAAAACCTCTTAAAGTCTTTGCGAGTGTCTTACGTTTGGCCATCTTGGGAGAATCAGTGGATTTGACAGCCAACTTCTTCGCTGGAATCTTTTTGTCAGCAGGAACGCCAAGGGCTTTCTTCAAAGCGCCTGGTTTTTTTATAGCTTTTTGAATCCACTGTTCGCTCATGATTAGGCTCCTTCTTTAGGTGTCTCTTCAGCCACAGGTGCCTCCACAGGCTGTGCTTCAGCTACTGGCTCTGCAACAGCTTCAACAGGAGCTTCTACGGGAGCCTCAACAGGCGCTTCAACAACATTCAACACGGGAGCAGTGAATGTAGGCTCTGGTGCTGGCATGGCCAAAGGTGCAGGAGGCTCAACAATAGCGCCTCTTACCTCTGGATACTTGGTGTGTAAGAAGTCAATGAACTTGTGCATCTCTTCAGATGCTTCGGTTTCAAAGTCTTTTAAATGTTCGCGGATCTCTTTTAAAAATTGCATGATTACCTCTTTAAGCTAATGAAGAAACTTGAGCGGTTGTTAAAGATGCAATATCCGCAGTGCTCAATGCAGAAACTTGCGTTGTTGTCAAACTGGCCAACTCAGAAGTAGTCATGGCATCAACTTGTGTTGTGCTTAGACTTGCAATCTGTTGTGTAGTCAGTGCTTCAACTTGCTGTGTT
>Ga0214192_1001027_pt1 | contig 15978 bp, 9 predicted proteins | sample TroBogEpilimnion_44_FD_153030 | JGI IMG/M metagenome (GOLD analysis project Ga0214192, IMG submission 153030) | Freshwater microbial communities from Trout Bog Lake, WI - 29JUL2008 epilimnion | ecosystem: Environmental > Aquatic > Freshwater > Lake > Epilimnion/Euphotic zone | place: Trout Bog... | reverse complement strand
GACAAGTCATGTGCAGGGCTGAATTATTCCTCGTCAGTTTCCAGACGGGTTGGAACCAGGTGAAGTTCATGCATGCGTTCTTTGAGGACATATATCCGGACGGGTGATGCAATCAGGGTTTTCTTTTTCAGCTGGATGCTCACCCATAGAGAGTAGTTTTCATTGATGAACGCGGTCAACGCAGGAAAACTCTCGTGAATATTATCGTCCGTCCAGGTCCAGCAAAAGGTGGAGTCGGCCACGGCGTCGATAAAAATGGCAGGCCTGCTTTTCGTCAAGTCAGTCAGATAGCGCTTCTGAAAATATTCCTGAAGCGGGCCTGGACTGATAATATAGTGGCCAATGGCGTCACGGGTGGCGGGAAGCGCGCCGGTCTCCACATGATACATGGGCATCCATCCCCATACCGACAGGGTATCGCCCGGACGGATGGCTTTTGCGACCTGTTGTGCGACCAGCGATTTGTTTCCCAGCTCGGTTCCCGCGAGAAAAGTGTTACATTGACGGGTGTAATCCCGGCTTTGCATGCAGAGCAGCGAAAGCGTCAAAGCCGAAAATATAAGGGGCCAGAACTTCAGGATGGAGGCAGTGGTTGGCGGATTGTCCGGAACGGACAAAACTTGTTTTCCGGCGAAAAACAAAAGCGCAAACAGAAGTGTCAAAGGAGGCACCAAAAGGAGGAGGTAATGCGGAAAGCCTTTTCCGGCCGCCAGGATGCAGAGCACGCTCAAAATGAGATCCGCTGCGATAATCAGGAGAGGCCAGAAGAATTCCGCGCTTGCTCGCTTTTTTCCGCGTTGCCGGGCAAACAGCCATAGCAAAGCAGCTGCCACGTTGATGGCCAGATAGACAGTGAAATGGGGACTCATCAGCAGGATATTTTTCATCGAGTGGATTCTAAACCCCCAAGACGTTTGCTCTGCGTAGGAGCGGGAGGCGAGAATATAGGATTTCCAGAAATCGCCAAAGGCACCCTTGGCAGTCACAATGCCAAGGAGCAGACCGGGGATCAGCAACCCTCCTAAAATGAGTGCGGCGATTGGCATCAGGCCAGAGCGGGGAGTCCCGGGATCTTTCCGTCTGAGAAGCAAAAGTTGCATAAATCCAACACCGGCTAAAAACAGGGCGAGTGGACTTGCCTGAAGTTTGGCTAAAGGGACGGCACCCAGGGTCAGTCCCACAAAAAACCAACGGGTCACGGAAGGCCGCGTGGCACGCCATTCTTGTGCCAACAGGCAAAGCCCGGCGGACAACATGAGAACTGGAAGTGTTTCACTTGAGTAAAAGGCATAGTGAGGCTCGAAGGAGAAGGCGTAGAAGTAAATGGCCGGTAATAGAACGAACTGAGACTCGGCAGGCGAACCAAAACAACGAACCGCAAAATAAAGAAACACCATGGTAAGACAGTTCAACACCCAAAGCATGATGCGTGAAGTCTCCCACGTGGACGGAGAACCCAATGACAATGGAAGGCTCAGGATCATTGAATTCAGCGGGCCGCCAGTGGTGCCATCCACATCGCGCCAAGGAATGGGATGGGATAGATAGCGCATTCCCTGAGCAAGCATCTGGGATTCATCGATATTGATTTCGTGCGGCCAACTGATCAACGGCCAGCGCAGTATCAGCATGGAAATGAAAATCAGGATAAAGAAAACCAACGGGTTGTCAGTGAATGATTTGCGAGGTGAAAACCTTCGCCAGAGGATCCAAATCGAGAACACCGCCAGCGCCAAGTCCGCCAGCGTGATGTAGTTTTGGAGTTCATTCATGGCCGGATCAAAGGCTACGAATCTCCGGTTGCTCGTTGCAAGAGATAGTTGTCGAAAACGGTTTGAGACAGGATGAGCAGGATGCACAGGAGGGGAAGAATGGATGAGCTTTTTTCACCAATGGGTTGCCGCCCCATATGATGTTAAAGTTTGCTTGGTGCAACTCCGACCTGAAATGGACTGACTGCGCGGGTAATTCCCAGGACTTTGGTCATCGACAAAAACGATGTTGATGGATGTTTTATCAATGAACACCTGCTCGGCTGCGGTGCTATGGTGAATTCGAAATGAAACGAATAGAACCATTCCACAGGTCGACGCAAAAAATGATCCTTCTCCGTTATGCCAGCAGCGGTGTGCCGTTTGCCATTGGCGCAGGCGCTTTTTCGTGGTTCACTCAAATCACAACTCACCCGGCCGTTCCGTCTAATGGAAGGATAACACTATGGAATTCATATTGAGTCTGATTGCAATGGTGGTGGCCGTTTTTGCGCTGAAGCGGGCAGGAGTGGCCCGCGAAAACCACGAGGAAATCATCAGCCGCATCATGCTGCTCGAACAAGAAGTTAATCTCCTGAGAAGAGGGCCTGCCCCGGAAGCAGTTCCGTCCCCCGTAAAAACGACGGTGGAAGAACCACCCGTTTTGAAGTCCGACAGCCTGCAGCCTCCCATCCTCCCAACGGAAACCTTCGAGCCTCAGCCCATGGTTCCGGAACAGCAAGAAATCGCTCCGGGCGTTTTTGGTGAGCCGAACATGGATCCTGTTCCTCCCACGATTCAGGAATTTGAGAATGAGATGGAGACTCCCACAGCCGCGCAGAAAACTGAAGCCAGCACCCTTGAAACCTTGCTCGCCGGGAAAACCAAATCCGCACTACCGACCAAACCTCAAGCCTTTGCGCCTGCAGAGAAGGCATCCTTCGAGATGCGCCTGGGCACTTACTGGATGGTGCGCGCCGGTATCGTGATGCTCCTGACCGGCCTGGCGTTCTTTGCGAATTATGCCTACCACGAATTCATCCCCCGTTTGGGAGTTGCCGGAAAGATTGCCCTGCTGTATCTGGCCAGCGGATTGCTGCTGGGTGCAGGCGCATGGTGGCAACGCAGCAAAGGCAGGGAGTCGTTGAAGAATTACGCACAGGTTCTTTTCGCCGGAGGACTTGCAGCGGTTTATTTCACCACTTATGCCGCGCATCATATTGCGCCGCTCCGTGTCATCGAAAGCGCGGTGGTGGACGGCACGCTGCTGCTGGCATGGGCAGGTGTCATTGCATGGATCGCGGATCGGCGCAAATCCGAAGTCATGGCGCTCTTCGCAGTCGGACTCGCGTTTTACAGCTCCGTCATCACGCGAGTGGGCGATTTCACGCTTTATTCCAACCTGGTGCTGACCATCACCGCGGTGGTGTTTCTTCTTCGCAACCGCTGGGTCAGCCTTTCGTTTGGGGCGCTGGCGACCAGCTACGCCGGTTATGCGTTCTGGCGTTTTCTGCACGAAGACGGATGGCGCTGGGCGCAACCGGACGAAGGACTTCAGTTTGGCGCGGCATTCCTGGCGGCTTACTGGTTGATTTTCACAGTGGCCACCTTCCTCTCGCGATGTGAAAAGCTGTCCGGACCGAACCGTGCCGCCTTCCTCACACTGAATAACGGGGCGTTTTTCGGGTTGTTTATCCTGACCATGATCCAGGTTCGCACCGGGGGGTTCTGGAAACTTTCCCTTGGCTACGGCACGGTGCTTCTCGCGCTGGCCGCTCTCGCCAAAAAGCGGCTGCCCGGGGAGCCCCTCACCACGAATGCTTATCTGACGCAAGGTTTACTCCTCCTCACGCTGGGTTTGATTACCAAGTTCTCCGGCTTGCAACTTGCGCTGGTCCTTGGAGTGGAAGGCGTGCTTCTGTTTATCGCAGGCATCCAACGGAAGAGTGTGGTGTTGAAAACTTTTGCCTATCTTGCCGCATTTCTGGCAACCGGTTGGTGCGTGATCAATTTAAAACCTTTTGATTCCTCCGGCCTCCGGGTGGGGATAGCGACGGGAGTGCTAATGATGGTCAACGCGTATTGCGCTCATCGTGAAGGATACAAAAACGACACCCAGCCGCTCCAACCCGAACCTTCGGCCTTCACTGTGCTCGCGTTCATCGCATGGTTTGCAGCGACCTGGTTCAACACGGACGCGGCCCAATTGCCACTGATACTGGCCGTCGAGGCCGCGGTCTTCACCTTCTCGATTTATCTTCTGCGCATCCGCGAAGTCGCTCTGCTCGGACAATCCTTTCTGGTGTTCGCGCAGATTGCCTGGCTGATCCATTTCCTCAACCACACTCCCCCGTGGTGGAATCCGCTTCTGCTCATCGTTCTCACTATCGGGCTGAGTCACTGGTGGCAGAGGCAGACGTGCATCGCGATGAGCAGGATCGCCTATAACGTATATTCAACCGTGTTCTCGCTGGCTGCCATAGGCGTGGTGCTGGCCTGGCTGCCTTCACTCATGGGAGCTCCGGGATGGCTGGCGCTCAGCAGTCTGCTCGCGGTGGCTGTCACGCTTTACGGCGTCACCACACGCTCTTGGGCCCTGGCCATTTGCGCCCAAATTTTCCTTGTATTCAGCATCCTGGAATTTTTCAATCAAGTCTGGAGGGGAAAACCGGATTGGTTCTTCCCGCTCGCGCCGATGGCAGCGCTGGTCCTGCTTTCCACGGCGACCAAGGGATGGTTTACCCGGATGCCGGACAGTGACGTTAAAGTGCGCCAGCCACTGCTGGATGTCGCCAGGGTTTATCGCTGGGTGGCCCTGGTGATGTCCCTTTGCTGGCTTTGGCAATACGTGCCCGACCGCCAGCATGCGGGAGCGCTCATGGCAGCTGCCGTGGTTGCTTTCGCCTTCTCCCTATGGCGGCGCAATCGTGAATCATTGTTCGCTTCCGCGGTGTATGCGGTCGCCTCGTTGATGACATTTTGGGCCGGCGAAAATCTGAAGATGGATGTTTATTGGATGAATCCGCTGGCCATCCTGACTTTGCTGTTCGTCCAACAAATCCTGCGCCGTGCTCCTCGTGGATTCTCACTCGACGAAAAAGTTCACAGCACGCTCATTATGGCGGCGGGCGTGAGTTTATGGAGGTTCCTCACCTGCTGGGTGACGACCGATGGCATTTTCCTGACGATGAGTTGGGCCGGTTATGCCTTGTTGGTGTTCATGATTGGAATGCTATTGCAGGAACGTTATCACCGCTGGGTGGGACTCGGTGCCCTGGCTGCGGCAGTCGGGCGTGTCGTGCTGGTGGACGTATGGAAACAGGAGACGATCTACCGGGTCGCGACCTTCATGGCACTGGGCGTGGCACTGTTGGTCATTGGCTTCTTCTACAACAAATATCAGGAAACCATTCGTAAATGGCTGTAATGATCTCGTGTGCTGGTTTGCGTTATCCAACAAATTAACAAACGAGTCTTGTACCGATCACGGATTCCGATAAGCAGTTTTCGGCACGGGACGGTCAACATTGAATACCGAGAAATCGCGAATCATCGGTTGGCCGATGGATTTCGCCACCTTGAGCCGCAAGCTGGTGACTTTGGTGGCGGGAATGGGAAAGATTTGACGTGCGCCGATCTGGGTTCCCCGCACCAGTACGGTCCAGTTGCCGTCTTCCCCGAGTCCTTCCACCACAAATTCGCGCACGCATTCACCAAAATGGATGTCTTCGCGCAGTTGCACGTGATCCACGGAGGAAGCGGCGGAAAGTCTCATTTCCAGTGACATTCCTTCACCTGAGGTTGCGGACAGGGGCTTTGAGAATCGTGCGGTGATTTCATCGCCGAACTCCTTGAGCCGGCGAACTTGCGCTTCAGGGATCTCACCATGCCCATCCGGGGTGATGTTGAGCAACAGATTCACGCCGCGGCCCACGGACATATAATAGATTTCAACCAGATCATTGAGACTCAGAATGTGACTGTCGCTCCCCTCGTGCCAGAACCACCTTGGACGCAGAATGGAAACGTCGCACTCCGCCGGACACCATAGGTTGCCCGTGGGACTGCCCGCACCTTCCTTGGGAGAATCGCCCTCTTTCCAATCAATCGTGTTCCAGCAGGGATACGGTGCGAACCCATGTTCCGTTCCCACCCAGCGCGTGGAGTTGCTGCGACGACCTTGGAAGGTGATGATGGAAGGGGCGAGTTTTTGGATTAGATCGTTGACGGGGACGACATTGCCTCCGTCAAACCACATTTCGAACATCGGACCATATCCGGTGAGAATTTCCGTGAGTTGTTGTCGATAGATTTTGTTATACTCCTCCTGCTTCTCCGGGGTGGCTGCCTTGCCACCGACCTGCACATGGTTGAAGTCCGACGCGGGTGAAAGATAGACACCAAACCGCACTCCTTGTTTCCGGCACGCCTTCGCGAAGTCGCCGACCATGTCGCCCTTGCCCTCTTTCCAGGGCGAACTCTTGATGGAATACTCGCTTGAAGTGGTTTGCCACGAGCAATAGCCGCCGGCATGTTTTGCCACAAAAACAATGTATTCCGCATTGGCCGACTTGGCGGCCTGCACGATTTTGTTTGCATCAAACCGGTCCGGATTGATTTTTTCCCGTGGCGTGGAGAGGTTGTCATATTCACCGCCCTGATAGACATTGGGAGCCCAATGAACAAAAATGCCGATCCCGGCATCCAGCCATTCCGCCTGCGCGGCACTGGGTGCCGGAAGAACAGGCTGTGCGGCATCGGCCCGGAGTGACAGATGGACCAGGGTTGCGAGCAAGGTTGCAAAAATGATTCTCATAAGTTTGGGATTTCCAAAAAGGGTGTCTTGTCCACGAACAACGTGGTTCTTTTTTCTTTGAACGAGCCCATACTCCTGCGGCTTGAAGGATTTTCAAGTCATTTCTCCAATTTGCCCACTCATGCAGCTTCGGTTTGACAAGACGACAAACCCGATCGATTACCGGCTTGGATTTGGCTTCGGTTGGTTTTTCTCCTGATAGACTTTCACCCAGTCAATCTCCATCTGCACCGGCAGTTGCTTTTCATCAATTTCGCCCACCCAACCTCCGCCGAGCTGCATATCCAGCATCAGATAGTAAGGCTGATCGTAGGGCCACTGGCCTTTCTTGTCGGTTTGGATGCGGGGATAGGTGAAGGTCGCCCGGCTGTTCACGGTGAAGACCAGTTTGTCCGGGAACCATTCCAGGCCAAAGACGTTGAACTGTTCGGGATTAAATGGGGCTGTGGCATGACTCAGTGGATCGGTTTTGATGCCCAGATCCAGCGTGTAATGCGTATGCACCGTCTGGTAAATGATCTTGTCGAAATTGAGATGCTCCATGATATCGATTTCGCCGGGGTAACCATTGGATCTGTGAGGCTGGCTGGGCAACATCCAAAACGCCGGCCACGCACCCTGGCTGTGACCCAGCTTCGCTCGAATTTCCACCTTGCCGCCTGCGAAGGAGAACTTGCCTTGAGTGGTGATGCCGCCCGTGATAACCCTGGTCGCATCCGCCGCATTGGTACTGACGATCCCTCGCAGGATCAGCTTGCCATGTTTGAGAACGTAACAAGCCGGATCTGCGCTCATGTGGCGATCCCAATTGCTGGGCCCCCGTTCAATCTTGCTCCACTTGTTGGTATCGAGTTTGGCCGAGTTGAAATCATCCTTCCATACTAACGACCACTTGGGTTCGCCAGCTTGGGCGTGTGTAACCAAACCAACTGCAAGCATTAGCAAGAATAGAAAATGCGTTTTCATTGCAAACGGCTATTTTCACCTGTCATGGCGTGGTTTTTCCGAGTCCCGTCTCAACGGTAACCAGTCTTCCTTGTCCCGCTGGCGTTCGGCAGTTTCTTCAGCCACCAGCGCCTGTTGCAAGCTTTCCTCTGCGCAAACCCATGGCCTGTTTTCAGGTATCCATGATCGTGAGTAAACTCGCGATCCAAAGTTCCGGCAGCAGGAACGACTTCCACGTTGCTTTGCTGAAAAATCCGCTGCAGTCACCCGCCGAGAATGCGAGGAAAGCCTCAATGTTTGGGCGCTAGCAATTCGTCCAGACTGCTTGTTCCCAAGCCGGTTTTCTCAAGCCTGGGGTACCTTAGACCCCCGTTGTAATCCAGCTCCACGGTCCGGTAAATTTCCCCCGTTTTGACCAGCAGACTGAGCGGGGATTTCTTTGCTTTGATCGCCGCCTTGAGCCGGTCGGTGTCGAGCGCACGTCCGTTGACGGCCACGAGCTTGGTGCCAACAGTAAGGCCTGCGTTGAAAGCCGGGCCGTCCCATTCCACCTCCGTAATCTCCCCTTCCTTGCCGAGGATCAGACCGATGGAAAATAGAAGGTCGGTGACCTTGCTCGCTTTTTCGATGCCTTTGATCCAGGCGGTGGGTGTGTTGGTGTAAACGAGCTGGTAACCTCCACGGGTGATTCCCGCGAGCGGTGCATGCTCGCTGGTCTGGTCCACGCGGGCGTGCAGGAAAGCGGCCCAATCATAGGGTTGAACCTCGTTGAGGGTATGAACCACGTCGTCGAAGTTATAAGTCAGTTCACCCCAGTCACGATCATTGACCCCGAAGAACGCCCGGGCAAAATCGTCGAGCGAACGTTTGCCTTGTGAAAGCTCGCGGATCAGGCTGTCCGCATCCAGCCAGATGAGCATCCCCTCGTTGTAATAATCCTCGGACCGCTGGTAATTGCGCCAGGCCTGGGGCCTGCGTTGGGAAATGATGGGATCATCCGTGGTGTCGGCGACGGGCCGCCACTTGCGTCCCTGGGCGGAGTCCAGGTAGGCCGCACGACTGGCCAGCGAACCCAGTGTGTCCTCTTTTGAAACCAGTCCCGAACGCGCTGCGAGCACCACGCCCCAAAACTGCGTCTGCCCTTCGTAAACCCACAACAGGCTGTCCCGCATGGGCGTGCGGTAATCCGGTGTCCAAAGGTCGGCGCCCCGGCGGAATTTGCCGTCCCAGCTATGGGTGAATTCGTGGGGCAAAAGCTGTCGCGCGGTGAAACTGTTGGTCCAATCGGTGAAGTAGTTGCCCGTCACTCCGTTTTCCGAACTGCGATGGTGTTCAAGCCCGACGCCTGACTGGCGATCGCTCAAGGCCAGCAGGAAATCATAATGATCATAGTGTTGCGCACCGAAAAGCCGCACAGCCTGGGTCACCAGATCGCTGTGCAGGCGGATTTGCTCGTCCGTTGCGGCCAGTTGTTCCGGTTCGTCGGCCACGATGTTCAGCCTCACGCCCGGGGCGAGCGTTTCCACCCGGACATTCGCGCCTGCGAAGATGGGGCTGTCAATGAGGGTATCCAGATCGGTGTGCTTGTAATGAACAGTGGCGCCCTCCAGCCGCTCGACTTCCAAGGCGCACGCGGCTTTCCATTGATCGGGAAGTTTTACCGAGGCATCCACACCCAGCCTACGGGTGTAGAAGCCCGCCGGATAAAGCAGCACTGTGTTCCATTCCAGGTTGAGCATTTCCGGCGTGGTCACGATTCGGCCCTGGTTGATGTCGGTGGGTCCCAGAAACTGGAACTGCGCCTCGACGCTGGATGCACCGGCGGGAACATCCATGTGGAACGTAAAGACATCCACCGGATCGCGCCGCCATTCCAAGGGGTGACCATTGGCCATGAATTTGATCCCGGCGATTTTCGAAATGGTGCCCGAGTCCGCGTGATGCCCCGGCAGCCATTTCACATAAAGCAAAGTGAGCGGTCCGGCTTCGCTGACCGGGATGGTCTCTTTCACCTGGAAAATGCCACGGGTGACATCGGAGGCATCCACCGAAAGCGCGAGGGTTCCCGGGCGCGCGACATCGCGGGCGGCGGGAATGGTATCGACAATGGGCAGGGGTTGCGGGGCGCTGTTCTCAGCCCGGGTGATGAGTGGCAAAAGGGCGAAAAGGATGGCGACAATTCGTTTATTCATGAAGATGGTTTGCAATGGAGATTTACCAACTGCGCAGTAAATCTGCCCCGCCCCTTTCAAATTTGTCCAGTGAAATGTGCGGTTTGAATGGTTGGCATGTAACAATCTCCCTTTGCTGTTGTCTAGCGGTTGTATGAAACTACATGAAATGACTGAAAACCCTGATTCCAACGCGCAACAAGATGAACGCGTGGTAGCCGCCGTGCGATCAGGCGGTATTGAACGATACCGCGAACTGGTCGAACGCCATGAGCGTTCGGTTTATGGTGTGGCCTGGAGCCGGCTTGGCGACGCCGCTCTGGCGGAGGAAGTTACACAAGAGGCATTCATCCGCGCGTATCGGCGCCTGTGGCTGCTCGGTGATGGCGCGAAATTTGCCGGCTGGGTGAACTCCATTGCCCGCCGGGTGGCGATCAATCTCGGTATCCGCCACCGCCGCGAACTTCAAAAGAGGGAACGCTGGGGATTGGAAGTTCAGGAGAAATCCGGTGCTCAGAGTCCGGAGCTGGACCCCCGTCTTACACCGGAGTCGCTCCGGCGAATGGTTGCGGAAATGCCTGCCGGACACCGGGAATGCCTAGTGCTGTTTTATCTCGAGGGCAAGAGCGGAGCGGAAACGGCGGCGGCGCTGGGTATTTCCGAGGCGGCGTTGCGGGTGCGCCTGCACCGCGCCCGGGCCATCATGCGCGAACGATTGGAGGAAAACCTGGAAGGTTCCCTGGGAAAACTGCGCCCGGCAAAAACCCTCGTGCCAGCCATCATGGTAGGGGTGCTGGCCTCCTCTACCGCAAAAGCGGCCTCGGCCGGTGCCGCCGGAGTGACGCTGGGGCGTTCGCTGGCGAAGTTCACGCCTTTCAAATGGGTTTTTAGCGCTTTGCTTTCCGTTCCCATGATTTTATCAGCGTTGCTGATGCCATTCATGGGATTGCTGGAGCGCTGGGAGAGACGTTCGGAGCAGCAAAACTACCTGGATGCGAAGGGCTTTCGCGCCCGTCTGCACCGCCAGTTCAGTCAAAAATCACTATCTCTATTCATGCTCCTCGCAGGCCTGGCGTTCCTCGTTCCGGCGGGATTTTTGGTCCTCCCAAGCAAGCTCGGCGACATGGTGGGAATCAAGGGATTCTTCATGGTCGTTGCGGCTTTCACATTTTGTGGCGCGGCAGCATTGTTTCGATTGCGCGAAATCAATCGCAGCGTTTCAAGATCGCTTTTTCTCTGCGGTGCTCTGGTTGAGTCCATCGTTTTTTTATGCACCGCCCTGGGCTGGCTTCCTGTCAATACGGCGGGCCTGTCGATCGGGTTTTTTGCGCTGGCTTGCATCTGGATCAACCTGAGGCGTTCTTCCGGGCTAAGGATGGATGGCAATCTGTTCCTTCGCGCTGTGCAGGGAATTCTGCCACCTGCTGATCCGACCTCGCTGGATCCTTCTCCAAGCCGTCTTGACCGCGCCTCCCTTCGAGCCTTTGCCCGTTATTTGGGAGAGCGAGATCTGGTTGTCGACTTCCGGTGGGAGCCAACTGGTTTGACGCTTTCTCTCCCCCCCGTGCCGTCCGCACCCTTTGCCCGTCACCGGAAACACCTTTTTGAACCGGCTGCAAGCCAATCACGCATCACCCTCGAATGGGACGGCTTGGTGACGGCTCATTGCGGTGCGGAAGACGCCGCTGTTCTGGAGGCCATGCGGACCCGTTCGGCCACCGAGCTTGCACAATTGGAAATCCACGTGGCCCTGGCTGCGTCCCGGGCATGGAAGGAATTTCGAGACGGACAGCTCTCTGCGGCTGATCTGGCTGCAGGACAAATTCCCGACGAGAAGATATTCGTCGTGCCGCAAAGCCGCATCCGGGCCAAACGGTTTCAGGCTGCCTTTGGAACGGTGTCCTGTCTGGTTTATCTGGCGATGATCTGGCCCATGCCGGAATGGCATTCGGCCATGCGACCCGTCTCGGTGACGGAGGCGCAAGTGCGGGCCGCTCTTAAGTCTTTCGACCAGGAACGCGAGGGATATTCATTGAAAGGCGGGCTGTTGCACAATTTCCTCACGGACGGTTTTGTGCTTCCCTCAACCCGTTTGATCGGCTCGGAAGTGATTCAAACGATCCGAGAGGAAGTATTCGGTTTTGCGGCTTTTGATCCGAATGCTTCGCTGGAATCCAGGAATACCCGGCTCGCAAGAAGCGCCGCCAACGATGTCTGGCTGCTGCAAAAAGCGGTGGACGGAGGTTGGGTGACTCTTGATGAGATGGGCCTGGAAAGCGGCCAGTTGTCTGCGGCCCTGCAGCGGACAACGCTTGCAGGTTCAAACTACAACTTCGAACTTTCCCGTCGGGAATGCAACCAGGATGTCACACCTTACACCATCGAGGTGGTGGATAGCGTGAATCTGGAGCAACTTCGCTGGCTGCAAAAACTAAACTGCCTGAATCTCATGAAGCGGGAAAAAATCATTACCCAGATCGCCGCGCTGCAGGTTCGTTCCGGTGAGGCATCCGCAGGCCGCCCGCCGCTGCCGGATTGGCAGGCCGAGCGCGGCTTGTTTTTCGTGACCGGCTACCCGACGCTGGAAGACACCTACCGCTCTCTCGCCGCACTGGAAATCCTCGCTGGCCTGGACCGCATTGACCGTGAAGCCTGCGTTCAAGCGATCTTAAAACTTCATTGCGGCAGCGGCTTTTTTGCGCCGCCGGATTCGGAGGGCAACTGGCGCTGGCGGATCAACGGAGGCGCCCGGGACACGTTCTGTGCTTTTGAATCCCTGAGAATTCTGGGCGCCCTAAACCAGGTGAAAGATCTGAGCCAGTGGCAGTTCCGGGTGGCGTCGTATTGGTCTTCCCGGCAGAACAAGAACGGCAGCCATTTTGCGACCTGGGAGGAAATTGAAGCCTGGGTTTGCCGTCAGCGAATGGAAAAAATCCTTCACAATGCCAAGGAAAATCCGGGGCAACCTGTATCGTCTTTGTTACAATCCCTGGATTAATTTCCATGAACCAGGCCGCGCTCCGTTCAAAGTAATCCGTCGAGGGAGGCTTCGCCGGAGAACCCGGAAGCCCGTTCTTGATTCCAATAAACTGGACAGGCCGCGCGCAGCCAAACATGCTGACAAAAAACCTCGCAGACGTTCCTGCGGGTGGGACAAGCAAGACGGGATTTTGCATTTCATCCCGGTGAGGCTTGAGCCAAAATCCGGGCGACGGATTGAGTGTGAACAAATTCAATCCGACCCAAGTCAAACCTTAAATAGACCATGAAAACCATGCGAACTGCATTACTCGTGCTGGCACTGATTTTGGCCGGCAAAACACTTGAAACCAGGGCGGAAACCCCGTTGCAGTTCAAAGATGTTTTTGTAGGAGGACAGGATGGTTATCCCGCCTACCGCATTCCTTCCCTCATCATCACTCAAAAGGGCACCCTGCTTGCGTTCGCGGAAGCGCGTGCGAACAAAGGCGATCATGCCAGGAATAAGATTGTCCTGAAACGCAGCCTGGACAAAGGAGCAACCTGGAGGCAGCTGCAGCTCATCTGCGACGCGGGATCCGGCTGTCTGAACAATCCCGAGGTGGTCGTCGAAAAAGCTTCAGGGCGCATTATTTTGATGTTCCAAAAATATCCCGAGTCGTTTGATGAAAGCTCGGTGGTCGCCGGACTGGAGGGCGACCGCATCTGCCGGACTCTTGTGACGCATAGCGATGACGATGGGTTGACATGGTCGGCGGCGGATGAGATTACCGCGTCGGTGAAGCCTCCGGTCGGGGCCACCAGCAACGCCAGCGGGCCCGGGATTGGAATCCAGCTTGCCAGTGGATCCTGCAAGGGGCGGTTGGTGTTTCCATTCAACCAGGGGCCTCCCGGCCATTGGAAAGTCTATGCGGTTTACAGCGATGACCGTGGAGCGACTTGGAAATACGGGGAGGTCGCCCCGGAGGATTCCAACTCCGGTGCGAACGAGGTCCAGATGGTGGAGTTGACCGATGGAACCGTGATGCTGAACGCCCGCAATCAAATGGGCTCGCACCAGCGCCGGATTGCCTTGAGCAAGGATGGCGGGCAAACCTGGTCGCGACTGAGCGATGAGCCGACCTTGATCGAGCCGCGTTGCCAGGGCAGCATTCTCCGGCATCCGGTGAATCACCGTCGCGCGGATGATGTTTTGCTTTTCTCAAATCCCGTTTCGGTTTCGGCGCGAACCAATGGAATCATTCGTCTCAGCAAGGACGATGGCAAAACCTGGGCCGCCTCACGCACCATCACCGAAGGTGAGTTCGCTTACAGTTGCCTGGTCTCTTTGGATCATCAGAACGTGGGTTGCTTGTTCGAGCGGGATAACTACGACAAGATCTCATTCACCCGGTTCTCGTTGAAATGGATATTGGCAAAGGCGGCAGCGAACGCGAAATAAGCCCCGGCATCCGCTTGCTTCACTTGTGATTGAAGGCGCGGGCGGTCAGCAACACGCTGGCCAGCAGCAATATTGCCCCCAGAGGCACCAGCAGCACGCCCAAACCCGGGTCGCCGCCGTGGAGGAACCAGCCGCCCAGAAAAAAGCCGCCGGGGAGCAGGAGATTGGACGCGATAAGGAACCTGCCCGCCAGGGCGCGCTGGCGTGCATTCCAGAGCGGGAGGAGTCGCAGGGTTAGGGCAAAAGCGATTTGAACCAGCGAAATGAGGGTTCCGTGAGCATGGGCCAGCGTCCACATCAAACGGCGCGTTTCGTTGGATACATTCAAGTAAAAACCCACTTTGAACCCATGCAGGGCTTCCAGGATGATCCCAAGGGTCAGGTAGATCAGCAGCGACCACCAGCCGATCCGCAGATGCCGGAGCGAATCGTTCGTCAGAGTTTCCTCCAAGGTGCCGTTACCGGTCCTGGCGGCAGGGAGTGTTTCTGCCTTGATTGAGGGTTTGGCTTTCATTCGTGCATGTCCATGGGATGATCGTCGCGCTGGCGCAGGAGGCGATTGAAAGCATCCCGGTCCAGGTTCAAGTTGGGTTTCATCAAGATCAATTCGCGGGCCGGGGTCGGCTGGGTTGGGCGACCTTTCTGCCAGATCGAGTCCACCTGTTGATGCGCCGTCGCGAACTGTGCCGATGAACCAATATAGTCATATGGCAGATTCTGGAAGCCAGGCAGCCTTCTCAAGGTTCGATAAGCGATGTAGCGAATGGCCGGGTAGGGATCTTCCAGCAATTGCCCCAAATAGGGCGCCAGCCATTCTTCGCCGGAGGTTTTCCGGGCCGGTAACCATCCCATACTCCAGGCAATCAAAGCGCGTTGCCCGGCGTCCCCGCGCAAAAGCATCGTGGCCGCTGAGGAACGGGTTCTTTGCTCTTCGTCAAGTGAGGGCATAGGTTGTCGATACCACCGTTTCAGATTGTCCGCCGTCCAGCCCAGGCTTTTGTCGAGATGACAAAGGTTGCAGGCGTTGGGCCGGCCGGTTTCCACGGTCTTGGAAACGGTAGGGCTGTCGATCTGATGGCTGCGAATGGCTTTGAGCAATCCGTAGGTGGTGTACGGCATGTGGCAGTTGTAGCATAGACTGCCGGCGGAGGTAGCCGGGTGATGGGTATGCTGTTCGAGCTTTGCGCCAATGGGCTCATGGCATGGCAGACAGGACTCATTGCTATCCTTGGGGTTTGCGACTTGCGCATCGGGGTCGCCGTGATGCATCGTGTGACAGGAGAGGCAACTCAGATCGCCTTTCTGGTAGCAGGGTGATTCCACCAACCCGCTGAATTCCCGGCCGGAGACCCGCACCATGCCATCGGACCAGAATCGATCCCTCAGGTAATTAGGTTCCTGCTGCAGTAATTCCTTCATCCACGGGCGGGAATCGCGAAGCGCGACCCGCACCAGCGGCGTCGTTTTTTCCAAATCGTCTCCCGGATGATAGTGAAATCCATTCTCCTTCCATTCCCGGCTGTTGGGAATCCATTTGACGGAATGACACTGGCCGCAGACCTGGGAAGCCTGTTTGGCGGGAAGTCGCGCCGGGTTGACGATGGTTGGATCGCTCTTGCCGCCCAGGTGCATTTCATAGCGGCGTGCAGGGTTTTGGTTGCAGCGAACATGCTCCTGCGCCGCTCCGTGGCATGCCTCGCAAGCGATTCCCAATTCGCCGGTCCGCGTGGCAAAGGACTCGGAATTTCCGGAGGGCCGCGGCTGGCCACCCGTAGCATGGCACTCGATGCAGGTCTGGTTCCAGACCGGCTCCATGGGTCCGATGGCCGGATCCCGCAGAAAAATGGCGTTGTTCGGAACCCAGCGTTGATCGTC
>Ga0214192_1001026_pt1 | contig 15979 bp, 12 predicted proteins | sample TroBogEpilimnion_44_FD_153030 | JGI IMG/M metagenome (GOLD analysis project Ga0214192, IMG submission 153030) | Freshwater microbial communities from Trout Bog Lake, WI - 29JUL2008 epilimnion | ecosystem: Environmental > Aquatic > Freshwater > Lake > Epilimnion/Euphotic zone | place: Trout Bog... | reverse complement strand
AGTTCGGACAGTAGTTCGACTGCGGCGGTATTTTTTTGCCGCAGGACGCGCAGTCCCGATGGGCCGCCTTGTGGCGGCGATGGATGATGATGTTCCGGATGTAGGGAATCCAGGTGAAGGCGTAGGAAATAATCACCACTCCGGTTCTCTTGGGAGTGATGCAGGCCCAGGCCAGCATCATCATGCTTCCCACCATGCTCAGCCACCAAAAAGCGAGTGGGATCACCACTTTCTTGCTTTTTTCGGTGATATACCATTGCAGAAAGAAACGGGAACCAAAGATCAAAGTTCCCCCATATCCCAGGATGTCCCACCAGTGGAACTCGTACTTGGCCAAAAGATCGGAAATATGTTGCATCGATTGGCTAAAGGCTAAACCGATGCAATAGAAGCTGACAATGCAATTCAGAGCCGGCCCGGTTCAGCGTAACCGGCGTGTCTTCAACAGGGAGGAATTATCGAGGCACATCGGCCCTCTCCACCCGGTAACAGCCTCTGGTTTACTGGGGGCGCTTGGCGGGCGTAGTCCAGCCTCCATGCCAGTAAAGTGTCCAGAGTTGCTCCAATTTCACGGGAGCGACATGGCCGTCGACAAAGGATATATTGATCGCTCCCGCCAGGGTTGAGCCTGCGGGCACATTCTTGGGGGCCGCACCGGCTCCGTTGCCCCCGTGGCGGGCGATGGTGAGGCGATCCATGCCGCCGTTGGAGTCTCCGCCGGCATATAAATCACGAGCCGGCTGATCGGATTCCTGGGGCCAGCAGTCCACCCAGATGGAATCCGAGAAGAGGGGGACTTGGGATGGTTGAGTGACTGTGGAGGATTTTGAAAAATTATATCCTGCGGGTCCCTGGCCCAAGGATGCTCCGTCTCCATAGCACCAGCCATTCAAGGCATAAGTCCCGACGTAGGCCTGGGCAAAATTGCTGTTGGGATCCCATAACCATGGGTAATCGGCGGTGCCCCAAGCCAGGGGGTCATCACTGGGAGCTTTCCATTTGCTTATCGGATTCGGGGGTGTCGTCATCGGACAACAACGCTGGAATTGGGATGCGCTGTAATTGATCTGAAGCCTCGAAATCCAGAGGTCATAGATACCGTTGGGATCGTTATAGCTGATCAATCGGTCGCCATTGTCATTTACATACATGCTCATGCTGAGCATCAACTGTCTGGAATTGTTAACGCAGGAGATGTCCTTGGACTTGAGTTTGGCCTTGGACAAGGCCGGGAGCAAAAGCGACGCAAGAATGGCGATGATGGCAATGACTACCAGCAGTTCAATGAGGGTGAATGCTCTTACGCAACGGGTGGCTATTTTTGCGAAAGATCCATCACCGTTCGAAGCAGCCCGCAAACCAAGCTGGCGATCACTGGCTTTCATTGGCGAAATATAACACAAGAAGGAATCCAGGGGAAGCTGGGAATGTGGCGCAAGGGTGCCTTGGATGTTGTAAAAGAAGGACAAATCGCCCGCAGATCAGTCCTGGCCTTTCAATTGATCACGGGTTTGGATTTAGAATTCATGAAGGAAAATAATTCCTGGAATTTTCCTTGCCAATCTCCATCGCTTGCCCCGTAATCCAACCACGCTCTTTGAAAACTGCGAACGGGTATTTCTGTTCGCATTTATTGCAGTCAAATGTCAGGGAACCCGGTGTGAATCCGGGACGGTTGCGCCACTGTAACGGCTACAAACTCCCAATGCCACTGTTCGCAAGAACGGGAAGGCGGGAGTGAGGTTTGATGCCGAAGTCAGGATACCGGTTTGATTGCGCTCGTCAGGGCCGAAGTTCGCTTCGGCCAACTTCTCCGCAAAGAGAAGGATGAGGCCAGTCCGCCTGATCTGTTTTCGGGCGGCTCGTCGAATTTCACCTCCATTCCTCGTTTGCGATGTCTGGAGGTTTTTTTATTTTTAAATTCTTCCGACCTCGCGCTGGTCTCTCAATCGCAAACGTTCCGCGAATATTTACTTTTTCGCGAAACAAAATGAAAGATCCGCTAGAATGAAGAAGAAGTTCCTGTTGTTGCTGGTATTTGCCAGCTTGGTTTTCGTCCCCCGATCCCGGGCCTTTTCGTTGGATGACATCCAAGTTTGGACCGGCGCCGGCACCAATCGCGCCGCCCTGGTCATCGAATGGAATACCCCGGAGGTGTTCAATTACACCACCGTACCCGCTCCGGTGGCGAACAAAACCCTCGTGTGGGGCTATCGTTTCAACGGCACGGTTAATGGCACCCAGATGATTAATTCCATACGGGCAGCTGATCCCCGGCTTTACATGGTCGAGGAAGTGTTTTCCTTCGGCAGTTACATTGATGCCATCGGTTATAATCTCAATGGCAATGGCGTCATCGGCATCACCGATGGCACTCTCACCAACTGGATTACCAACGGCCTGCTCACCTCATCGACCGTCGATCCCGATGCTGCGCGTCCCGTGACCGCCAGCGATTTGTTCTGGAGCGGTTCGAGCGGACCGAACTGGCAGACTTGGAATGAATTGGGAGGCAACGGCGGATTCAATAACTCCCCGAATCGCGGAACCAATGCCTACTATGATCCCAACACCTATAACCACGGCGAATGGGCCACTTCCTCGTACGGTCCGGATGGTTTGATGCTCACCAACGGTTCGTGGATTGGGTTTTCCATTTCGGCGGCGGGATACACCACCAATCTCAATGATCCCGCCTACGCCGCCTATAACAACGACGAGCAAGCGCCGCCCTCACCGGACGGCACTTACACGGCGTATATCTCCAACACGAACGATTTCGCCGTGCAAATTGTGAGCACCAACAAGCTTTCCAGTAACGCCCTCTACAACGATCCGACGGCGGTTTTGAACCGGCCGGCATTACGATACATCGACTTGGGTATCCCAACACGAACCACCATCATCAATCCTCCTTTCAACGTGGCAACCAATGGGGGCAACGTGCTTGCCAGCATCAGCGCGGGTGGACAAATCACGGTGAGCATGGGGCGCAAAGTGTATGATGATCCCGCGAATCCCTATGGCGTGGATTTCATCGTGTATGGAAATTCCTTCTTTTATAAATGGACTGGCGGGACCGCAAGCGACTCCACCGATTTCAATGCCTCACAGTTCACCAGCAACTCCTACTTCGGCCATGCGGCCATTGTCTCGGTCAGCCAGGATGGCACCAATTGGTTTACCTACAACAGTGTTCCCGCGCTGTTTCCGGATAATGCCTTTCGTTGGGATGAAGCGAATGATTCCTGGACCGAGGAACAATTCAACCCCACCAAACCCCTCAACCCTTCAGTTTATACCAACAACCTTGACGGGCAATCGTTGGCTGGTGCGCTGAATCTTTTCGGCGGTGCCGCGGGTGGAACCGGATATGATTTGAAGGCTTCCGGATGGCCCTGGATCCAATACATCCGGGTGCAGGCGGGCTCAGGCAGTGCGGTCATCGATTCGATTGCGGCTGTGAACCCGGCTGTGGTGGGCGATTCGTTGAGCATCGTACCGGACAACATCAGCGCAGGCCTCACCAATCTGGTTTTTCAAAAACCCGATGGCTCGGGTCAAAGCCAGATTCGCATCCAGTTTGATTCCGTGAGTGCCCCCGCCAAAATCAGCACGGTGGACTTGAGCGAATTTTCGGCGTTCGCACCGGTGACGGGAAATCTCTCCAGCGCCTTTCAAATCCAGATCAAACCCCTCGCGGGCACCAATGCGGTGAATTACCTTTCAGAGGTCGCTTTGGTCGCGGGCGGCTCCTATGGCGGCAACGGAAATGATCTGCGCGTTTATCAATGGTCCGGCACCAATTGGGCTTCCAAACCCTTTGCTTACAATTCAACTGCAAAGGAAGTTCTGGTGAACGGCGTCACGAATTTTTCGGCGATGGTTGTTTCCCAAATCGTTCCTCCCCGATTGAGCATGCAACACGGCACGAACGGCCTGGCCCTCCAATTCACCCCCGTGGCCAATGCCACCCACATCCTTCAACGCTCCACCAACCTCGTGACTTGGACAGCCATTTCGACCAACACTGCCGCCGGTATTGTGCCGATAACTCTTCAGGACGCGATCGCGCCGGCAGGCAGGGCGTTTTATCGGCTGTTGTTGAATCCATGATAAATATTAGCCATCCATTGAAGGTCGGCAGGGGTTGCATTCCAAAGCGGGGTGCAATAACCGCGACCCGTTGCGATGCGTCATTTGCTGTCGGAGCGTTCAGTATGGTGGAATTGCTGGTGGTCATGGGCGTCATTTCGATCCTGGCTTCGATGCTTCTGCCGGCTCTCAGTTCATCCAAATCCACCGCCAGGCGCATTCAGTGCCTCAGCAACCTCAGCCAGATGGCCATCGCCTCGCATGTCTATGGATGCGATAACCTGGATGCCTATCCCATGGCCTACTACGATGCCACGGTTAGCGGCGTCCATTATTCCTATGCTTGGGATTTCACGGTGGTTCAGGGCGCGACCAACCAGGTCATTCCCGGTCTGCTCTGGCAGGGTCAGTGCAATCTGCAAGTGCAGCAATGCCCTTCGTTCACCGGGGCGGCCAATTGGAAGTCCGACCCCTACACCGGTTATAACTACAACACCAGTTACATCGGCCACGGTGAATACGAGGATATTTCCCAACCCGCGCGCGAATCGGATGTCCTGCATTCCGCAAAAACCGTTTTGTTCGGCGACGGCCAGTATGCCGATGGCGCGGACAAATTCATGCGGGCACCCTTTCCCAATCCCGGCGACGCCGGTTTCAATGGACGATGGTCCGGCACCCAGGGTTTTCGTCATCAAAACCGCACCACCTCCGTATTCTGCGACGGCCATGCCGAATCGCTCTCAAACCGGTTCACGGACAATGCCGATGGTGCAGCCAACGTTGCCGATGGCACCGGATTCCTGTCGGCAGACAACTCAGCCTACGATTTGCAATGAAGAAAACGATTTCTGCGGAGACACCCGTTGAATCCCCCTGCATTGGGGTTTGTCACATTCCGGAAGATCAACACTGCTGTGTGGGCTGTTACCGGTCATTGGCAGAAATTGTCGATTGGAAAGACATGACTGATGCGGCAAAAATGAAGGTGATCGCAGCAACCTGCAAACGGCGGGATGCTGTGGCCGGGTTGGAAGGTGGACAGGATATTTGAAATTTGGATTGAGGCGGATGAGAGAGTGCTGAAGATTAATATTGAATCTGAAATCCGGCCAGTCTGGGTACTAGGATTCAACCGGGAACTCGAAAAAGTCCCCTTGTCTTTTCTAGTTCCACTTCTGAATCAGCTATTTGCTAAGGCTTTCCATCGAACTCAAAGATGGTCAAAGCCCTTCCGTTGGCTTTTTAAAAGACCAGCAAGAAAGGGTGGGGTCCGAATTTGAAAATGTGTTATTTTGGACCGAATAAAACCGCCGCGTGTTGATGATTTAATCCATCTTGGGTTGCAATTCCTCCTTGCCAAAGCTCTTTTATGTCTTGATACCGATATTGAAGCTTTTTAATTCTAATTCCGAATTTATCACGTATTAAACGGTGTCTTAAATGAACGTGGTCGTTTATTATGTGATCGAGACAGTATGCGTGAGTTGCCATCGGAAATAACAATGCCGAACAAATGAAATCGGCTGTTTGAATTACAGCGTGATTATCATCATGACCGAAAAGCGGCATTTCTATAATTCGTGAATAGGCGTCTCCATTATGACGGAATTTTTGGGTGAAGATTGAATGCGATACAGATGGGTTCTAGCCTTGTTTCGACTATCCAACACCAAAAAACCAGTGCTCCGCTCCTGTTCTAAAAAATGTTGGAAATCTGCCGCAAGGCCCTGAATGACTGAAGTGTAGATTGCGGTTGAGTTGATGGGTTTTTTGGACGCCTTGATAAAAACCCTCCCCAAAAGTCGGGCGTTGTAATTCTCTAATAGCTCCAGAATCTTGTCCAGAAATCCAAGGGCGTGGCGTCGTTTGTCACGATTGGCATCCCGCGCATGCTTTCTCAACTCAGAGCCTTTGATGGGAGCCTGGATCCAGTCTAAAAATTCCCCGGTTTGTGGTCTAAGACCAGGAAACAATCTTTCTTTAAGATACAAAAAATCAATCGTGAATCTTCCCAAATCACGTTGGTTAATAATAATGCCGGAGATTACAAAAACCGGCTGAATTTGAGGGTCTCCACTTAGTTCTCCGGTGCATCCCGACTCGTCCACGTAAAGAATGTGCATACTCCTTTTAGACAACTGAGGCCACGCCTGTAAAAGCATGGCCCCAGGATTTGTCGCCTGATTTGTTCAGAACGACTTTCGTAACTGTCTCTGGAATAAAAATCGGTTGTTTTGGGTGTAATTTCAATAAAAAGATTTGCGAAATGTCAGCCCCACGCCAAATTCCAGCCTCCCACAAAGCCCGCCTTGACAGCAACGGTTTTTGTGGTATTAATTTACCACAATCCATTTTATGTTTGGTGAATTCATCAAAGAGATGCGTTTCAGAAAGAAGCTTGGACTTCGCGAATTTTGCATCGCCAGTGGGTGTGACCCAAGCAATTGGAGTAAAATCGAGCGCGGCATGATGCCGCCGCCTCAAGACCAGACTTTGCTCAATAAAATAGCGGTCATTCTGGATTTGGAGGAAAACGCAAAGGACAGGGAGTTGCTTTTCGACTATGCAGCAATCGATGCTGGAAAAATTCCGTCCTATGTGTTGGAAGATGCTGAATTGGTAAAGCGTTTGCCGGTATTTTTCAGAACTGCGACCGGCAAGAAACCAACCAAAGAAGATTTAAAAGTCCTTGCCGGAATTCTTGGAAAATCATACCTGCAGGGGTGAAGCGAGGACGGCTCAAGGCCCCATATTTGACAACAGCCGACATTGAGCGTGCAACTGAGGAAATTCGCAAAAAATACCCTATCACGAGCATAATGCCGGTTGATGTCCTTGCATTTGCTGAGTTCGATTTGAAATGGGAGTTTGATTTCGCGCCCATTCAACAGTTGAAACAAGATGCATTTCTTCGCCCGGATTTGACCGGCATTTGGTTTGATGAGAATACATTCACAGATCATTCTTTTCGACAAAGAATACGTTTTTCTGCGGCCCATGATCTGGGATGAAACGATTGCGGACGCAGAAAGGGAAGGTGTATTTAGTTTGGGAAATGAAAGTGTTTTGGAATATTGTTGTCGAGCCATGCATTCCGATTTCGGAGTATCATTTTCGGCCATGCAAACGCGAATCAGAAAATCGGAGTTCTGGCCCCACCCTGAATTAAAGAAAACTCCAAATTAAGGCTCCCGCCAACCTTAGCGATTTAATTTAGTCCGTCCGATGGAATAACAAATTCTAAGATCGAATCTGAAGTTGGGACAGGCTGACCAGAGGTATTCGTCCAATGAGTGACATTCGGGAAAGAAAGCGCTTGTAATCCGCAATGGTGTGACAGAATCCTTAAGCAAATGAGCCGCCGTAAGAAAATACTGATTGTCGCTGGCACGTTGCTTGTCGTGGCGGTTTTCGTTTCTGTGATACATCATTTCCAGCTTCGCTGGGGTGTTGAGCAATATGTTTTCAAGCTCAAAGCCAGCGGGGAGCAGATGGATTTGGCCCAACTAATTCCCCGTCCACTTCCTGTTGAAGAAAATAGTGCGCCCCTTTTTCTGAAAGCGGCCTCGCTCTTGCAAACAAACACTGATGTATTGGCCACCAATCCACCGCTGCCCATGCATATGGCAGCACCCGGAAAAGCGATTGTTCGCTGGATGCAACCCGATACCCGCAGCCAGTTCGGAACTAATTCTTGGGAACAAATCAAGGAGGCTCTCGCCCCCGACGATGCGGCGCTGAAATTGATTGAACGAATCACAAACAGTCCGGCGTTTGATTTTGATGTGCAATATTCCCAGCGCTTTAACATGCAGCTGAAGCACCTGGCCCTGGAGAGAAAATTCGCGAGCACCTTATCGGCTGCCACCGTTTACGATTTACAAGCAGCAGACACGACCTCAGCCGTGCGAAACGTGCATGTTCTACTAGCGATTGTGAAAGGAATGCATGAGGAGAGAATAGCCATTTCGCAGCTTGTGCGCATCGCAATCGCAAATATTGCTTTCGCTGCAAATTGGGAGCTGATGCAGGCTCATAATTTAAATGACAGTGAACTCGCTGCTTTGCAAAGCGATTGGGCTGGATTGGAATTCGTAAAAGCTGCTCACAATGCACTTCCTGTGGAACGAGAGGGCAGCCGGGCAACTTTGGAAAAATGGCGAAGCTCCAATTCCGAACTTCAGATTTATTTGAACATGAAGAAAATCGCCTTCTCCAATCTCATCCCATCAGATGAACCAGCAACCGATGATTCAATCTTCGCTAAAATTAAAACGAAAACGCAGATATTCTTGTGGCGATATTGGTCGTCCTATTCTGATGAGTTGCGTGGGCTGAAAGGTTTCAGCGTCTTGATCAATACCCTTCGATCAGTTGAGAGCCGCGGTTCTTTCAAAGACGCACTACTTTCACAAAATACTGCTTTAGAAGAATTGGGCATCTCTAAATTACGCAATTCGCTGGATTCTCTTTTCTCCAACAGGACAGATTTTGATGCATTAAGCTCGGAATCAATCGTGACTCTCGCTGGCGTCATCGAGAAAGTGATGCGCATTGAATGCTCAAAGCAGATGACAATAACCGCGATCGCCTTGGAGCGTTTCCGACTCAAATATGACCATTTGCCGCCAGATCTGAATTTGCTTGTCCCGGAATTTGTTCAATCAGTGCCACTGGATCCAGTGGACGGCAATCCACTGCGGTATCATCTAAAATTAGATGGATCGTTCCTTCTGTATTCCATTGGAGAAAATGGATTGGATGACGGGGGTAATTCTGAGAATGACAAGTCTGTAAGGAATTCAAATTCTGTTTGGCTACTCGATAATCATGCCCTTGATTGGGTTTGGCCTCAGCGAGCAACCGAAGTTGAGGTAAAGGCTTACTACAAAAAACCATCTTCAAAATCCAATTGATCGCGTATTCAAGGCGAAGTTTGCTTTTTATCCTGTGCAACAAAGTCATTTGACGCCTGAAATTCTGTCCAAGGTGAATTTAAGAGATTTTTATCACCCCTCCCTCGAACATTTCTTGAAAACAATACCCTTATATCCGAGACTTCTGTTCCATGAGCCAGCCATCCGATCCGACTGACCCTTTCCGTGAGGCCCGCAGCAAGGACGGGATCTTGAAATGTCCTTTCCACGGCGAGACGATTCCGATGATCCTGCGCCACGGGGCGGTCCGCGAGGCGGCGAAGGATTGGAAAACTTTCAGTTCGGATGCTCCGTTTCGCGTGCCCATTCCTTCCGAGGAAGAGGTGAGGTCCATGCGGCAATTGCCAATTGAGACCAATCCTCCCGAGCACACCGAGTATCGGGCGATCGTCGAACCGTATTTCCAGCGGGCGAAACATCCGGAAATGATCGCGAAGGTGGATGCCTTGATCGCGAGGATGCTCGATCACGCGATCCAAGCCGGCTCGGTGGAGGTGGTGAACGATTTTGCGTTGCCGGTGCAATCCCATGCCCTGACCTATTTGCTCAATGTGCCGGAGAGCGAGGCGGCCATCTGGATCGGCTGGGGCATTCACGTATTCAAGGTCACAGGTGGCGCATTCAAGAAGGGCATTGTGCTGGAGGATTATCTGCAATCGCAGTTTGACCGCGCGGAGAAACAGCCCGGGGATGATCTATTCAGCGCCCTGGCTGCGGCCACTTTCCGTGGACGCAAGCTGACCCGCGAGGAGATGATGGGTTTCGGAAACCTGGTATTCGCCGGGGGACGCGACACCATCATTCATTCCATATCATCCATCATCGAATATTTTGGAAGGAACCCCGCCGGGCTGGATTATCTGCGGGAAGATCCGAAACGAATAGTCCTGGCGGGTGAAGAATTTTTCCGGGTGTTCATGCCGCTCACGCATATCGGGCGCGTGTGCCCGGTGGATACCAAGGTCGGGGACGCGGATGTCAAAGCGGGGGAAAGAGTGTCGCTTGGCTGGTATGCGGCGAACTTTGATGAAACTGTTTTTGAAGCTCCGGAGGAAATCCGCATGGATCGCAAACCCAACCCGCATTTGTCCTTCGGCTTTGGTCCTCACCTCTGCCTGGGTGCGCCGCATGCACGGCTGATTGTGCGCAGCCTGCTCGAAGCCCTGATCCAGCGTGTTGGCCGAATTGAAGTTCAGGAGGCAAAGCCAAAAATTGAACGGGAAGCGCTTTTTGAGCGACGAAATGGTTTCGATTCATTGACGGTTGTTTTCAAGGCCTTGTGAAATATTTCTGCATCTCTGTGAAACCAACCAAACTACTGCTCATTCTCATCGTTCTATCGTTCCTCACCCCTCAGCACGGCGAGGCCGGTGCTTCCGCTCAATTGAAGGTGGATTGGGAGAAATTTCTGGGACGTCAGAACCCTGTTTGGACCAGATTGCCCGAGGACTATTTTGAGGGAGCGTTTGTCGGGAACGGTTTGTTCGGCACGATTCTTTTCAAGGACGATCAGGAAACCAACACCCTGCGCTTCGAGATCGGCCGCTCGGATGTCTATGATCATCGCACGGATGGCACGCGACTGGGTCATGCCCGCATCCGGTTGCCCATAGGCCAGCTCCTGCTCACCCCGGTGAGTGCCATTCAAAAGGCGGAGCTTCGCACGGATCTTTGGAATGCCGAGATTTGTGGAACTCTTAAAACCACTGAGGGTGCCATTGAATTTCGCTGCTTCGTTCCATCGGGCGAGAAGGTCATTGTGGTCAACTTGAAGACCAGCGGAAATGAAGATCGGGCGAATGTCCGTTTTCGACCCCAGCAAGGCGACAGCCAGCGGCATGCGGTTCAACCCAAGCGCGACAAGGGTTTTGTGTATGTGCCCAACCCTCCTTTCCGCGTCGAGACCAACAACGGCATTGAAGTCGGCACCCAACCCTTGCTCGCCGGGAGCGATTACGCCACGGCTTGGAGTGAACACGTCGATTCCCGCAACACCCGCACCGTGCTGGTGACGGTGGCGAATCCGTATGCCACGGATACTAACAAAACTCATGCTTCCACCGCCGAGGCCGTTGAGGTGCTTCGGCAATATCAGGGGCGCGATGTTGCCAAAATGGAATCCGCCCACCGAGCCTGGTGGCACTCCTTTTATCCCGCGAGTTTTGTGACTCTGCCCGATGCGCGGCTGGAGAGTTTTTATTGGATCCAACTCTACAAACTCGCCAGCGCCACGCGTGCGGAGGGCCCGGTGATTGATCTGATGGGACCATGGTTCAAGCCATCCATCTGGGCGGCGTTGTGGATGAATCTGAATGTGCAATTGACCTATTCCACCCTCGGCGCGGCCAATCATCTTGATCTGGAAGATCCCTTGTTCCGGTTGATGGAACGGCATCAGGATCAGTTGATCGCCAATGTGCCGGAAGCATTCCGCGCGGATTGTTCCGCCGTGGCAAATCCGGTGGGATGGGACGAACTATCCGCCCCGGTTTTTATAACGGACGACAAGGATTCCAAACAAGCGATGAACCTGATCGTGCTTCCGTGGTTGATGGAACAATTCTATGTGCATAATCAGCGCAGCATGGATGAAGCCCGGCTTCGCAACACCATTTATCCCCTCATGCGCCGTGCTTTTAATGTCTACCTGCACATCCTTTATCGTGGCGACGATGGGCTTTATCACATTCCCTACACCTATTCCGACGAATACGGTAACGCGCCTGAAACCAGCTTGAACATCGCACTGGCGCAATGGGGTTTTCAAACGCTGATCGCAACGGCCAAACGGTTGAACATCGACGACCCGCTCTTGCCGCGCTGGAAGGAAATGGTGCAGAAGATGGCGGATTATCCGATTGATCCCGACACCGGCATCATGATCGGCAAAGGAGTTCCGTTTGCCAAAACGCACCGGCATTTCTCGCATCTCTTCGCCATCTGGCCCTTGAAAGTCATGGATCCCGTGCAACAGCCGGAGCGCATTCCGTTGATGAAAAAGTCCATCCAACATTTCACGGATCTGGAAGGCGACAATTGCATGTTCAAATACACCGGCGCAGCGTCCTTGTGGGCGACGCTCGGCGATGGCGACATGGCGCTCAAATGGATCAATCGCGCCCTGGTGATTCTCCCGCGCACGGTGCGCGTCCCCACGGTTTGCGCGAGCACACTCTACAGCGAAAATGGCTGGCCCACCTTTGAATCGCCCATCGCGGCCTCGGCCAGCATGATCGACATGCTGTTACAAACCGATGCCGGGGTCATTCGAGTGTTTCCCGCCATGCCGACCACTTGGAAAGAAGCCAGCTTCCATGATCTTCGCACGGAGGGTGCTTTCCTCATCAGTGCGGTTCGGAAAAACGGTGTGACACAATGGGTGCGGGTCAAGAGTCTTGCGGGAGAGCCTTGTCGCATCCGCAGTGATTTCGCAGGGGATGTGAAGTTGGAAGGTCCCAAGACTTGCAACCTCCATCAAGATGCCGGAACCATCGAACTCAGCCTCAAGACGGGTGAGGAAGCGATTCTGTATGGCGGCACGGCGCCAAGAAATTTCACCGTCTCACCCCTTCCACGTAAAGGCGCGGAATTGAATCCGACCTGGGGCATTCCTGTAACCGCGAAATAAACGGCGCAGGAAATTTTATTTCAACACCACTTTGACAATCGTCAATGAGTGCGGTGGTAGTTGAACCGTGCCGGATTTGAATTGCACTTTGGTTTTTACCGGCACCACCCGTTGGGGATGTTCGAGATCGTTGTAAGCCTCGGCAGAATCACCACTCAACACCACGGCTTTGTAAGTTCCATCCAGCGCAAGATCCTTCAGCTTCACGGTGCAAGCGACTTCATTCACCGGATCGCGGTTTACCAGTGCGATGGCCCAGGTTTTGCCGCTGGCATTAGCCGTGGCAACTCCATCCACCACCGCGACGGAATTCTTTCCACTCGCGAGCCGATCCGCGGTGATCGTGGAACGACTGACGCAGGGTTGAAGTTCATTGGCATACATGGCGATGGTGTGGAAATGCGTGCGCTTGACGATTCCGCCTGGATGAACAAACAGGGGACCGCGGGTGTTCACCAGCGGTGCGATGTTGGCCATTCCCACGTCGTCGGAATGGCGCAGGCAGGCATTGTAAAACGAGGCCGAGAACAAGGCGTCGGCCATGGTGTATTGAGAAGCGATGTCGCTCTTGGAGCGAGCTGCCACCAGGCGCTTGACCTCGGGATCATTGTAATCCTGCACGCTTCTGCGCGGGAACCCGGGATGATGCCATCCACGAAGATTCCATTCGTCAAAAGCAATTTTGATCTTACCGCGATATCCGGATTCCTGTAGCACATCCACGAAATGGCTGATGGAAGATTCGGGCGAGTCTGAATTCATAATGCAACTCAGATAATCCGGCATGTCATTCTGCTGCCAGAGCGGGAGCCAATATTGATGGATTGAAATGTAATCCAGATAAGGCCCTGCCGTTTTGAGAAGTGGCAATGCCCATTCGCGGGTGGGCAGGGCGGCTGCGGTGATTTGAATCTTCGGGTCCGCTTCCTTCATGGCTTTGGCTCCGGCCAGCACCAGCGGTGCCCATTGCTCGATGGGTTTGCTGCCGATCTCCCAGCCGCCGTAATTTTCGTTGCCGATGCTCCAGAGCCCCACATTTTCGGGCGAACGATTTCCATTATCCCTGCGGAGTTGCGCGTATTTGCCTTCGATGCCGTTGCAATATTCCACCCAGTTTTTCATCTCCTCCAAGGTTCCGTTGCCCGCGTTGTTGCAGATGTAAGGGGTCCATCCCAGCAAACGACATAGCTCGACGTATTCATCCGTGCCAAAGGTGTTCGGTTCCTTGACCCCCCAGGCCATGTCATCCGTCGGTTGACGATTCTTGCCAACGCCCGATTCCCAGTGATAACCACTGACGTAACAGCCCCCGGGCCAGCGCACAACCGGCACTTTCAATTCTTTCAACGCCGACAGCACATCTTTGCGAAATCCCTTTTTATTTGAGAGCGGCGAACCCGGCTCGAAGACACCGCCATAAACCTGTCGATCGAAGTGTTCCAAAAACCCGCCAAAAATCATCGGGCTATATGGTTTCGATAATTCCCCTGTATCAATCACCATGGTGGCTTGGGGTGTCGCTATGTCGGCTGAAGCGCTGGTGGTGGCAAAAATTCCGCTGACCATTGCGAAGAAGGTGGCGCTGACGATCCACAATTTAAGAGGGGCTGTGAGCTTTAAAATATTCATGGCGATTGCTGTTTACTATAAGCAATGGCGGCAGTCTCTATTCAAGCGCAATCCCATCCAATCGTAGAAAAGCCGGTGGAATGAATGAAATACCTCAATTTTTACCATGCTACATCACATCCAGTCTTGAAACCAAAGGCGGGTCTGTGAACAATCGGTGGATGAACACACGCATCCTTTTTTGGGCGATCACGTCCGCTTTGGCAGGATTTCTCTTTGGCTTCGATACCGTGGTGATTTCCGGTGCCGAGCAGAAAATACAGGCACTTTGGGGCTTGAGCGCGACCCTCCACGGAATCGCCATGGGCTCCGCTCTTTACGGAACGGTGCTGGGTTCCATGCTGGGTGGCTGGCCCACCGATGTGTTGGGACGCAAGAAAACGCTCCTCGGAATTGGTGTGTTGTATTTGGTGGGTGCCTTGTGGTCCGGACTTGCCAACGACGTTTACTCTTTCATCTTCGCCCGCGCCCTGGGCGGCATTGGCATTGGTGTTTCCACCGTGGTGGCTCCGCTTTACATCTCTGAAATCGCACCAGCCAGCCAGCGCGGTCGGCTCGCGGGAATGTTCCAGTTCAACATCGTCTTCGGCATCCTAGTGGCTTTTGCTTCCAATGCACTTTTGCACGACGTGGGTGAAAACGCCTGGCGCTGGATGCTCGGAATCGCCGCCATTCCCTCACTGATTTACACGCTGCTTTGCGTTGGTCTTCCCGAAAGCCCCCGCTGGCTGCTGGGACGCAAACGCGATCGCGCTGCCGGTATCGAAGTGCTTCGCTTGATCGAACCAGGTCTTTCCCAAACCTCGCTCGAAGCTTCTGCTGATGAAATTCTTTCCGCGTCGTCCACGCACAACACCCCCAGCAGTTTCTGGACAATGCGTTTGCGCGTTCCCATTTTGCTGGCGTTCCTGATCGCCTTCTTCAACCAACTCTCCGGCATCAACGCCATTTTGTATTTTGCACCGCGCATATTTGAAATGACCGGACTGGGTGCCAAGGCCGCGCTTCTGCAATCCGTGGGAATCGGTGTCACCAACCTGATCTTCACCTTCGTGGGACTTTATCTGATTGACCGCCTGGGACGTCGCACGTTGCTGTATATCGGTTCCTTCGGTTACATTGCGTCGCTGGGAATGGTGTCCTGGGCTTTTTTCACGGAACATTTCGCCATCGTGCCAATGTGCATCTTTGCCTTCATCGCCGCGCACGCCGTGGGGCAGGGGGCCGTCATCTGGGTGTTCATCTCCGAGATCTTTCCGGATCGCCATCGTGCCGAGGGTCAGGCGCTGGGTTGCTTCACACACTGGATATTCGCGGCATTGCTCACCACGTTCTTCCCCAGGATGGTCACTGCATTCGCGCCCGGTTATGTCTTTGCGTTCTTCGCTTTCATGATGACGCTGCAGCTGTTGTGGGTTAAAACCATGGTGCCCGAAACCAAGGGCGTTTCCCTGGAAGAAATCCAAAAACAACTCGGAATCAAAGAAGCGTGATATGAGTTTCCAAATATTGGGCGTGGGCGAAGTGTTGTGGGACCTGTTTCCAACGGGAGCGCAACTGGGCGGAGCCCCAGGCAACTTCGCCTGTCACGCCCAATCCCTGGGAGCCAATGCCAAAGTCATCACCCGGGTGGGACGCGATGAACGGGGCGACGAAATTCTCCGCCGCTTCGAGAAGATGGGTTTGC
>Ga0214192_1001021_pt1 | contig 16002 bp, 13 predicted proteins | sample TroBogEpilimnion_44_FD_153030 | JGI IMG/M metagenome (GOLD analysis project Ga0214192, IMG submission 153030) | Freshwater microbial communities from Trout Bog Lake, WI - 29JUL2008 epilimnion | ecosystem: Environmental > Aquatic > Freshwater > Lake > Epilimnion/Euphotic zone | place: Trout Bog... | reverse complement strand
GGAATTCCGGACTGTTGCAACCCAATAACTCCCTGTTCATTTTCACCGGTACGAACCAAAATAATGTTTGTTGTTCCCACCCCGCGGTTAGTGAGGTACTGACCTTTAATTTCCAGTTTATCGCTTGGTATTATAGGGACGCCTCTCCATGAAATAACCGGAACGCCATACAGATTGGTCGTGACAGGAGGAACCCCTCTCCAGGTACATTCGCGTTCGAATGCCGCAATAGCCCGGGGGTGTGCAATAAAAAAAGCCGGATTTTTCCAGACCAGTGAGATTAGCTCATCCAAATCGTCGGGTGTCGGGGTCCCGTACCGGGTACTGATCCTATAACCGGGTTCTACACTGTTTAAAAGGCCGAAAGTATTGTTGTTGATCAGTTCCCATTCCTGCCGTTCCTTGATACTTTCAATGCTTAATCGCATCTGCTGCTCTAACTGATTGAACGGGCTGTTATATAAATCTGAAACCCGTGTGTGTACGCGCACGATCGTTTGAAGCGTATTCAGGGAATACTCCCGGGGATTTTCCTCGTAGTCAATATAGGTTTCAGGGATGATATTATCTTCTTCATGACCGGATACAAGGTCGATATGTTTTTCACCATGCGTATTTACGGTTGCTTTTAATCGCAGGTGTTCGTCAACAGCTTTCTGAAATTGCTCACGAAAATCGGGAACCTCTTTTGTGATAGTCTCCAGCTCAGTGCTGCTGAGAGTAAAGAAAACACCGGGAGTTATCGAACGAACCGAAACTGATGCAGCTTTGTCAGACAATAGATCTGCTTCGCCAAAATATTCGCCCTGTGACAAAATTCCTACCCGAAGTTCTTCTCCGTGAGGTCCTTTGCTTAATATCTCTACCTGTCCAGAGGCAACAATAAAGAATTTCTGACGGTCCTCACCCTCTTTGATCAGGCTATCTCCTAATTCGACTTCCTCGATTACAAACCTTTTAGCCAAACGATTTACAATTTCCTCGTCAATATTTGAAAACAAGGGAATCCTGCGTAATGAATCTGAACGAAAAGATGGAATCCCCTCAAGGTATTCCACTTCAATCCGTTCTGCCTTTTTCAACTCAACTTTAGTTCGGTTTACACGGTAAGTACCTGAATTTACCTGCACCCAGGGGAGCAATTTCAATAATAAACGCGGGGTGATTGACCCCATTTGCGGAGCCGTTTTGGTGGTTGTGGCCAGTTGCCGGGCCGTTGCAGTGGTTACGCTGCGTTGCAAATCGTTTTTTGCCATGACATTACTCTTTATTGTTATTATTTTCAAATTTGATATTTCAGATTACACTGTCATCCCCGGAAACCGGATTTATCTGAACATCTCCCTTTTCAAACTGATAAAGTGGAGTTGAAAGATATCTTTCTCCGGTATCGCAGATTATAACGACGATCTTTTTGTCTTTATTCTCAGGTCGTTTAGCAATCTGAATGGTTGCATACACGTTTGCTCCTGATGATATTCCCACAAGTAACCCTTCTGTTTTTGCCAGATCGCGGCTCGTTTGAAAAGCATCTTCATTCCTGACCTTATAAACCTCATCGTAAACCTTAACATTAAGTACCTCCGGTATAAAGCCCGCACCTATGCCCTGAATCTTATGAGGCCCCGATTTCCCTCCGGAAAGAACAGGCGAGTCTGCTGGTTCAACGGCAATTATTTTTACTTTCGGATTTTTCTCGCGCAATATCTCTCCAACACCGGTTATCGTTCCTCCGGTACCCACACCTGCCACAAAAATATCTACCTCTCCGTCAGTATCTCGCCATATTTCCAGGGCGGTTGTCTTGCGATGAATAGCAGGATTTGCCGGATTGTTAAATTGTTGAGGGATATAGGCCTTGGGAAAACTGTTTTTTATTTCAATGGCCTTTCGAATAGCACCGCCCATCCCTTCAAAACCCGGACTTAACACAATTTCAGCTCCTAATCCTTTTAAAATACTCCGGCGTTCAATACTCATAGAGTCAGGCATTACAAGGATCAGACGATACCCTTTGGAGGCTGCAACCAGAGCCAGTGCAATCCCTGTATTCCCGCTTGTAGGTTCAATAATAACCGTATCTTTATCAATCCAGTCCTGCCTTTCTGCCACGTCAATCATTGCAAATCCTAACCTGTCTTTGACACTGCGTCCGGGATTTAAATATTCGAGTTTGGCAATGATATGGGCCTCCAGATTGAATTTTTTAGCAATCTGTTTTAACTCCAAAAGTGGAGTATTTCCAATCAAATCTGTAATACTTTTAGCGATTTTTGCCATGGCAGTGTCTGGTATTCGTTTTCCTTTTATAATTAGTTGCGAAGGTATTATAAATAAAGGCGCTGTAAAATCCCTCATCTTAGGCATATTATCTACCTTAAATAGGGTAGGCAAAATTATTGAAAATTAGATAAAGTTTCATCTGGTAAGGACATTTTATAAACATGTGCTCTTACTTTCCGGGCCCATTCCAGTGGGGTGCCGGAGGAATCAAATTTTTGCCACGAGATTGGTTTCCCAATTTTAAACCGAATGGTTTTATTTCTCTTTAGAAACATCTCTCGTGGTAACAGAACTAATTCAAGGTTAGTCCTGATTCTCAATAATCTGCGAAGGAGGTTAATTCCATAAAATAAATTTGAATTTTTCCCGTAAAAGTAAAAAGGGACAATATCCCTTTTACAGGATACAGCCCTTGAAATAAAACTTTTTTGCCAGTCGCAATCCTGAATCTTTCCATGGAAATACCGGGAAACTTTCCCCGCTGGGAAATGGGTAACAGGCACATCCGATTGATACATTCTCTCCAGTTCTGCAACATAAGTTTTTGAACTCATCCCGTATGGATTTACCAGTGCGATATAAGGTCGCAGATTAGGAATAAAATTGAAGGATTCATTTCCAATTGCCTTAAAAGAGCCATATTTTTCAATTACTGTTTTTGTAAGAGCCAAGCCATCAATGATTCCAAAAGGGTGGTTTGCCAGAAAAAAACATTTCCCATCTTTAGGAAGATTCTCAAGACCTTCAATCTCGAATGACAAATTAAATTCTTTGACAATATTCCGATGGAAGTCAGCACCCTGACAATACTTGTATTTTTCAAGAATTTGGTTTAATTCATCCTGTCTGATGATCTTTTCAAGCCATCTGACAGCAAAAATGGGGAATCGCTTCAGGAATTTTGAATCACTCGCTTTGATGGATGCGGCTACGTCGATATATTTCATTTCATTTGATGCTTTATACTCAATTGAGCAGATGGCTCAATTATTGAATTCACAAAATTTTTATCCGGATTGATTTTTGCAGTACCATTCAGAACAAAGAGGGGAAACTCAAATTGTTCGCTATTCAAAGCGGTGAAAGCCAAGTCTACCGGAGAGATCGTAAATCGTAACCAGGTATACCTGACCTGCCAGTCAATGAAATCGTATGCCAGAAAAATAAGTTCTGTACAGCTTATCGCTTCCGGGGATTCAATATCAAAGTTGAAGTCATAACCTTTATGCAGTTGCTTGCGAACGTTGACAAGAATACTCCTCTTTTGACTCTTTGAAAGATTCTTTATCCGGAGAACTAAAAAGTCCTCCCCATCTGCAAACTCTTCTAAACTGCTAATTTTCACCCCTGAACGCAATACCTCAACCACAGATTTTACGGCTGTTTCAGATTGCTGTTTTTCAAACTTCAGTTTCCCGGAAGGAATGAATTGTTTCGCTGAACGTGGTCCCAACCATATAGCCGCATGGCCAAAATATCCGGGAACCAGTTTCCCGGTCAGATGATCCGGCGACTTTACCAGGATTATGTCGAAAGGTTTAAGGTTAGGGAGCAGAGTTTTCGCATTTTTTACTCCATTTGGTAACCCATGGAATATTCCAATCCCGTTGCCAACTGCATAACTTCCTGCACGACAGATGCCATAAAGCAGATCATGAAAACGGTCGTTATCCTGATATATCCGTCGAAAACAGGATTTTATCAAATTGGTACATGGCAATAAACTCACAAGACTATCCCTGCCGGAATTATTTAATTTCTTGTTTTGTTTGGATATTTCTTTTCGTACTGAACAGGAATAAAGGTAATTATCACTTTTCCGTAGCACCCATTTCGGAATATTGTTGCCTGAATCTCCACGATTCAAAGCACGCCGAACAAAACGGATTTGCTGATAACTTCTGTTATATTCTGAGGCTGAAATTAGAAGTTTTATTGCAGCGAAATATTTTTCGCTTTGAAGATTGTCCTGAGAGTTAAAACCCTCCCTTTGCAGAATGGAGTTGTAATATCTATCCTGATTTAGTTGTTTGCCAAATGCAGTATAGAGCTGATTGATGTCAGCGGCTTTTAAAGATCTCCGATCTTTTTTCTGCAATGTCATAATGTGCAAAAGACTGTCAACTTTCCTGTTGATCGAATTTATTTCGAAATCGGAATATGGCCTATATAACTGATTATGTATATTTTGACCTGCAAAGCTTGCTCCAAGATAGTTTTTCTGAATCGTTACACATGCCGCTAAATTCAACGCCAAAAGATAAATGCACATAATCCTTAGCAGGATAAGGCTAGGAGTACGATGACAGGATTTCTTTTTAATCACATTTGATGACAGGATGAAGTTAAAGGAAAATGGAATCATGTAAAAGCCTCCGTTTAAGATATTCTTGCCCTCTTATAACCGATTTAGTATCAAATAGAATACTCAACATTCTCGATCCATCCCGATTTGATGGCATGAAGAATCAATTCACTGGCATTCGAAACTTCAACCTTTTTAAATATGTTCCTGCGGTGAGTATTAACGGTATGATGGCTGATATTCTTTTTTGCGGCAATCTTTTTAGTGGTAAATCCATTGGCAATCAACTTAACAATCTCATACTCAGTGGATGTAAGCTGCTGAAAATCTATTTGATAATTATTCCTGAGAAGATCGGCAGGAAGATCTGAAATCTCATTGGAATAAAAGTTCACACCTTTAAGTGTGGAATCAAATGCCTCAATTACCTCCTCCTTTGCCGCGGTTTTGTAAATAACATTCCTTATTCCCACCTTGGTGAGTGCCGCCATTTCAACATTGGAGAGTGAATTGGTAAGTACAAGTACCGAAATCAGGGGATATTTTTGCCTGATCCATTTCAGATCATCAATGCCCTGAAAATCCATATTAGCGAAGTCCATGATTAAAAGACCACTCCGGAATTTCTTAAGAAGCATATGCAGCTCCTGCAGGTTCCAGGCAACTCCAACCAGTGTATACCGTTCATCCGAATCAATGAGCAATTTTAGCGCTTCGACTACCAGAAACTGGGAATCAGCAATAATTATGTGATGATTTGTAATTCGCTTCATAATTCTGGTTCATGATTTTTCAAAAGTATCAGTAATGTCAATTGATTTAATGTATATTTGTATGAGTATTTTCACCTGATTGGATTGAATATTTAATCAATTGATATTTATTTTTGCATTACCCATTTCATTCAGATAGTCTGGTTCTCTTTATGGTCAACTGCCCGACAAGCCAATGTCAAATGGAGATATCCAGAGGTTTTAAATGGGTTTTAACGAACAAATTATATAGGGATGAATCTTATCGGCAATAAACAGGAGTTCTCATGGTTAAAAAGGATTTCACTTCAGTTTATCAGTGAAAAGGATTTTGAAAAGGTAGAGAAATCTTCCGTCAAATTAAATTTCAGAAAAGGGGAAACTATCCTTAAACAAGGAGGAATTCCCACCCATATCGTGTACCTTGAAAAGGGAATTGTCAAGTTCAATTATGAAAATGAGATCAGTAAAAATCTGATAATTACAATTGTAGCAGCGCCTAAGATTTTGGGAGGGGCTAATCTTTTTTATAAGGACAATAACCTGTTTTCATTTGTTGCTGTAGAGGATTGTGAGGCAATTCTGATTGATGCCAAAGTGTTGGAGAATATCCTGATGGAGAATTCCAAATTTGCCATGATGATGTTTCAGGTGGCATCCGAAATGTTTAAAAAGGCGGTCATGAACTTTATCAGCCTGGCCCACAAGCAAAAAGAGGGGAGAATTGCCGACATCATCCTTTATCTTGCGGAAGAGGTTTATTATGAAAATACCTTCCTCCTCTCATTAACCCGAAAAGAGTTGGCTGAATTTGCAGGTTGTTCAACCGAAAATGTAATTATGACCTTGTCAAGATGGCAGAATGAAAAGATTATCGCCATTGAAGGTAAAAAGTTTGAGATTCTGAATCCTGAAAAATTACAATATATCAGTAGAATAGGATAAATATGCTGACACAGAAAACCAGATATTCGATGCTTGCCCTGGTAAAACTTGCCAAAGAATTTGGCAAAGGCACTTTAATGATCAATGAAATTGCGGAGAGCGAAAGAATCCCGAAACGATTTTTGGAATCGATCCTACTCGAACTAAAAAAGAACGGCTATCTGGCGAGTAAACTGGGTAAACACGGTGGTTACTATCTCATTAAAAGACCCGAGGAGATAAATCTGCTTGAAATAGTCCGTCTTACTGAAGGGAGCATCGCCTTACTTCGATGTACATCGGTAAAGTATTATGAACCTTGCGAACATTGCAAAGATGAGTTGACCTGCTCTATCCGTGGAACCTTTAAAGATATACGTGATTATACCTTTAGTAAACTCGAAAAAACTTCATTGGCTATGCTCGCACGCGAGTGATAATGTGACTTTACCAAAGAATATCACCAATGTCAGTTAAAATATGCCCCGTATGGGTAATGTCATTAAGTTGAGCAAAAATTCCTGAGGTTTTGATTAATTTTCATCTGCCCATAATTCATTATATTGCCCCGGAGAGACAGTTCCCGGGGACATTATATTTGTGGGAATTAAAATAGCCCCTGATTCATGGAGGTTCTGCAGTGTCGATATAAATATCAGCCTTTTTTTCACCCGAATATACTTTTTACTACACCGCAGCGAGGGAACATGATGTTCCAATAATATTTTCTAATTTTGAATTCCCATCATTTCATTCAAAATGTTAAAAAAGACAGGCCGTTTACTCAATATTTCCTGCATATTAGTGACAAGTATTACGCTCCTGCTTTTCGCCCTTATCTCATTTAATATCCATCTTTTAAATTCTTCATTTTTCACCCTCTTCCGCATTCTCAATGCGATCCTGCTGATGCTTTTCGCCTTGAGAAGCAGATCATTGACTGTTTGGATATTGATAAGTATTGTAGTTGGTGCCGAATTTGGCTTTGATTTCCCTGAAATTGCCAAAAACATGCAATTCCTGAGCGATATATTTCTACGGCTGATTAAGACCATAATCGCACCGCTGATATTTGCAACGTTAGTAAACGGCATCGCTGGGCATAATGATTTAAAACTGATTGGACGACTGGGTTGGAAATCAATTCTTTATTTTGAGGTCGTTTCAACTATCGCTTTGTTTATCGGGCTTATTGCCATAAATATCAGTAAAGCAGGTGAGGGTTTGATCTTGCCATCAATTTCCAATATCCCCGAAGCAACCGCAAAACTCCATTCCTGGTCAGATTTCCTTTTAAACATGTTTCCGGAGAATATTGTCAAGGCAATTTTTGATGGAAATATTCTCCAGGTAGTCGTTTTTAGCATTATTTTTGGAATTGCTGTCGCAAAAACAGGGGAGAAATTTCGCGCGCCTATGTTGCGTTTTACAGGTAGCCTGGCTGAGGTAATGTTTAGATTCACCAAAATTATCATGTTTTATGCACCGGTAGCCGTTTTTGCAGCCATTGCATTTACGATCGGACACCTTGGGCTCGATGTACTTTCAAGCTTATTAAAATTATTGGCTACGTTATATATTGCCTTGCTTGCATTTCTGCTATTGGTTATATTCCCTATGGTATTTATTTTAAAAATCCCTTTTAAGAAATACCTTCTTGCCTTGAGTGAACCTGCATCGATTGCCTTTGCTACTGCCAATTCCGAATCAGCACTGCCGTCAGCACTCGAATCGATGGAAAGATTTGGTGTGCCCCGCGAAATCGTGGCATTTGTAATCCCAGCGGGATATAGCTTTAACCTGGATGGCACCTCTTTATACTTATCTCTGGCGTCTGTTTTTGTTGCCCAGGTTGCCGGAATTCATCTTTCTATTGGACAACAACTTGCCATGTGTTTTGTTTTAATTCTTACCAGTAAAGGTGTCGCGGGGGTTTCCCGCGCTGCACTTGTGGTACTCTTAGGCACACTTTCAAGCTTTGGATTACCGGCAACCCCCGTATTTCTAATACTTGGAATTGATGTACTTTTGGATATGGCCCGCACAACGGTTAACGTCATCGGGAATTGCACGGCGACAATTGTAATGGCTAAATGGGAGAATTCGTTTGATAATCAGAAGGCTGAAAACTTCTCAAATAAGATTTAAAGGAATCAATTTTAAAATAAAGAGCAATATGGAATATGTAAAATTTGGGAATACCGGGATGAAAGTGTCAAAAATATGTCTTGGAACTATGACCTACGGAAGACCGAATGATCGCTGGCAATGGGCATTAAATGAAGAACAGAGCCGTCCCTTTATCCGGAAGGCCCTGGAAGTTGGAATTAATTTCTTCGATACTGCTGACATATATTCTTATGGTGCCAGTGAATCGGTGCTGGGGTCAGCACTTAAAGAATTTACCAGGCGGGAAGAAGTGGTAATTGCCACCAAGGTCTTTAATCCAATGAGTGACGATCCAAATGACCGTGGGCTCTCCCGTAAACACATCATGAGTTCAATAGATGCCAGTCTGAAGCGGCTTAAAACAGATTATGTAGACCTTTATCAGATTCACAGGTGGGACTATGATACCCCTATAGAAGAGACGATGGAGGCGCTTCACGATATCGTCAAAGCAGGGAAGGCCCGATATATAGGTGCCTCATCAATGTACAGCTGGCAATTTGCAAAGGCATTATATGTGGCTGACCTTCATGGCTGGACCAGGTTTGTTTCCATGCAACCACATTATAATTTACTATACCGCGAGGAGGAGCGCGAAATGATTCCTCTGTGCCAGGATCAAAAAATAGCAGTCATTCCCTGGTCTCCTTTGGCCCGTGGATTATTAACAGGGAACCGGACAAAGGATAGAAATGAAACCATGCGCGCCAGGACCGATGAATTTGGGAAGAGCTTATACAATGTGGGTTCAGACTTTGAGATCATAGGGAGGCTGACTGAAATAGCAACTCAGCGGGAACTGCCCAATGCCCGGATCGCATTAGCCTGGATGTTTAGCAAATCTTTCATTACTGCTCCTATCATCGGAGCCAGCAAGCCCGGGCATTTGGAGGATGCCGTCGCTGCTTTGGCAATAAAACTGACCCGTGATGAGATTAATCTACTCGAGGAACTATACCAACCACATCCGGTTCTGGGCCATTCATAAAACCAGAAATAACCCACCGGATTTGATATCTTCATGATCCCTTCATAATGGAGCGAATATATTTGAGTCGTAAACAATTTTAAAAATTACAGCCATGAAAAAGTTAGTTCTTTTATTAAGTTTTGTGTTCGTTTTGGGTTTGATTTCTGTAAGTGCGCAGGATACTCCAAAGAAAAAAATTAAAAATGCCCCTGCAAAAACTGAAAAAGTTGCTCCAAAACCTGATGACAAAGCAAAACCTGTTACCAAGGCACCTGAAAAAGGCAAAAAGAAAACAAAAAAAGTGGTGACTCCTGCAAAATAAATTTGTTGCCAACGATAAAAAAGCCCTGATTAATCCTCAGGGCTTTTATTAGTCGTAAATCTCTACGCCGGCATTTTCTTAAGCAAATGAGAATTGGCCAATCTCAAATCCCCCGGCCATCGAATTGGAACCACCACACCAAATTTATATGTGAGGTGCTTTAATTCCTGCTTTCCCGCACTATTTCAATAATATTACGAATTGGAACACTATTTAAAACAGGGATAATCCCTATTCCTTGAATTTGGGAGATAGAAAATCCTAATCTCCAGTCTACCCATTTTTCCTTATGTTTGTAGTGATTTCTTTTCAACCATACGATTTCCGGTTAATCGTGGATGCAAATAAATTATCCGGTCACTTATCCATGTTAATTAATCCGAATTTAACTTAATGAAACGAGCCATGAGCAATATTTTACCACACACAAGGATGATAATTCATGACGAGTTCTATCTGGTAAATAAAAATCAAATTATAAACAGATGAGAGTATTTGTACCCCTTTTAATCCTGCTCTTTTTAAGTGCAGTTACCTCCGCTGCGACAAAGAAAAAACTCCCTTCAGAAAATCAAATAAGCACCTCGCTTGAATCGGGCGACTCAGTCAGGAATATCCAGCTGATTGGCCATGCGCACATCGATTTGGCCTACAGATGGCGCTGGAACGAAACAGTTGACAGAGTAATTCCCCAGACCTTTTGGGGTGTCATTCGAATGATGGATAAAATAAAGGGACTTACTTTTGCGCAAAGTCAATCTGCAATATATGAAGCCATTAAAAAAAATGATCCCTTTTTGTTCAAGGAAATAAAAACCCGGATTGCTGACAGTACCTGGAGTGTGGTCGCGTCACAATGGTGCGAACCCGATGAGATGTTACCATGCGGAGAATCACTGATCCGCCAGTTTGTAGTCGCGAACGAATTCAATCAGCAATATTTAATAAGTAAACCGGTGAATATCCTTTGGGCTCCCGACGCCTTTAGCGGGCATGCCGCTAGCTTGCCTAAAATCTACAAAGGGTGTGGGATTAATTACTATGTCTTTATGCGCGCACCACCCGAGGATAAGCGGATTTTTTGGTGGAAATCATCAGACGGCTCTGCAATCTTAGCCTATAATATACCCGATAAGTATAATGCTACCCTCACTGATCCATTATTAAAAGGGGTGAATAGCTGGAAAAAGATTTCAGGATACAAAGATGCAATGGTTCTTTACGGCCAGGGTGATCATGGCGGTGGTCCGCGGGATGCTGATATGGATGACTTAAATAAACTAAAAGCAAATCCATTGGCTCCTCCGATCTCATTTATTACTCCTGAAAAATATTTTGCCAGGCTTTCATCCCATCCCGACAAATTTCCATCTTATGAAGGGGAAATGGGTTTGAAAACGCCAAAGGCGGATGATTTAAGTGAATTGAAGAAAACGAGCTTAAATCCGGCTGATTTTCAAATGCGGTTAAGCCGTTCATTCGGCTCATGGAGGGGCACCTATACCGCACATGTTTCGGTGAAAAAGTTAAATCGTGATGCCGAAAATATGTTAATCACAGCCGAAGCTTTCGCCAGTATTGGTTCAAGACTTCAGGGCAAGCCATTTCATCCGCGTGTCGATTTCAGGGAGGCCTGGAAAGTGCTCCTCAGAAATCAGTTTCATGATGTCCTCGCTGGTACTATCGTTGGTGATGCCAACCGGGATAGTGAAGAAGATTTAAGAGGGGTTATCAGGGAAGGGGGACGACTTCTTAACTGTGGACTGGAAGAGATCGGTTCACGGATAAATACGAGCAAAACTGATCATCCACTGGTGATCTATAATCCTGTTTCATGGAGTCGGACCGGATTGGTCACAGCCAGCATCCGGTTTAACCAATCCGTTGAACATTTTAATGTCACCGATTCGTTTGGAAATAATATACCTTTCCAGGTGGACAGTATGAAAAACGGGATGAAAAACTATAATATCACCCTTTTTGCCCGGGATATTCCCGCCTTTGGATATAAAGTTTTTTCCATTAACACCAATAACGAACCGTCTCCTGCAAAAGGGATGGAGCTTTCTGCAAACAGCGCTGAAAATCAATATTTAAGAATTACGTGGAATAATGACGGATTAACGAGCCTCTACGATAAATCGTTATCCAGGGAAATATTATCGGGAACTGCAAATACGCTTCAACTTTTTGAAGAGAAGGCAAGCAGTTCATGGGGACTTTTCTATACCGGGAAAGTGATTCCGATAACCAGGATCAAAGGTGCGGAAATTATTGAAAATAGTCCGCTTAGATTAGTAGTCCAATGGATTGATGCTACTGAAGAATCTCAGTTTGTCAGGAAGATGATCCTGGAGAAGGAGTCGCATGAAGTAAAATTCACGATTCTTGCAGACTGGCATGACCATGATAAAATGGTGAAAATTGCTTTTCCTGTGGCCATTGATAAGGGTAAAGCCTGTTATGAAATCCCTTATGGAACCTTACAAAGGTCATTGTCTGATCTTGATAATCCCGCTCAGAACTGGGTTGATTTATCCAACGATTCAATGGGTGTTTCACTGCTGAATGACGGGCGGTATGGCTTTTCCATAAATGAAGGGATGATTAAAATGTCTCTTATCCGTGGACCACGTGATATGGATCCGCGTATGGATCATGGGATAAATGAGGTGGAATATGCCCTTTTCTCCCATAAAGAAGACTGGAGAAATGGAGAAACCGCAAATAAAGGGACAGAATTCAACCGCCCTTTGGTAGCGATGCAGGAGAGTCAGCATTTGGGTGAAGTTAATGGCTGGACACCAAACATCGCCCTGCCGCTTCAAAACTCCTTTTACAGCACCAATCAGAAAAATGTTCAGATCTCTGCCGTTAAGCTGCTGCAGGGAGATTGGTCGCCTGAAAGTGTCGTCGTTCGACTGTTTGAAACAAGCGGCACAGATTGTCTGGTGACCGTGAAATTACCCTTTAAGCCCGCTAAAATTACCGAAGCAAATCACATCGAAATTCCACTTGACCATCAACCCGAAATAACTGTCGGGAAGAGTGATTTTACATTCCGAATTGGGAAAGACCAAATCAGGACTTTTATTGTAAATGGTTTTGATGGAAATCATTAAGTAATCGGGAAGATATAATATACTATTTAAAATTCTGATTTTCTCCTTTTTGACCCCTCTAAATCTCCCGCATTCTGAACAATACCTGCCTTTTAATCCCCTCTGGAGGGGGCCTGGGGAGGCCAGGGGTTGGGGGAGGTCAAAAGAGGAAACAAATAATTACGACATTATATTGTTCTTATTTCTTAGTCACCCAAATTTAACCTTCGACCGATTAACTTTGAAAGAAGTGCATAGTTGTGCCCAAAATGATGTCCGCCTCCCAATAAATCATGATCGCTTACGCCATCCAGATTCTTGCGGCGAATGGAAAACGGACTGTCATCGCAAATAATATATGACTTTTGAGCTTTCATCTTAACCAGTTCAGTATATATATCCGTTCCTTTTTTTTCTTCAAAAAGATAATCCGTCGGTTTTAACCGGAATATCGCTTTCTGCCCCGGGGCAATTAATATAATATCCCTCAACTGAAGTTTTGATTTTTCATCGAGGCGGTTCACGGCAAATGGGATGACCTCCGCTCCCATCGAATAGCCCATAAGTACCACTTTATGCTGATTCCATTTTCTATTGTACTGATTGATAAGATATCCAAGATCGTGACCCAACTGTGCTGGACTCTTTGCTGAACGAAAGTAACTTTTAGAGTTTACCACCACAACAGATACATTTTTAATATTCAGATAGCGAACAATGGCTTTGTCAAAATTCAGGAAACCAAAATCGCCGGTTAAAAAGATGACATAGTAATCACTTTTCCCGGCGGATGCTGATTCGATGGTTGGTATGACCTTTAACGTTTGAACTTTAGCGGCATAAAGTGAAACATTAAACAAAAGGGTTATAATTAAGAACACCTTCAAGAAAGGAAAGAAAAATATTTTCATTCTCATCGATTTAAAATACTACAATTCGTTCCTGTTTAAGTGCGGCAAAGTTGAAGAAAACTAAACAATCTGCGTTATATTTCAGGGTCCTTTTTTTGGTTAATAACACTATTTTGATTATTTGCTGCTAGACTCAGATAACCCTGGATTTATCTTGACAAATAAAAGTCAATTTTTCCAACAATCAATCCTCCGAATCCTACCTGATTAACGATCACTTCCTTCCCCGATTTATTTCTGATCAAATCTGGTTTTTTCAGAAAAGTATGGGTATGGCCACCAACGATCAGATCAGTATGATAACTCTGTGCGGCAATTACTTTATCGCTGATTGTTTTGTCTTTGTAATCATATCCCAGATGAGAAAGGCAGATAATCATGTCGGTGTGATGTTCTTCCTTAAGTAGTTTTTCCATTCGAAGCGCTGTCTGAAGCGGATCGTTATAGCGTGTATTGCCATAATTTTTTGAATCGACAAGCCCCTTAAGTTCTACACCTAGTCCATATACCCCTATTTTTGCACCACCACGCCTGAAAATCTTATAAAGGATTGTCTTCCCTGCCAGGATAGTATCTGAGAAATCGTAGTTTGAATTGATAAAGGGGAATCCGGCAAACTTAAGCTGGCTTTCCAACCCTTCAAGTCCGTTATCGAATTCATGATTGCCAATGGTAGCAGCATCATATCCCATCATGGTCATGAGCTCAAAATCGAGTTTAGCCTGAAAGTAATTAAAATAGGGAGTCCCCTGGAAGATGTCTCCGGCATCAAAGAGGAGCACATGTTCCGTCTCGGACCTGATCTTCGCGATAAGTGCTGCCCGTTTGGCCATTCCACCTTCGTTTGCATTGAGTGGTGCATCTTTGGCAAAAGGGTCGATATGTGAATGAAAGTCGTTGGTGTGCAATATGGTAATATGTACCGGCTTATGGGCTGCAAATCCTGACAAGGGTGTTGTAAGAGCCACTGCACCAACAGTCCCGGCTCCCAGTAAACGTAAAAATTCTCTTCTATTCTGCATCGTAGATCCTCCCATCTTTTTTAGCTTCAATTAAAATTCCCTGGTGCCCCAATTTACGTAAATGGTTGATAAACATATCCCTTAATTTTACCCCTGAAGAGACTCTTTCCTGGATTTCCTTTAAGACAACGTTACCGTCACCGCCATTTGCAAGATAGTCACTGGTTGCGAGCCAGTAAACTTTTGAATCCTCCAGTGGTTTGCCCTCAATCATAGGATTAATTCCCCTTTTTTCCTTTATTCCAAACTTCATTCCCGATACCCCTTCCCCGCCACGGGATGCCATATGGTCAATAAACCTGCGCAAATCGGTCCCCGACATCTTCAGAAATACCACTTTATTTTCAAAGGGCATCAGTTCAAACATATCCTGAACCTTCACTTCCCCTTTGGGAAGAGGAACACGCAAGCCGCCCCGGTTTACCATCGAAATGGCAATATGAATCGATGGAAATTGTTTTAAACAGATGGAATCGGATTCATTTCGGACAAGATCAGCACAAAAATTGGAGAGAGGGCTCTCCGGATGACCACTATAAAGCGGAGCCTTTGAACTGCAAAGGACCTCATTTATTTCATGCATAAGAATCAGCCGGTATGGTGCTATAATTGATTCGATCTTTGCATCGGGGACCACTCTCAAGGTTGAATCGAGGCGGATATTACTCGATTCAACTTTTGTAACAGTTAAGGAATGGCATGCAAAAGTTAATAAAGCAAGAAGTACAATTATCACTGCAAGCCCTGAACGGAATTGAATCTTTTTAAAAGTATTTAAGAATTGCATGCTCTGGATTATTTGTTTATTTAAGGCTTAAAGATCCGAAAAAAGCAGTAAAATACAAGGTTTTCAACCTGTATTTTACTGCTTTAAATTTAACAATCAGGTAAAAGGACTTTTTTAGAGCCCTCTTCAATGATGAGGATTTTCTTCCAATATTTCAAACGATCAATTAAACAGGTATTTGATCCCAAACATCATTTGCCATCTTGAACTAATACCAGTTGAGTTTTGGAATGGCTGAGTGAATGGAGTTGTTCCTGTCTGGAATGGAAGTGAGAACGAAGGAGTTTTTCCATCAGCAGCAATACCTTCATATTTTAATATGTTTGTAGCTGTAGGAATTTTTACCACACCCCAGTCTCTGTTGAGTAAGTTTCCGGCATTAATTACATCCAATGAAAACTTAATTGTGTGAGATTCTTTACCCACTGTAAGTTTTAAATCCTGAGTGATGTTTAA
>Ga0214192_1001017_pt1 | contig 16042 bp, 16 predicted proteins | sample TroBogEpilimnion_44_FD_153030 | JGI IMG/M metagenome (GOLD analysis project Ga0214192, IMG submission 153030) | Freshwater microbial communities from Trout Bog Lake, WI - 29JUL2008 epilimnion | ecosystem: Environmental > Aquatic > Freshwater > Lake > Epilimnion/Euphotic zone | place: Trout Bog... | reverse complement strand
TAACCTGTTCAATTGGTTTCCAGTCGATCAAGTGATCGATTTGATTCAAAAAATTGCCTTTACGTGTACGGCGATTCACGTAGAAATCCGAAAAGCTTTGGTTTTTCATGACCAACCCGTTGATTAAAGATAATATTTTATCATTTTAATCTAAAAACAGTATTATCTGCCGTGCAAAGGTCTCTACTTGAGTAACGTAAGTGTAAATCATCTATTTGGCAGCTTTCGAGTCATATTGGACAATAGTTATACTCGTAAACGGATTTGTAAACGGATTTGTAACTTGTAGATGCCGAATAATGTCAATCAGCGTGAAAAAATGTCCAATCTGGTTAAGCTAGTCTCAAATATGAAAAAGACATTCGTAAACATCAGAAGTAACTAGAGGCGGCTCAAACTCATCATCGTCCCATCGTGGATCATCGTTTGGGATAGCTTCGCCCTCTAAAACGAATGAGACTGGCTCACATGCAAGTTCTGCAGTTAAAAATTTGAATCCAAATTTTTCCAATTCGGTTTTTATAAATGTCTCATATCCTAACCATATTAGATTTGGTTGAATGTCGCATTTGGCATCGAGGTATCCAGTATTACCTTTAGGAATCCAATGGTTATAATGATAAATATAATAGTCATCAACTCTGCTTATTTTTAACCAAAATACAGGATAAGGTCCGTTGTTTTTTATCCAGTTAATTTTGTCCTCATTAGTCATTCGGCTAATCCATTGACTGTTAAAATCAGGATGATCTTTTTGGGTCAAGACAACCTCATAATATCTTGATCCACTCCATAATGTTACCTTACACTCAAGCTTACATTCTTTTAAACACGAATCTATGACGGTCCATAACCTAGCATCTCGTTCTTTATTTGTAATCACATCCTCATCTAATTCATAGATCAGTCCCGATGGATATGCATTACGGATGCTTTTTTCTAGGTAATTATTCATTTTCAAACATGGCTTGCCGTAGCATTTTTATTCTATTTTTTGTTCATTAGTTGGTAATAATTTGAGCTTATAAAACTTTACATAAAACATCTAAAAGTCATTTTTTAAAAATATATTATATTCAACAGGTTAAACTATGATCGTTTTTAATGATGAAATTTAACAGCCTGTTATTGTTTTCATAAAAAACGCCTTGTTTGGTTGCTCAAAACGTTACACAAATATTCATCTGTAGGATGGAATCAAACAAGTACCGGCACTGTGGACTAATGAATTCGCCCCTACCCTTATTTACTTTGCTCTGTTGTTACCCGAGTACCCATTAAATAATCGAACCAAGGTCAGGTTACGCACCAGTTAGCCTCGCTTTGATGACCGAAATGATGATCATAATGCCAACGCAAATGTGTTTTAGCCCAAGCGGGATTAAGGTGTGCTTTTCTGTGTCGATAATAATACATTAACAAAGACCCATAAACGGCACTGGTAAACAGCGGGCTGTAAAACCATAAAGGCGCATGAATTATAACAATACTGGCTAAAACTACTAACTCTTTACTCTGGGTATTCCAAGTCGTTAAAGAGATATGTTGATAACCAGCATCTAGCATAGCATTTTGACGACTAACGACATGGTGAACACTCAGATGATATGCCCAGAAACTGCGCGGATTTCTCCCCAACGCATGTAAGATATACTTGTGCATAAACCATTCACTGGCGTTGACATAGAAAACGCCCAGCAAAATGGTTAGCACTGACATCATCAGCTTTGCATCCTTATCATTATATGCCCAGCCAGTTTTGAGGTTTTAAATAATGTTCATACAATTGGGCTTCGGCACTGTCGGGTTCTGGTTGCCAGTTATATTGCCAACGGGCTTCGGGTGGCATAGACATCAATATGGATTCGGTTCTGCCGCCGGTTTGTAATCCAAACAGAGTACCTCGATCATAAACCAAATTGAATTCTACATAGCGACCGCGCCGGTATAATTGAAAGTCACGTTCCTGTTGACTATATGGGGTGTTTTTACGCTTTTGGACGATGGGTAAATAAGCCTGAATATAATGATCGCCGACGCTACGCATAAAGGCAAAACTGCGCTCAAATCCCCATTCGTTCAAATCATCAAAAAATAACCCACCGACACCACGCGTTTCATTACGATGTGGCAAGAAGAAATAATCATCACACCATTTTTTATAAGTTGCATAAATATCATCACCGAAAGGGTCACAAGCGGCTTTAGCGGTTTGATGCCAATTGATGACATCTTCTTTAAACGCATAAAACGGGGTTAAGTCAAAGCCGCCGCCGAACCACCAGATAGTCGGCTCGCCTTGTTTTTCTGCCATTAAAAAACGCACATTAGCATGTGAGGTCGGTACATAAGGATTACGTGGATGCAAGACCAATGAAACGCCCATCGCATTAAATTGACGATTTGCCAGTTCAGGACGTCGAGCCGTTGCCGAAGCGGGTAAACTAAAACCCGATACCGCCGAAAAATTAACACCGCCCTGCTCAAACACTTCACCACCGGAAATAACGCGGGTACGCCCACCGCCACCTTCTGCACGTTGCCAGCAGTCTTCAATAAATCGGGCTTCCGGTTCTTCGCCTTCTAATGCAGTACAAATTTGATCCTGAAGATTTTGTAGGTAGTTTTTTATATTGTTAATATCGTCGTTAGTCATTGGTTATGCTCGTTAAGATAAGCCTTTCAGCAATGAAGGTATCCAAGTTATAGGCTGACATTTAAAACACTAAAGACCGATACAAATATCACAATCAGAAAAAATTTTCTAATAAAACAGATTTACCGCAAGCGTTATAAACTTGAGACTATGAAGGCGTTACCTTTGCCAATAACGCTTGAAAATTCTGTTTTTTGAACTAGCGTTGGTCACTTTTTATTATACTCAACCCTCAAAGTTAAAGCATAATATCTAGTATTTCTGAAGAGCTATCCGTTACCGCTGGGGTATACAGCTTTTTTGAAAATCCAGCCCAATATTGGACTGGATTCAGTTTGATCAGGCATGATGCCTGTTTGCTTGGCTATTTCTGATTACGCTTCCAGCACCACAGCTGCTTTCAATTTTTTCATGGCACTTTGTTCCAGTTGCCGAATTCTTTCGGCTGAAACTTGATATTTTTCTGCCAACTCATGCAAGGTCGCTTTTTTTTCTGCTAACCAGCGACTTGCCAGAATATCCTGACTACGTTCATCGAGTGTCGCCATAGCATCCGCCAGCAAATCGTGTTCGTGTCCACCCCAGTCTGCATTTTCTAGTAAGACCGCAGGGTCGGCGCCATGCTGCTGTAAATAAGTAGCGGGTGCAATATAGCTGTCGTCGTCGCCCTCATCGCCAGAAATATCAAACGACATGTCTCGATTTCCCAGACGCTTTTCCATTTCGTAAACGCTGCTTACTTCAACATTAAGATCATTAGCAATAGCAATCGCCTCGTCATTTGACAGCCAGCCTATGTCTTCTTTGGATTTTCTTAAGTTAAAAAACAGTTTACGTTGAGTTTTAGTGGTCGCTACTTTGACGATACCCCAATTTTTAATCACATACTCATGGATTTCAGCTTTAATCCAGTGGACTGCAAAAGTAATCAGGCGTACCCCCATATCGGGGTCGAAACGTTTGACCGCTTTCATTAAACCAACATTACCTTCTTGAATAATATCCGGCATAGGCAATCCATAACCACTGTAACCTCTAGCGACATGGACTACAAAACGTAAATTGCTCATGACTAATTGACGTGCTGCTTCTAAATTGCCGGTATCTCTAAAATCAATGGCTAATTCATGCTCTTGCTCAGAAGTCAGTTTGGGCATCTGTTTAAGCAGGTTTAAATAGGCATCGAAAGTTCCGACTGATAAATTAACAGGTAAGGTTAATGCATTGCTCATATTTATCCCCTTTTATAAAGTTTGTCTAATTTTAGCACTCTCTAAGCAAGAGTGCTAATAATTTTAAACACTAATTTTATTCAGGGATCGTATAACGCAATTGATAGCAAAGCACTAGCCAGGAACCAAAAACACCCAGTGCCGCAGAAAGGAAAATAAGTTTGAAGGTATCTAGAAAATCAAAAAATATTAAGTGAAACTCTCCCCCATATAACTGGGCGAGTGGTTCAACGGATTGCCACAATATCGCCATCATCACGGTGACAGTAAACCAGGCGACGATACCGGCAATGAAGCCCATCCAGAAACCTGTATATAAAAAAGGTCGCTGAATAAAGCCATCCGTAGCACCAACTAATTTGGCAATAATAATTTCATCCCGTCTGGTTTGCATTTCCAAACGGATGGTATTGCCGGCAATAAATAACACCGCTATACCAAGGAGAGTATCTAACAAGTGCAAACTATCATTAGCTACTGCCATCATGGATTGCAGTCGCTCTACCCAAAGCATATCCATTTGTGCTAAATCAATATCTACACTTTGTTGAAATTCTTGAACTAAATTCTCTAATTGATCTTTATCCAAATTACTTTTAGGGAATACTTGAATAACTATAGGCAATGGATTGCTTTTTAAAACATTAATGGCATCACCAAAACCGCTATAGGTTTTAAATTCTTTTAAGCCTTGTTCTTTACTGATAATGTTAACTTGTTGTATGGCATCATTATGTCGTATTTCTTCAGCTACTTTGTTAGCGCGTGCTTCGCTTACACCATCTTTAAGAAACAAAGAAATTTGTGAACTATCCTGTAAACTGACATTAAATTGCTTGAGATTATTAACCAGTAGTTGAAAACCGCTGGCTAACGAAATGGTTATAGACAACACAGCGATAGTCATGATGGAATTAAATCGTGACTCGGCAAGTCTCAACAAACTGTCCAGCAAAGCTTGAATATGGGCGAGATAGCAAACAATCAGCCTATCTTTAAATGATCCGCCTACCCTTATAGTTTGGCGCATTTCCTGTTTAATAGGTTGGATGTAATTAACTTCGCGAGTCTGTCTGCGTCTTTTCATGTTGACTACCGTTTATCCGGAAACCAGTTGACCGTGATCGAGTTTTAAGACGCGATGATTCATTTTAGTAATCAGTGAAATATCATGCGAGGCAATTAATACCGTGACTCCCACCTGCTGAAAACTGGCAAACAGACGCATAATTTCCATGGCTAACTCTGGGTCTAGATTGCCCGTTGGTTCATCCGCTATTATCAAAGGCGGTTTATTGACTAACGCTCTGGCTATACCGACTCGTTGCTGTTCTCCTCCCGATAACGCTATTGGATATTTTCTTTCTTTACCGGAAAGACTCACTTTGTCGAGAGCCGCTTTCACTTTTCTGGAAATCTCATGATGTCCCAACCCTGCTATAACTAATGGCAAAGCAATATTGTCATAGACGGTACGATTTTGTAATAGTTTATAGTCTTGATAGATGAACCCCATTTTGCGTCTAAAATAAGGCAACTGACTCGCTTTGGCTCCACTCAAGTCTTGCCCATCCAGCCATATCTTGCCTCGCGTGCAACGCTCCATCACAGCAATGAGTTTTAACAGGGTGCTTTTGCCTGCACCGGAATGACCAGTAAGAAAAGCGATTTCCCCTTTTTCAAGATGAAAACTCACGTCACGCAGTACTTCGCCGCTTTCGGGATAACGCTTGGTCACTGTTTCAAATTTAAGCATCGATTTTTTATTCTTTGACAAATAATGCGTTCACAAAACTTTCTGCATCAAAATCCTGTAAATCATCAATACCTTCGCCGATACCAATATAGCGAATGGGTATGCCCATTTGTTTGGATAATGCAAAAATAACCCCGCCTTTTGCGGTTCCATCCAATTTGGTTAATACTAAGCCTGTTAAAGCAACCGTCTCATTAAATAATTTCGCCTGTGATAAGGCATTTTGTCCGGTACCTGCATCCAAAACCAATAATACTTCATGAGGGGCGCTGTCATCTAATTTGGAGATGATACGCTTGACTTTTTTAAGCTCATCCATCAAATTTGACTTGGTATGCAAACGACCCGCTGTATCAGCAATTAATACATCAACACCTTTTGCTTGCGCTGATTGTACCGCATCATAGATAACTGATGCTGAATCAGCTCCGGTATGCTGGGCAACAACCGCTATGTTATTGCGTTCACCCCAAGTCTGTAATTGTTCAACGGCAGCAGCTCTAAAGGTATCACCCGCTGCCAACATGACACTCAAGCCTTGTTGTTGTAAACGTTTGGCTAATTTGCCAATGGTTGTGGTTTTACCTGCGCCATTAACGCCCACTACCAAAATAACGAACGGTTTATCTTGTTTAGGAATTTGTAAGGGTTTATTACACGGTATTAATACATCTAGTAATGCTTGTTTTAAGGCATTTGATAATGCCTCGGCATCATTAAGCTGATGTCGCTCTAAGCTTTGGGTTAATTGGTTAATAATATCAGTAGTCACATGAATACCGATATCCGCCGTTAACAGACTGGTTTCAAGTTCTTCAAGTAAATCGCGATTTATTTCTTTTTGACCAATAGCGAGTGATGCTAAAACACCACCTAACCCTGAACGTGTGCGCTTTAATTGTGACTTCAGTCTTAAATATAACGATTCTGCTTGTTGCTCAGGTTCTGTGACTATCTCAACCTGTGGTTGGCTAATTTCCTCGGCAATGATGCTTGCATCCGGCTTTACTAAAGCAACCACTTCTGGCTCTACTAATTGCTCGGATAAACCGTAACGGCTATAAAAGCTCATGGCAATGAGCGGCAACATTAACAACGCACCCACTAGTTGATGAACAATGACTAAGCCAATCGGTAGATTGAGTTTAGTCATCAGTAAAGCGACTGCAATCTGTAAGAACAGTAAGCCACTTAACCACAACCCTGCTTTTCTGACCGCTTTAGATGACGCGGTTGACATAGACCTTAAGACTAAGCTCGTTAAGGCAATAAAGGTAATCAGCGACCAAACACGATGTAGCCAATTAATTGCTACTTGAGCATTAAACGCCAAGTCACCACTGTAACCGTTAAAAAGTCCATATAGGATGTCCAATGCAGACTGATAATTGGCATCAGGCCACCATTGTCCATTACAGGCAGGAAAGCCCTGACAGGCTAAACCCGCATGATTAACTGCCAGCCAGCCACCCAGTATTAACTGTATTATTAGCACCAGCGCAGCCCATCGGGAAGCCATCACCGGACCTGTCGTTACTGGTGAGCGTGTTATTGATGGATTACTGCGTAATAGCTGCCAATAGAATAACCATAAAGTCATCATTTGTAACATCATCACTGTCAAGATAATGATGGGCATAGCAGCTAATTTAACTAACCAAGCATTGGCTACTGCCTGTAATACCAGTAAAGCAATGATCGTTAAACTACTCACTGCTTTTTGCAGTCGTCTTGTTTTTTCAATCCAAACACTGATACCTAACACTAACGAGAGTAACAGCAATAGACCATCCAAATAACGTTGCCCCAGTACGCTCCAAATTTGTACTAAGTGGTCTGGATTAATAGTTTCTTTATCGACGATGAAACTACCCAAACAAGTTGGCCAATCGGTACAAGCCAGCAACCCACCCGTCAAACGGATATAAGTGCCTAATACAATGACTAATACTGCTAACAGCAGACTAAAGAAAGTTATTTTTTTAAACATATTTTTCTCACTATCCAATTTGTGAAATTTTTAATAAATGCATTAAATCATTTTTGACTTTGTATGGATCAAATCCAGCGTCATAGCGCATCATCAAATTACCTATTGGGTCTATTAAAAACAATATACCATCGGTTAATTGACCCTTTGCTCCACTCTGGAGTTTTTTAAGTAATTCTGATGTAGGTTTAATTCTGATTAAATCGGATGCCAACGCGAATTCTCTATTGTCGGTACCAATCAGTCTTATTATTAACGCTTCATCCACTCGGTTTGATTGATTGAGCAGTTTTAAATACAAACTCTCATCGTTGGGATTATTGCCACGTAATCTCCAGAGTAAGCTATCTTTTAGCCACCATTGACTAGCGATATCCTGATCGACTGACTCAAGAATCATTACAACCCTGCGTGTACGCGACAATTCTTTATTCAGCATTAATCTTATTTGTCTTGTTTTTATAATGGCTTCAAGACAGCTCTCATTACAATCTGCTTGGGTAATCACATTAACAATCAACCAATGTCCGGTCAGTTCTCCCCTATTACTTTCCGAAAAACTATCAAAGCCTGTAAATTCGCTATATTCGGTTGGAATAGGCGGTACGATTAGTTGCCCATTATTGATACCTTGTCCCCATAAGCTGCTATTTTTACTCAATATCAAGGCAATCACTACAGGAACAATAGATAACCCAAAAATAAGTACGATTAAAAATCGATTTTTCTTTTGTTGATCAATCATGTTGATTTTTTAGATGATAGCTAATAATCAAAACAGTTAGTGTGAATGCTAAAGCAAACCACTGGAAAGCATAGGCGTGGTGCTGCTCTGGTTTCATTACTGTCATAGTTTGCCAATCGCGTTTAAAACCATCGGGTTGATTTTTGTCGAGTTCAATTTGAAAAGGCAGTACTGCTTGATGTAATTTTTTACCCAGAGTTTCATGGTTAATAATTTGTATGACCGAAGGCCAGTTATCAGAGACCTTATCGACACCGGGTAATTTTATGCCAATACTTGGAAAATGATTAATTCTACCAGTTATAGTGGTCAATTTTTCCTGAACAGGTACATCCGGTAATAATCTTCTATCCTTATTTATTAAAGGAATCCAGCCTCTATTAATCAATATGACGGGTTTATCGACCTGAACAATAAAGGGTGTCATGACAAAATATCCAGCTTTGCCTTCATTAATCTGATTATCCAATAAAAATTGATGATTTTGGTCGTAATGTCCGGTCAACTGTATTTGTTTATAACGTAATGTTGAGCTATTGAAATTATCCAAGTCAGAATATCCAAGTATTTCTGCTGCTGAATTTTGCTGAATTTGGTCAAATAATTGTTGTTTCTCGTCAGCTCGTTGTAGCTGCCAACTACCCAATGCCAATAAAACAGGCATTACACCTATATAAATGAGCGTGGGTAATACATAGATGTGTACAGAATACCTCGCTATTTTAAAAACCTTGCTTTTTATCATTTATCTGTTGGCAATCCAGTTGGAAATAATCGAAAATAAACAAATTCTCTCTTTTCTATCACTTTATCATGATTATCAAAAGCATCGTCATCTTTGCCTTTATTTTAATAATTTCCAGCCTTGGATTTGCGTTATATAACCTTATTAAAAATAAAGGCAAAGAACCCTCAGAAAAAATCCTGAAAGCATTAACTTTTCGTATTTCTATATCCGTTATTATTTTTATTTTTGTTTTTATTGCGTTAGCTACAGGTTTATTTACCCCGCACGGCATTGGCTCGCAAATACAGCAACAAATGACATCTAACCAAAGTAATCAGGAAAAATAATTTTTCAACTTCCTTTCTTAAAATCGTTAAACAAAAAAAAAGCGTTGCTAACTAGCAACGCTTTTTAGAATGTCTGATTTTAAAATTACAATATATAAACGAAAATAAATAATCCTAACCAGACAACGTCAACAAAATGCCAATACCAAGCTGCGGCTTCAAATGCAAAATGGTTTTCTGGTTGAAAATGTCCTTTTGCGCTACGAAACAGCACTACGCTTAAGAAAATAGCACCGACACAGACGTGAAAACCATGAAATCCAGTCAACATAAAGAAAGTTGAACCATAGATACCAGAACCTAAAGTCAGACCCATTTCGGTATAAGCTTCATGATACTCAAAAGCTTGGAAACCAACGAATAAAAAGCCCAAAGCAACTGTTGCGATTAATCCTTTAATCAATTGATCTCGATTTTTTGCTAACAATCCATGATGAGCCCATGTACAGGTAACACCACTGGTTAACAGAATTAAGGTATTTAAAAATGGGATACCCCATGCTTTCATGGCTTCAAAATGACCACCTACATTACCTGGACCATTAGTTGGCCAAACCGCTTCAAAAGCAGGCCATAATAATTCTTTGGTCGCTGCATTATTACCAGCACCGCCTAACCAAGGTACTGAAAGGTTACGGGTATACCAGAGCGTACCAAAAAACACTGCGAAGAACATAATTTCTGAAAAGATAAACCACATCATCCCCATACGGTAGGAAACACCCACTTGAGTGCTATACATACCGGATTCACTTTCAGTTGCCTGTAATGTGAACCAACCCGCCAGCATGACGATAAAAACAACCAAACCAATAATCATCATCGCTGAACCAATCGATGAACCATTCAGGTAATTGGCAAACCCCGCCAGTGTTATAACCAGACCGGCAGTTGCCATCACCGGCCAAGTCGCTTTTTGGGGTATGTAATAAGCGTTATTTGTAGACATAAGTTTGCACCTTTATTTGTTCAGTGATCTTTCAGTATTATCAAAAAATGTATAAGCAAGCGTTATTGTTTTGTACTGCGCTGGTAAAGCAGGATCGATTACAAATCGGACTGGCATGGTCCGACCTTCCCTTGCTTTAAAGGTTTGCTCTGTAAAACAAAAACACTCTGTTTTTTTAAAAAATTCAGCAGCTAACCCAGGTGAAATGCTTGGAATTGCTTGTGCAACCATCACTTTATCTGTCTTGTTTTCTGCATAAAAATTCACCGTATAGTATTCACCCGGATGAACTTTTAACTGACTAGTTTCTGCGCGAAACACCATAGGAGCTGATTCGTTCAATGACGTCATAAATTCGACTGTCACTTCCCTGCTCTTATCGACAGTATAGGCAACCTCTTTTACAGCAACAGGTGCTACTTTACCGTTAATACCGGTTATTTTACATAATACATCATAAATCGGTACCAAAGCGTAACCAAAACCAAACATGGCAACCACAATGATGATCAGGTTCCTAATAAGTTTAGCGTTCTTTTGTTTAACTTCTTCGCTCATTTAGAAATAGCCTGCATCACTGCGGCAACATAAACTGCAATGGCAAAAGCTGCTAATAGTAATGCTGTCAGTAAATTTTTTGTTTTTATATTCATATTCTACTTGATACGTTACTCATTAAGTAACGTATCGTATCAGGTCAAATCAATCTCTGTTTATTTAAAACTAGAGATGCTCAGTAGGTATGATAGTTGGTGGTGTAGTGAAAGTATGGTAAGGAGGCGGAGATGGTAAAGTCCATTCCAAACCGTGTTTATGAGCATCTTCCCATACTTCATCAGTTACCTTTTCACCAGTACCACCTTTTATGGTATCAATAACTATCCATAAAAATAGCAACTGACTGGCACCAAAAATGAAGCCACCAATACTAGAAATCATATTCCAGTCGGCAAATTGTATTGCATAGTCCGGAATTCTGCGTGGCATACCCGCCAAGCCAAGAAAATGCTGTGGGAAAAACAAAATGTTAACCGAAACTGCTGATAACCAAAAATGTAATTGACCAATTTTTTCGTTATACATATGACCGGTCCATTTTGGTAACCAGTAATAACCTGCAGCCATCAAAATAAAGACTGAAGCGGGCACTAAGGTGTAATGGAAATGGGCAACGATAAAATAGGTATCATGGTACTGAAAATCTGATGGCGCAATCGACATCATCAAACCAGTAAAACCACCTAAGGTAAACAGAACCACGAACGCTATCGAAAATAACATAGGGGTTTCAAATGTCATTGAACCTTTCCACATAGTGGCCGTCCAGTTGAACACTTTAACACCGGTAGGAATAGCAATTAACATGGTGGCATACATGAAATACAACTCGCCTGCCATTGGCATTCCCACTGTGAACATATGATGCGCCCACACGATAAATGACAAGAAAGCAATAGAAGCTGTTGCATAAACCATTGAGCTATAACCAAATAAAGGTTTACGTGCAAACACAGGAATAATGGTAGAGGCTACACCAAAAGTTGGCAAAATCATGATGTATACTTCTGGATGACCGAAAAACCAGAAAATATGTTGATACAGCACAGGATCGCCACCACCGGCGGCATCAAAAAAGCTGGTACCAAAAAACTTATCTGTCAATAACATGGTTACCGCACCAGCAAAGACTGGCATAACTGCAATTAACAGAAACGCAGTGATCAACCAAGTCCAAACAAACAATGGCATTTTCATTAATGTCATGCCAGGGGCACGCATATTAAAGATAGTTGCAATGATATTGATTGCACCCATAATTGACGATATACCCAGCAAATGCACTGAGAATATAGCGAAAGGCAATGCTTTACCGGTCTGTAAAACAAGTGGCGGATACAGTGTCCAACCACCTGCCGGTGCGCCTCCTTCCATGAATAAGGTACTTGCCAGCAATAAAACACCCGCTACCAATACCCAAAAACTCATGTTGTTCATACGTGGCAACGCCATATCAGGCGCACCAATCATCATGGGTATCATCCAGTTTGCCAAGCCTACAAACGCAGGCATAACAGCACCGAATACCATAACAAGTGCGTGCATGGTGGTCATGGAGTTGAAAAACTGGGGCTGAACAAATTGCATACCCGGTTCAAACAATTCGGCACGAATAACCATTGCCATTGCACCGCCAACAAAAAACATGGCGAGTGCAAATATTAAATATAAAGTACCAATATCCTTATGGTTGGTAGTAATAATCCATCTCAACAATCCCTTTTCAGGACCGTGATCGTGGTGCTCATGATCATCGTGATGATCGTCATGTTCAGCTACAGCAGCAGACATAGTTTATACCTCTGAAAATACTTAAAAAAGATTTAACTAACAGGAAAATCAATGCGTTTATTAATCTTCGTCATCGTCCTTTGCTACCGGCATGGCGGCTTGCAACTTTTGAATCGCTGAAGGCTGAATAGCATCGTTGACTGAGTTACCCAAACTATTGCGTGTAAATGTCACTACAGCGGCAAAATCAGTTGCACTCAAGGTAGCACCAAATCCTGGCATCATACCTTTACCATTAAGCATTAAATTAACCTGTGCATTAATGTCACCTTTTACTACCGCACTGTCTTTTAAAGCTGGAAACATGGGTGGTGTACCCAAACCTTCTGCTTGGTGACAGGACGCACAGTTACTTGCGTAAACTGTTTTTCCTAAAGCGACTAACTCATCTTTGGTCTTATCAGCAACAGGCTCTGCTTTTGCTGGTGCTGAGACTGGTTTACTGGCTGCAGCCGATGAAGACGTTTTAGGCAGTAATTCCTGAATTGCTTTGGGCTGTATTTCATCGCCAACTGAGTTACCTAAGGCATTACGTGTATAACTAATCACTTGTGCCAACTCATCAGCTTTCAACATTTTTCCGAAAGCCGGCATTCCACCTTTTCCGTTAATAATCAAATTAGCCTGTGCTTGAATATCCCCTTTAACTACAGCACTACCAGTAATAGCGGGGAATGCACCGGGCACACCTTTACCATCCGGCAAATGGCAAGTAGAGCAATTTTTGCTGTAGATTGCTGCGCCTTTGCTAACTAATTCGTCATGAGTCTGATCATTCAGATTAGGACCTTTTTGAGCTTCTTCTTTGGTTTTCTTAACCCAAGTATCATACTCTGGCTGATCCATAGCAATCACTACGATAGGCATAAAGCCGTGATCTTTACCACAGAGCTCAGTACATTGACCGCGGTAAGTGCCGGCTTTTTCTACGTAGGTCCAGCCTTCGTTAATAAATCCAGGATTTGCATCTCGTTTCCAGCCTAAATCTGGCACCCACCAAGAATGGATAACATCAGCGGCAGTGAAAACAAAACGAATCTTCTTTTTTGTTGGAATTACTAAAGGATGGTCAACATTCAGCAAGTAATGTGGCACAGAACGTGGATCAATACCAGAACCAACCTGACGGGCTTTGTTACTGGCTTCATCTAAACTGCTAAAGAAATGAATGCCGTTATCCAGATATTCATATTCCCATTTCCATTGCCAGCCAGTTACCTTGATTGACATATCCGAATCTTGAACATCATCCAGTTCCAACAGTGTTTTGGTTGCTGGTATAGCCATACCGACCAAAATTAAGGTTGGAATAATAGTCCAGATTATTTCAACAGTGGTATTCTCATGAAACTGTGCAGCCTGATGACCTTTGGATTTACGATGATGGAAAATTGAATAAAACATGGTGCCAAAAACAGCCACACCAATGAATACACAGATCCATAAAATCAGCATGTGTAGGTCATAAATGTCATTACTGACTTTTGTAACCCCTTGTATTAAGTTGAGCTTATATTCCGCCTGCGCTGTCTCAAGACCTAAAGCCATTAAGACCAAGCTTGCGAATAGTTGCTTTGATTTGTTCACGGAGCAGCCCCTTCTTCGATAGTGGTGAAACTCTTGTTTGCTTTTATCAATTATTGATTTTAAGCCATGCAAAAGCGAACACTGTATTTATAAAAATAATCACAATTAAAGTGGTTAATTCTACCTTATCATATTCATATATGCCAGTTGTCCTTATCAGGTTATTTTATCCAATCCAATACCTAATTAACGGCTCTAACACATTTATTTTATTTGTTTTTTTCTAGGATTTCGTAAATAACTGCTGATTTTTATAGGCTACTAATAGCAAACAATATGTTCTAAAAAGGAATATCATCATCATAAGGCTCATCAAAGTTATCATTTTGATGGGTTTGTTGAGCCGGTGGGCGTACCGAGGAATTAGCAGAGGAATAAGTTTGTGCTCCAGCGTTTTCGTTCCTTTTACCAATTAAATCAATTATATTAGCAGTTAACTCTAAACTGGTTTTCATAGCCCCATCACTTGCCTTATATTCGCTTTGTGTTAATTCACCAGAAACGAATACTTGCTGACCTTTTTTCAAGTAATTTTGCAATTGCCCTTCAGCGCGCTTTCCAAACAAAGCCACTCGTATCCATAAAGTCTGTTGTTTATCACCAAAACCAACATTATTAGCTACAGTGACACTCAATACTGCCATACCTGCTGGTGTATAACGTACCTCAGCATCCCTACCCACTGTTCCAGTAAAACTGAATACATTACTCATTAATTTTCCCTCAAAAACTAAAAGTGGCTTGATCTTTAAAGACTTTAAAAAAGCCAGAATAAATCATAAAAAAACAGGTTTATACGCTTTTTAAAAAAGCGGTATTAATATCATAAAAATTGTGTGCTCGAATAGGGTCAGAAAGAAAATCGGGAAGTTCTTCACGATTAATCTCTGCTGTTTTATAACCGACTGATTTAGCAGCATCGAGTTCTTCTATGATGTCTGACAAAAAAAGCAATTGCTCTGCCGGAATCCCAATTTTTTCAGCTATGTTCTTATAAGACTCCGGATCTCGTTTATGTCCAATACGGGTATCGAAGTATCCTGAAAACAAGGGTGTCAAATCGCCATACTCAGTATAGGCAAATAGTAATTTCTGAGCTTGTTCTGACCCTGAAGAATAAACGTACAAACTAATACCTTTAGCCTTCCAATCTTTAAGACATTCAGAAGCATCCGGATAAACATGCCCCTTGAAATCTCCTTGCTGATAACCGGCTTCCCAAATCATTCCCTGAAGCGCTTTCAATGAAGTAATTTTTTGATCTTCGTCTATCCATGCAATAAATTGTGCAGCCAACCATTCAATGTCAAAAGAATGTCCGTTTTCAAGACAGGTTTCCAGTAATAAATTATTTACATTTGGCTCATTTTGGTTAGTTTCAATAAATTTTGCTAAATTTGCCCGTGCATAAGGAAATAAAACATCTTTTACAAATGACAATGACGAAGTTGTTCCTTCAATATCGGTGATAATTGCCTTAATCATGTTATCAAGCGATGATTTGATCTAATGTTGGGTACAATTCAGCTAAATTATTGCCAGTAAAGTTGGCTACCCATCCATAGGGAGTAGTAAATAAGCGAATGGTTTTGAAATGCGGATTTTCTCCCATATCGAACCAGTGTGTGGTATTGGCTGGGACGCTAATCAAATCACCTTGTTCACATAATACGCCATACACTTTGTCATCTAAATGTAGATAAA
>Ga0214192_1001015_pt1 | contig 16048 bp, 14 predicted proteins | sample TroBogEpilimnion_44_FD_153030 | JGI IMG/M metagenome (GOLD analysis project Ga0214192, IMG submission 153030) | Freshwater microbial communities from Trout Bog Lake, WI - 29JUL2008 epilimnion | ecosystem: Environmental > Aquatic > Freshwater > Lake > Epilimnion/Euphotic zone | place: Trout Bog... | reverse complement strand
ACTGCGGCTCATACGGCGTAGTCTCGAGGAAGAAGCCCTCCTCCCCTAGCGAACCGTATACTTCATCTGTAGAGACATGATAGAAGCGCTTGTCCGCAGGCAGTTCTTTGTCCTTATTACATCCCCAGGCGTATTTAGCTGCATTGAGCAGATTGACTGTACCTAGCACATTGGTCATAACAAAGTCCAGCGGATTGGTGATCGAGCGGTCCACATGGCTCTCCGCCGCGAGATGTATCACACCATCGGGCTTTTCTTCTTTGAAGAGCTCATTGATGAAATTCGCATCAGTGATATCACCCTTCACAAATTTATAGTTTGACGCCTTCTCTATATCCCTGAGGTTTTCGAGATTGCCGGCGTAGGTCAGATTATCGAGATTGATGATCTGTACGTCCGGATATTTATTGACAAACAGCCTCACTACATGAGACCCGATAAAACCTGCACCACCTGTGATAAGTATCTTTTTCATTTGTTTTTTAAATTATCCTATGAAATGGTCATAGTTCCTTTTGCAAAAATCATTGGGGGCATATACCAACTAACTTTTGAAGTGAGTCCTTCTTTTACGTCTACAGTTACCGAATTGGCGCCACACTCACTCATAAAAAGATACTTAAAATATATTTTAACGGTATAGGTACTTGGTGCGAGACTGAAAAAATCAGTACCCCATTTTTTAGTATACTTTATGCCATTTACTTCTATCGTCGGACTACAGATATAAAACAGAAAAGCAAGCGGGAAAAATTTAGTTGTCGTTTCAATTCCTGTTTTCATAGTTGATTGGTTTATGGTTTTAAATTTTAATTTACAATGACCAATATGACAGCTCCTTGATGTGATTCCTTTTGTCGCCCTTGATATCTACGAGTATGCCATCAGATTTCAGGATTGACTTGAAGTAAGCTTCGTCATAAGCAGCAAATTTATCATGATTTACAGCCATGATCACTGCGTCATAGTCTTTAGCTGTCTCCTTGACCAGATTGATACCGTACTCATGGTGAAACTCTTCACCATCTGCATACGGATCAGTGACCTCTACCTGCACTGAGAAATCTTTCAGCGCTTTGATCACGTCTACGACTTTTGAATTTCTGATGTCAGAGACATTCTCTTTGAAGGTAGCACCCATTACTAGCACTTTAGTATGTGCTACGGCCTTGTCGAGCTGTATGAGTTGCTGTACGAGTTTCTTAGCTATACGCGCACCCATATCATCATTGATACGGCGGCCTGCGAGGATCACTTCTGATTTGTAGCCGAGCGATTCTGCCTTATAGGTCAGATAGTATGGATCGACACCGATACAGTGACCACCGACGAGACCGGGGAAGAACTTCAGGAAGTTCCACTTAGTGCCTGCAGCTTGCAGTACCTCATAGGTATTGATACCCATCTTGTCAAATATACAAGAGAGCTCATTCATCAGGGCGATATTGACGTCGCGTTGTGTGTTTTCGATGATTTTGGCAGCCTCTGCTACCTTGATAGAGCTGGCACGGTGTGTACCTGCCTTTACTACGATCTCATAGACCTTAGCGATAGTATCGAGTGACTCAGCGTCGCAGCCGGAGACCACCTTAGTGATCTTGGTGAGTGTATGCTCCTTATCACCCGGGTTGATACGCTCAGGAGAGTAGCCCAGCTTGAAATCTGTGAATAGCTTGAGGCCAGACACCTCTTCCATGACCGGCAGGCAGTCCTCCTCGGTACATCCGGGATATACGGTAGACTCAAATACGACGTAGTCGCCTTTCTTCAGCACAGCACCGATGGTCCTGGATGCGGACAGTACAGGCTTGAGATCCGGCACATTGTGCACGTCTACAGGTGTAGGCACTGCGACAATAAAGAAAGAGGCCTCCTTCAGGTCATTCAGATCTGCTGTGAAGTGGATATCGGTACCCTTGAAAGCTTCCGCCTCCAATTCATTGCTTGGATCGACCCCATTGCGCATCATTTCCACTCTCTTTGGGTTTATATCAAACCCTATGACAGATATCTGCTTTGCAAATTCAAGCGCGATGGGAAGCCCCACGTAGCCAAGGCCGATGACCGCTAATTTCTTTTCCTTATTGAGTAACTGTTGATACATATTGTTTGATGGTTTGGATTTTAGGAGATGCGTTTCACGGTTCCATCTTTCAGTTCATATACCTGTCCGCTCTCAGGGCATGTGGCTTTGCCCTCAGCGTCAAATTTTAATTTATGTCCATACTCGCTCATCCAGCCGGTCTGCCTGGCAGGATTGCCCACGAGCAGGGCATAATCAGGGACATTCTTAGTCACTACTGCGCCTGCACCGATGAAGGCGTATTGCCCGATATCATGTCCGCATACGATGGTCGCATTGGCGCCGATGCTGGCTCCTTTGCCTACATGTGTTTTGGCATATTGACCGCGGCGATTCACGGCGCTGCGCGGGTTTGTGACATTGGTAAACACACAGGATGGTCCAAGAAATACATCATCGTCACATGTCACGCCGGTGTAGATGGAGACATTATTCTGAATCTTGACATTATTGCCGAGGACCACCTCGGGAGAGATGACTACATTCTGTCCGATATTGCATCCCTCTCCTATCGTGCAGCCGGGCATAATATGGCTGAAATGCCAGACCTTGGTGCCTGCACCGATGATACAGCCCTCGTCTATGATGGCAGACGGGTGAGCGAATAATGCCTTATTTTGTTCCATTTGCAAATTCTCTGTGTCCGCTGAATAATTCCTCCTTTGAAAGACTTTTGAAATACTCATAAGTAATCTTCAGGCCCTCCTCACGAGATACTTTTGGCTCCCATCCCAGGATCTCGCGAGCCTTGGTAATATCAGGTCTGCGCTGCTTGGGGTCGTCCTTAGGTAGCTCGAGAGAGATCAGTTTTTGGCTGGTACCAGTCAGTTTGATGATTTCTTCTCCAAATTCCTTGATTGTGATTTCTGCGGGGTTGCCTATGTTCATCGGCTGTGTATAGTCGCTGAGGAGCAGCCTGTAGATACCCTCTACCAGATCGGATACGAAGCAGAAAGAACGCGTCTGGCTGCCATCTCCAAACATAGTCAGGTCCTCGCCTCTGAGCGCCTGACCGATGAATGCAGGAAGCACACGACCGTCATTCAGACGCATGCGCGGACCATAAGTATTGAATATACGGATGATGCGGGTCTCCAAACCGTGATAGGTATGGTAAGCCATAGTGATGGCCTCCATGTAGCGCTTCGCCTCATCGTATACTCCACGCGGACCTACCGGATTTACATTGCCCCAGTACTCCTCTGTCTGTGGATGCACAGTCGGATCTCCATATACCTCTGAGGTAGATGCTACGAGGATGCGGGCTTTCTTGACACGAGCCAGGCCGAGCAGATTGTGCGTACCCATAGCGCCTACCTTCAGTGTCTGTATAGGTATCTTCAGGTAGTCGATGGGACTGGCAGGAGATGCAAAGTGCAGTATGTAGTCCAGATCCCCTGGCACGAAGACAAACTTCGATATATCATGATGATAAAACTCGAAATTTTCGAGCTTGAAAAGGTGCTGGATATTGCGCAAGTCTCCTGTGATCAGGTTATCCATCGCTATGACATGGTAATCTTCTTTAATAAACCTGTCGCAGAGATGTGATCCGAGAAATCCCGCTGCACCTGTGATTAATATTCTTTTTCTTGACACTATTCTATTGTTTTTCTACCTACGCTATAATAATAAAATCCCAGCTCTTTCATATAATTAAGATGGTATAAATTTCTACCATCGAATATGACCTTGTGCTTCATGAGTGATTTCACCTTGTCAAAATCAGGTGAGCGGAAGGTATTCCATTCGGTAGCGATGAGCAGCATATCGACACCCTCAATAGCATCGTATTGGTCCTGCGCGAAGTAGACCCTATCGCCAAATTCCTTTTTCACGTGCTCCATAGCCTCGGGATCGTATGCTCTGACAGTAGCGCCGAGCTTCAGCAGCTCCTCGATGAGGTAGATCGCAGGCGCCTCTCTCACGTCGTCCGTGTTAGGTTTGAAGGCCAGTCCCCAGAGACCGACGACTTTGCCTTTCAGGTCGCCATTGTATTTAGCCAGTACGCGATTGAAAAACTCTTTACGCTGAGCGTAGTTGACTTTCATGACCGCGTCGAGGATGCTGAAATCATATTGGTTTTGCGCTGCAGTGTGATAGAGCGCCTGTACATCCTTAGGGAAACAGCTGCCACCATACCCGAGACCCGGGAAGAGAAAACGCTTGCCGATACGGGAGTCTGTGCCGATCCCCCTGCGCACCTGATCCACGTCAGCACCTACGCGCTCACAGAGATTAGCGATCTCATTCATAAATGATATCTTGGTAGCGAGGAAGGAATTCGCCGCGTACTTAGTCATCTCGGCAGAGCGTTCGTCCATGAAGATAATCGGATTCCCCTGACGAACGAATGGCTCGTAGAGCAGCTCCATAATGCCCTCCGCTTTCTTAGACGATGTACCGATCACCACTCGCTCAGGCTTCATAAAGTCCTCCACAGCCACGCCCTCTTTGAGAAACTCAGGGTTTGATACGACATCAAATTCCACTTTTGCGCCTTTTTTGATTTCCGCATGAACCTTGTCAGCAGTGCCTACCGGTACAGTACTCTTATCCACGATCACTGCATACTGATGCAGCAGAGGTCCGAGTTCACGGGATACATTGAGGATATATTTGAGATCTGCGCTGCCGTCTTCACCCGGAGGCGTAGGCAGTGCGAGAAAGATCACCTTTGCGCCCTCGATACCCTCCTTGAGAGACGTAGTAAATTTCAGGCGGCCTTCTTTCTTATTGCGTTCAAACAAAGTATCAAGATCCGGCTCATAGATCGGAAGCTGATTGTTATTTAGCATATCGATCTTGGCCTGATTGATATCTATACAGGTCACCTCATTGCCTGTCTCTGCGAAACAAGTACCGGTGACTAAACCGACGTATCCGGTTCCTACTACTGCTATCTTCATTGTTTGTTTATGGGGATTTTGATTTAACCAATAATTTTTTTCACTGCATCAGCGATGTAATGTAGTTGATCTTCCGGCATTTCCGTATGAATCGGGAGGGAAAGAACCGAATTTCCGAGGCTAATGGAAACCGGAAAGTCCCGATCAGCATACCTGGTGGATGCATAAGCCTTCTGCATGTGCATCGGTTTCGGGTAGTATACCATGGTCGGCACACCCATATCAGCGAGGCTTTTGCGTACAGCATCTCTGTCGAGATGAGACGCGAGCGTCAGTGTATACTGATGGAAAACATGATTTGATTTGGCCGCGCGGACCGGTGTCGTGGCATTTTTCAGCCCAGCCAGCGCCGCGTCGTAGAATGCCGCTACTTTCTGACGGGCTTCACAGTATTCATCGAGGTATTTGAGTTTCACATCGAGGATGGCGGCCTGCATATTGTCCAGGCGAGAGTTGCATCCTATGTCATCAAAGCTATATTGTACCGACTGTCCGTGATTTGCGATCATTTTGAGGCGCTTGGCCAGCGCATCATCATTGGTAAACATTGCCCCACCGTCGCCATAGCAGCCGAGGTTTTTGGATGGGAAAAATGAGGTCGTACCAACAGTACCAATAGTTCCGGCCCTCCTCTTCGATCCATCGGAGAAAGTATAATATGCGCCTATAGCCTGCGCTGTGTCTTCTATCACGTATAAATTATGCTCTTTAGCGATCTCCATGATCGACTCCATATCTGCGCACTGGCCAAACAGATGCACCGGTACAATCGCTTTGGTCGCCGGTGTGATGGCACGGGCGATAGCAGCCGGATCGATATTGAAAGTATGCGGATCGACCTCTACGAGCACTGGTGTCAGCTTCAGCAGCGCGATCACCTCAGCCGTAGCTGCATAGGTGAAATCCGCTGTGATCACCTCATCTCCCGGCTGGAGATTGAGCGCCATCATAGCTACCTGCAGTGCGTCAGTACCATTGGCACAGGGCACTACGTGCTTTACGTCCAGATATGTGGCGAGATGAGCAGAGAAACTATCCAAAGCCGGCCCACCGATGAATCTACCTGTATCGAGCACCGTCTGTATGGCCTGGTCTATCTCAGGCTTGATGCGCTGGTACTGGCTTACGAGGTCAGCCATTTCTATTTTATGCATGGTGGATTATTTGGGGCGACCAAAAATAATATTTTTACCTTTATAGCCTAAAATAAAGATATGCCGCGTCTTAAGCTTTTGTTAACGTTTCTATGTGCAGTAGTGCTGGGTTTCCATTCCTATGCACAGATGGATACACTCGAAAGCGTCGAAAGCCTGCTAAAGAAGAAAGAGACTGTCAAAGTCAAGAAAAAACGCGCAGAAACGGAGAATAATGCGATTCTCATCATGCCTTACTACACAGCACAGTTTCCAGTTGGCGAGTTAAGCAACCGTTTTGGTTTTTGTAATAATGTGGGCATGAACATGTCGCTGAAAGTGAGAAAGAATTTTATCATCGGCATCGAAGGTGCTTTCCTCTTTGGCAGCAAAGTCAAAGAAAACCCTCTCAATCCTATCAGTACCGCCAGCACCGCACAGATCATCGGCCTAGATGGTACGCTGGGCAATATACCGCTACAGCTCAGCGGCTATCAGCTGGCATTCAGGGTGGGCAGGCTTTTCACACTCATGAGGCGGCATCCGAACTCGGGTATCGTGCTATCTGTCGCCCCGGGATTCATGCAGCACAAGATCTGGATACATGCCAATACCAACAACTATCCCCAGCTCGATGACACCTATAAGAAAGGCTATGACCGCATGACCAACGGCGCCAGTATCGGAGGCAGCCTCGGCTATCTATACCTGGAGAAAAAGAAATTCCTGAGCTTCTACGGAGGTATAGACTTCGCGTGCGGCTTCACACAGGAGCGCCGCAACTGGAACTTTGACCTCATGAGCGCTGATACGCATCATCGCCTGGATATGATGGTCGGTATCAGGCTGGCATGGGTCATCCCGGTTTTCACTAATAAAGATGACGCGGTGTACTACCGCTAAGCCCTCAAAAAAGCGCCCACTGTGATCTCCATCCTCTTGTACAATATAGGCATACGCTGCTACTACTTCGGGATATCGGTAGCCTCCTATTTCTCTAAGAAAGCTGATAGCTGGATCGTGGGCAGAGTCAAGATTTTCTCCCGCATGAATATGTTTATGCTCAGCGCGCATGGCAAAAGGATCTGGTTTCACTGCGCCTCGCTCGGCGAGTTTGAGCAGGTCCGCCCGCTGATAGAGAAAATCCGGCAGGAGCATCCCAAACATATACTCGTACTGACCTTCTTCTCTCCATCGGGATTTGAAGCGAAGCGGTATTATGACGGAGTCGACTTCGTCAGCTATCTGCCTATGGACAATAGATCGGAGGTCCGGCGCTTCATACGGATCATGAAGCCATCACTAGTCATATGGGTGAAATATGAATTCTGGTACAATGTACTGGATGAGCTGAAATCTAAAGGTATCCCGGTCGTACTGATCTCCTCCATCTTCCGGCCTGATCAAATCTTCTTCCGCTGGTACGGCGGCCTGCACCGCAGGATGCTGGGGTTCTTCTCTCACATCTTCGTGCAGAATGATGCTTCTCAGCAGCTCCTCCAGACTATCGGTGTAGCCTCTGAGATATGCCCCGACACCAGATTTGACACGGTATACGGGAATATGTCAAAGCATAAGGAATGGGCAAGCGTAGCGGCATTCAAGGGGGATAAAAAGATATTCATCGCGGGCAGCACCTGGCCAAAAGACATCGATATCATGTGTGATATGATCAACAATAATGCATTGGGTGAAGAGTTTAAATATATCATCGCACCTCACGACGTATCCCAGCAAAACCTGACATACATTCTCAAAAAGATAAAAGGGCGTAAGAAGGTGCTATTCTCACGACTCACGAGCCAGCAGGCGGATAAGTATGAAGTGGTAATCGTCGACACCATTGGCAAGCTCTCTTCGCTCTACTACTATGGAGATATAGCCTATATCGGCGGCGGCTTCGGCAGGAGCATACACAATATCCTCGAGCCTATCGTGTATGGCATGCCGGTGATCTTCGGGCCCAGACACCAGAAGTCCGACGAGGCCAATACCCTGCTCAAACATCCCGACTGGCACGCTGCCTATACGGTGAAAAATAGCGCGGAGCTGCTCTCTGTCATGCAGTCCCTCCTGGCCAATGAGGCGCAGGACCTGAAAACCGGTAGTGCAAAAACAAAAGCGTATGTAGAATCACATACCGGCGGTACGGAGCGGATATACTCTTATCTCTCGGGTGAAGGGCTGCTGGATTGACCTTTCGAAACATGATCGGATTTAAGAAAATCTGTAAGTGCGGGATAAATTAATCTCTCGCAAAACCGCGAAAACGCAAAGAATACGTAAAGAAGAATATTCAGGGTCTTTTTTTAGTGATGGACTACAAACGATCCTGAGGTCTCAAAGCCTTTGTCGGATTGTACTGTATAAAAATACATGCCCTGTGGCCATGATTTGGTGTTTATTGTTTTTATGCCCGATGTGTTGGTCATTGATCCGTCGTACAACTGTTGGCCGAGAGGGTTTACAATTATGATCTTTGCCTGCTCTGCAGCAGTGGAGAGCGCGTAGTTTATGTTTATGATGTCATCTGCCGGATTGGGATAGACGATTAATTTTATAGCATTGGGGCTTATGTCTGAAATGCCATTTACGATCCCGCAGCTATTGCTGTCTGGCAGGCAGCCTGCGGTGTCGAGATGGAGGAGCCACCCCCGTTGCCTTGGAGGAATTGTATCATCATTATTCGTAGCATCTCCCGCGCACACAATAGTGCTATCAGACATAAAAGCAAGAGAAAATAATCCATTAAAATCACCATTTATTCCAACATCTGTCGCTCTCCGGTACTCTTTGCTCCATAATATTTGTCCGTTCTGAGAATATTTTACTACCCATCCATTAATATGGACATAATTCAAATCGTAACATTGACCTATGGCAATATAATTACCATCCAGGCACATCTTCTGTGCATTAAACTGAGTGTTTTGAGAACAAGGTCCTACATCTATTTTCCAAAGCTCATGATAATTTGAATCAAGCTTAGCTAGACAGGCTTGCCATTGAGCATTATTCGAATCCCTATGACATATATAAGTGCTTGCTATAAGGTAACCTTCATCACTCGAAGTTAAGATATTGTACCCCTGAGGACCATTCGAATCTGTGCCTAGCACATAGTTTAAAATATTACCTGCGGTATCTAACTCGTATATCTCAGTGTAATCTTTTAAAGTATTTAAGTTAGTATAATCATAACTTAGTGCATCTCCTCCCAGAACGACATTGCCTTTTTTATTAATACAAATACCATATGCAGCATCGTCATAGTGAGGATGAGGGATCTCTTTCATGTAAATGATATTTCCAAGGCTATCTGTCTTTGCTAAATACATGTTTTGATCGCTGGATAAAGCATACGTTCCTGTTAAATAGTAATTCGAAAAACTATCTTGTATGAATGCATCACAATAGAAATTGTAGTAATTACTTCCACGAATTTGCTTATACCATTGAAAATTACCGTTTGCATCATATTTTAAGATCAGAATGGAATTTTCAGCTTGACTTGTATCGGTAGTATTTCCACCATAAGCAAACCCACCATCATTGGTTCGTATGAGGTTGTTCCAGCTTCCGCCAATACTTCTGGTATTGGGGATATTGATTAGACTTTTGCTGATGGAATTTCCATTTTTGTCAAACCTTCCAAAAGCTGCTATTGGGGAAAATGGATATATGGTATCAAGAAAACCTTCCATAGCATAAATGGTGTCATTTACTACTTGAATGCTACTGATATAGCCATTCGACGGACCGTACATTGCGTATTCCTTTGAAAAATACTGGGCATCAAGTTTAGTCCCAAACGAAATAAACAATAACATACCTAATACAAGTATGAGTTTAGGTCGATAGGTAGTTACTAAATGCTTATTGGGTTTCAAATCCATTGTTAGTGATTGACTACAAACGATCCTGCGGTCTCAAAGCCTCTGTCGGATTGTACTGTATAAAAATACATGCCCTGTGGCCATGATTTGGTGTTTATTGTTTTTATGCCCGATGTGTTGGTCATTGATCCGTCGTACACCTGTTGGCCGAGAGGGTTTACAATTATGATCTTTGCCTGCTCTGGGACATTGGAGAGCGCGTAGTTTATGTTTATGATGTCATCTGCCGGATTGGGATAGATGACTAGTTTTATAGCATTGGGGCTTATGTCTGAAATGCCATTTACGATCCCGCAGCTATTGCTGTCTGGCAGGCAGCCTGCGGTGTCGAGGTGGAGGAGCCAACCTTGCTCGGGGTGGCCTGCATCGGCATAGTCCAGCGACAATCCCCCAACGATGATGGTGCTGTCAGACAGAAAGCCGACCGATGTGAACTCGTTCATGTCGTTATTCGTCGAGTTGCTCAGCCCCCTGTACTCCTTGCTCCAGATAAGGCTCCCGGCCTCCGAGACTTTCACGATGAAGCCATTGGTAGGCCGTGTCCCCAGCACGGTATCGTTGTAGGAAACCCCTGTGGCGATAAAGTTTCCGTCCGGTGTTTTGCTCAGACTATGGCTATTGTTATTGATAGAGCACACTCCGGCATCCGTTCGCCACACTACATTGAAGGCGGAATCGAGTTTTTCAATACAGTTGACACCATAAACGTGATCCGGACTTCGTCCGCAGGTGTACTCGCTGGAGATAAGATAGCCCCCGTCTTTTAACGACAAAATATTGGCAGATGCAGGGCCATTTGGATCTGGATTAATTACGTAATTGATAACATTCCCCCCTGTATCAAGCTCAAAGGTTTTCATGTAGCCTTGTACATTTAGAAAATTTGTCACGTTGGGCATTACTCCACTTCCTCCTATTACGATGTGCCCTCTAGCATTAATACATATCCCTGAGGCGGCATCGTTAAGGTTAGGATCGCTCAGAATTTTCATATAAATCAAATTTCCTGCGCTATCTGTCTTAGCTATATAAATATCGTCGTCGTTTGATACCTTGTGCGTAAGAAACCCTGTAAAAAAATAATTAGAAGATGAATCCTGTGCAAGTGCGCTGGGGTAGAAAGAAAGATAATTAGTATCGATTACTTCATTGTACCATTGGAAATTTCCGGACCTATCGTACTTCAAAAGCAACAGCGCATTTTGCGTTTGCATGGCTCCTTGAGTCCAACCGCCATATGCGAAACCTCCGTCATTTGATCGAATGAGAGTGTTCACGTTAGTGCCGATACCGCCTAATCTTGCGGGTATGTCAAAATATTGCGTAGATAGAAGGGATCCTGTCCTGTCAAACTTTGCGAACGCACCAATCGGTTTGTTTACAGAATCTCCGACGTTGAACATTGCATAAATGGTGTCGTCCACTATTTGCAGGCTACTTAGAAAGCCGTCTCTTGTATTCTGGGTGTATCTGTTTGAGAAATACTGACCATTAACTTTAGTCCCAAAAGAAATAAACAATAACATACCTAATGTAAGTATGAGTTTAGGTCGATAGGTAGTTACTAAATGTTTATTGGGTTTCAAATCCATTGTTAGTGATTGACGACAAACGATCCTGACGCTTCAAAATTGTTTTCCGAATTTACTTTATTAAAATATAATCGCGGTGGATATGATTTGATTTTTGCAAAGGGTATGGCGGTTTATTAAGAATCTGGGGGTGAAATGAGTCGGGAAATTTTGTTTCGCACGAAAATCGTATGAGGAGATTTAAATACAAAACAGCCGACCTCTCCTAAATCCTCTCTCCCGAAAGCGTTCGGGACTTGCAGCGCGGAGAGGAATGAACAGCCAATACAATCCTCATCCTAAATCTTTCTCCGAGGGAGAAGGACTTTAATAGAGAACAGCCACCTCTCCCAAACCCTCTCTCCCGAAAGCGTTCGGGACTTGCAGCGCGGAGAGGGCTTTAACAGCCGCCCTATTCGTATAAAGGGACTGAGAAGGCAAGGAATGAGATGATTAGATTATTATTAGAATTTTATGAATAATTTGTTTTTAAATTTATATTTAATTAATTGATTTTAAATTATTTAAAATCAGTATAAGGATGTAAAAATGAAATGGCTAAAAGGTCGTTTCTGGTGTAAAATAAAAATACTAAATTTGCTTTTTAAGCAATTATTTGTAATTTTGCGCAGAGCGGAGCGTGTGGTTTTTTTTTGCTTTTGCTCATTCAGATACTCTGAGATGAATAGCAGTCTTTGGGCTCGGGGGATTCCTCGCGGAACAGCCGGCTCGGAATGACGGATTTTAGCTTGAGGGATTCCTCGCGGAACAGCCAGCTGGGAATGACGGATTTTTGTTTTGGGGATTCCTCGCAGAACAGCGTGATCGAAATGACGCGCTTGAGCTTGTTGTATTTATAGTTTCACTTCAAAATTTAAAATACTTAGCATGTCATTCCGAATAAATTCCCTTAAAAAATAAACATGTCATTTATGAGGAATCCCCTGAGATATATGGCAGCCTTATAGCCTGGGGGGATTCCTCGCGGAACAGCCGGCTCGGAATGACGGATTTTAGTTTGGGGGATTCCTCGCAGAACAGCCGGCTCGGAATGACGGATTTTAGCTTGGGGGATTCCTGACAGAACAGCCGGCCGGGAATGACGGATTTTTGTTTGGGGGATTCCTCGCAGAACTGCGGGCTCGGAATGACGGATTTTGTTGATTGGTTTCCTCTGACGATTAACTGACAATATGATGACAAAGTTTTCTGTGGAATAAGATCTGATAGTGCATGGTATTATCAAATCTTAAATCATGGAAAACAAAATCAATTTCGAAGGGCTATCTCAGGATGAGATCATCTTTATCGACCGAAACAAAGCATATGGTGCCTATGACCTCCGCCAGTCATATAACAGGCATGTGAAGAGGGCTATATTGAGCACCGTCCTATTTGCCGCAGTGGCTATCGGTGCGCAGAATATCTATGCCTCGCGGCATATCATCCGCGATAAAGATGATGTCAAGATCATCAGTACAGTAGAGGATATCAAAATCATCGAGCATAAGGTCACTCCTCCTCCCCCACCAGCGAAAACGCAGATGATGAAAGGCAGTACCGAGGCTGCTACCAGGGCATCGCTGGATATGAAACCTACGGATGACGCAGCGGTACCTATCGACACTGCGGTGGCCATAGATCCGGAGGCCACTGTCTCAGACATCAATCACAGTGGCAAAAAAGACCTCATAGCAGGTACCGAAACGGGCACCAGTCTTGAGCTACCTAAGGCTGAGCCACCTAAAGAACCGCAGACGGTGAGCTGGGCGGAGGTGATGCCGAAGTTTCCGGGAGGTGATGATGCGATGATGGCCTTCGTACGCCACCATCTGGTATATCCTGACTATGAGAAAGAGATCGGTGTGCAGGGCAAGGCAGTCATAGGCTTCGTGGTCAATGAATATGGCAAAGTGACCAATGTCCATGTGATAAGAGGCGTGAGTCAAGGCATAGACAGAGAGTCCATGAGAGTGATCAGTGCGCTGCCGGACTTCACACCCGGCATGCAGGGCGGCAGACAGGTGCGGGTGAACTATGTGATACCAATGGACTTCAGACTGAAGACGGAGTGAGAGACAGGCTAAAATATTTGATGCCTTTTGCTTCTGGCTTAGAGCTATAGGCTTAAGAAAGAGGGCCTGAGCGATGTCATCCCTTAAAGGGATGGCATCGCTTAAATCAGTCGATAATATTCACTAAACAAAAAGGCGTTTTTGTTTGACATTTTTCATTTCTTTTCTCTTTCAAATATGACAGATAAAATAAGTATATATGCTGTACGTCGTATAACAACAAACAGCTTATCTATATGCGCAAAATCAATGTCTTCGTTCTATGTATGATGCTCGTCACAGCTTCACAGGCACAGACCTTCAGGTTCAATATTATTTTGTTTGGTGACAGCGTGGGCAACTCGATCATCAGCAAAACCCATGATGCCAACGGCATAGACAACTATGTACTCGACTCACGCGTGAAAGCGAAGATCCTCTGGATGACAAAGGAAAACCATACGCACTATGAGTCGCGATTCAAGGATGGCAAGATGATCAGCGCGACCTACTATGAGATCAATAACGGAAAAAAAGATAAGTGGAGCACGATCACCTGGGATGGCAAACAGTATCAGGTCGATTCGTATCATGGCAAGAAGAGCTTCACCGAGGTGCCGACTCACTCGATCGGCTCTATGTACTGCGATGGCTATAGTGCATCTAAGAAGCGTTTCTTCTATGAGCCTGAGGGCGATTTCAACCAGTTGAATTTTCCTGATGCCAATACGATAGAGTTTAAAAGCTCGGATGGCAATAGGAATATCTATCACTTCAAAAATGGCGCTATATCAGATGTAGAGTGTCATACCACGCTCGCCACGATATACCTGAAGAGAGTGAAGTAGCATCGTTCACTCTATTAAATAAAAAACCCTCTGCAATGTGTGAACTGCAAAGGGTATAAGAGAAATGAAAAAAGATTTATGAGGAGGCTTGCACCTTTTGCTTATTAAGCTGCGATCTCGAGATCACCATAATAACCGATGTCCTTGCCCCATGTCTCGAATACAGTCATGAGCGTCTCATGGAGGACCTTCACCACATCTGCGTTGCGCAGTGTGCTGTCCTTGACGAAGGTGTAAAATTTATACTTCCTGATATCTACATCAGGGTAGCGGAGATCAGAGTCGATGATTACTTCACCATCATAGTCCATCACTACGTTGTGCACCATGCGGTTTGCGCTTGCTTCGCTGATGAGCTCATTCAGAGCCTCTTTGGTCGGATCACAGTATAAATTCATAACACAAGTTTTTGAGGGTTAACAAATCTGGTTGTAAGTGATATTGAAAACTTTATGCCAATAATTTTTTGGGGAAATTCCCTTGAGTAATTGGGGAATCCAAGATTAGGTCCGGACTATCCCTGCGCAAAACATTCCCCAATAAAAAGAAGATTTATGTTTTATCAGACAGCTTTGAGCATCAGGCATAATAGTTGAATTTACTCGGCTACAATCTACAAATGCATGCGAATCACTGCTATACATTCTTTGTCCATTGCGATAATTACTATTTTGAGCCTATCAGGGAGGCCATGCCACGCACAAAAGATCACTGATGAGGAGAGGTCAAAATATCGTGCTCATATTCAGGCCCACTATCCGGAGCAGCTCACCGATCCGCAAAAGAAAGACCGCAAAAGCTTCTCGCAATTTGGGTATGGCCTGTACTATTTTTCTTTCCCGCTCTTTGCGATTACGGAGTTTATCAATCCGCATGACTTTGGCGCTCACTCTTATGGCGAGCCGGGGCGCGCTGAGAGAAACGGTTCCCTCTACACCTGTCGCGGTGGTTTCATGGATTTCTCACATATCAGAGCTGCGACAGACTGGACCGTCTTCCTGTCATTTGTGATCTTAAACAGCGATAGCAATTTCTCTCTCAAACATGCCGGCGGCGACCTGCAGTTGCGCTTCAAAAATGTACATGACCTATCGCTCGCCGACATCACCAATATGGCGCAAAAGATAGCCTTTGAGCGACTGGAGTGGCATGAGATCGCCAGCTGGCATTTTCACCTGCCCAACTACTCTATCAGCGAGCAGCAGTCGACATTCACCCCCGAGGATACCTACTCTAACTACCTGGGCACAGAGATCGGCAAGCGCGTAGTCATCCGCATCCTGACGCAAAAGGAAAGCCTGACCTACTCGCAGATCACCAGTGATGAGATAATGAAAATGGTCAAATCGCTCCAAGCCGAGCAAACCGTGCGTGCCAGCAAAAAAGCCTATGACATCACAGACTACTATCATCAGCTCAAAGTACCGGCTGCTAAAAGAAACACAGATGTATGGTGGGACAGCCAGATGCTATTTCGCGATGAGCGGTATGTATTCAAACGCGATATCAATATCGGCCCGCAGATATCCCCCTGGCTGGTGCCCATGCAGGAGA
>Ga0214192_1001012_pt1 | contig 16075 bp, 15 predicted proteins | sample TroBogEpilimnion_44_FD_153030 | JGI IMG/M metagenome (GOLD analysis project Ga0214192, IMG submission 153030) | Freshwater microbial communities from Trout Bog Lake, WI - 29JUL2008 epilimnion | ecosystem: Environmental > Aquatic > Freshwater > Lake > Epilimnion/Euphotic zone | place: Trout Bog... | reverse complement strand
TTATGTTTTTGATAGCTCTTGGGTCGCTTGGAGTAGAAGCAAAGAATTCTATTTGTTCTCCTACGGGAGCATGTGGCCAAATAGCTTTTTGGTGTCCGCCTTCAGTTTGAGTTACTGTCCATCCTTCTGCAACAATATCTTCGATAACTTTCTTGATCTCTCTGCTCACTGCCTCTACGATAAAAGAATTTGTAGCAATAGAAGTTGTAGTGTCAAATGGGCTACCTACCCACTGGTTTCTATTGGCACGGACAACTATTTTTCCACAATGATCACAAGTAAAGTCACCTGTGTCTCTGCTAAGGTGCGTAGGGCCACCACAAATTGGGCATTTGATAACTGATCCAGTTTTCATGCTTAATAGCTTTCTATATGGGTTGAAGAATGCGCCACATTGTTCATCTGTGCATTCATGTTTAGGTCCACTAAGTGGGCCATCGCAGTAGTTGCATTGCTTAGATTTAAAACATCCATTCCTTGTGCAATTGTGATACTTGTTTAAACCATATCCACAATTAGAACAACTTGTGTGATCGGCACAAGTTGGGCAAGGAGTATATTTTTCTCTAGGAGTTTTGCAGCTTGGGCAAGAGTTTTCATTACAACTTGGGCAAAGATCTAAAGAATCTCCATAACGGTATTTTTCATGAAACCAACCTTCTGGCTCTTCGTCATAACCTGGATAGTATCCTTCTGTGCAATCTATCCCATCGCAGGTAACATAAGTTGTTCTATATCCTAATTTTGGGTTATTTTGTAGATCTCTATAATACCATAAATAGTTTTTACAACCTTCGGTTTGGCAATTACCCCAAGGATCTACATGACCGCCACATAAATTGCAAGGCTTAGAAGCTTTGCACATTTTATTATCACAGTAGTAATCGTTTAATGATTCTCCACATTCTTTGCAATTAGTTTCTTGGCAATCTGGGCAAAGATGGATAAAATCAGTTGTTAAACCAAAATTGCCCTTTATCTTATGAAAAGGAACTGAGTCCCAGCTTTGAGTCCAATCAGTGTATTTTGCATTATCTTCATTTTGGTATTCATCGCAACCAGGACCATCGCAATGCCATGTATAATGTTCGGAGGCTATGTGTAAGCTCATGATGGATCAGAAAGAAAGTTTTTATATGGGTTTATAAATTGCTCACAATCAGGATCTTTGCATTGGCCATGTTGTGTTAATTCTCCATGACATTCTGGGCAGATATGCGATGTTGGGCAGTGTTCATAGTTTGCACAAGTGTTATTCTCACGCAACTCTTCTCCACAATCATCGCAATAATTGCCTGAGTTCCAACAATCATCACAAAGATGATTTTGCACAAGATGATGCATTGTCATACCATTAAATGTGTGATCCTCAGTCCACTCACCATTGTCTGGGTAATGCCATTTTGTTCTAGAGATAACATTCCCAGTATTGTCTTCTAGACCACAGCCATCGCAAACTTGAAAAATATGATAATTTTCATCGCTATTAGGATCATAACCAAAATCATCTGGATGCATATCTCTATGCTCGTAATGAGCTTCTTTTCCAAAAAAAGCTTCTGTTAAAGGATTTTTGAATGCCTCGCACCTGGTATTTAAACAATTCCCTCTTTTATCCAGATCTCGGTTACAATGCCTGCATGTCCAGCAATCACCATATCCATCTTCAGGCCTATCACAATTGCCAAATTCATTAATATCTCCATGGCAATGCTTGCAGTTATTAAAAATATCGCAGCTAGGATTTTTACAAACTTGATGGTAATCAAATTTAACTTCTCCATCAGTATATGGCTCTTTACATTCATGACAGATGCTATTTTCCCAACAATCTTTACAATAGTCTGTTGAATGGTCTCCATTACGATCATGTTCATCACGATGCCAACCTTCTGGCATTCTATCATATTCTGGATCCCAGCCATCTGAGTCACAATATCGCTCATAAGTTGGATTGTTTTTAATTTCATCAGAAGCTTCATCAATTTTTACGTGATTCCAATTACCATTTTGATCTTGATATTTTGCGCTGTTATGGCCAGGTCCATCACATTGAATCCAATAATTTTTAGTAGCTAGCTTTGGAGTTGTGTCACCGCCACTGTTTTCACAATCTGGATTAATACAATAATCATCACCATAAGGGTGTGTAAAGAATTCTTCTCCACACTCTTTACAATACGTATGATTTTCACAATTTTTATTAGAGCATTGACTATTATCTTTATTGATTACGCCATCAAAACATTTCATGCAACTATTTTCTTGGCAATTTGGACAAATGTGAAAATCATAACAATCACCATATGTGTGCCCAAAATCGTTTGCGTCTTTCCATCCTGACTTCCAATAGTCATCTTCAGAAATTGGCTCTTCAGTACAGTTTGGACCATTGACATTGCAAGAATAACTAATATCTGTAGACGCATAGACAGGCTTTTCTAAGCTATCAATAATAACATTTGGATGTTTTAATTTTTTAGTTTCTTTACGCATCAAAACCCCAAGCTTCTGTGTATTTATCAACGTTATTTTTAAGCCTGTCTTGGTATGTACAATCAGGGTTACTACTTATAGCGTCTACAATGCCTTGGTGAATAGCATCAGCAGCTTTTATGTGCTTTTCTAATCTATTTGATGCAGGCATAGAAGTTGTTTTCGTAATATGAAATGAGCTACCAGGGCCTATTTTGCTCATTGAATCATCAGTATAACCGTATAAGTTTTTATTATTGTCCATGCTCATATAATATTTTTGATATAACCTGTAATCACCACGCCGAGACCACCATGTTGCATGGGTTTCTTTACCTGGCTTGTCGTTTAGATCTAAACCCTCTTCAAAATCAAATTTTCTTATATTACTTGGAGCTGTATTGAAAATTGGGTGATCGCTATTTGGATATAATGACTTTAAATGGCTAATAATATTTTTTTTATGTTTTGTAATATTTCCTTCGCTAAATCCTGTAATTATAGTTGTTATTTCAGGTTTTCCATTATAAGGGTTAGGTTGAAATCTACTTTTAATTGACTTAGTTTTTGTTGAATCAAGAGTTTCCTTTTTATAAACATCATTGCCCCAAAAACCCATTGCTTCCCACCCTAAATCTTTGAAGTTTTTGCTTTTATCCATATATCTTGGATTTTCATTTTTTTTGCAATCTGGGCAAATGAATTGTGACCAGTAAGAACGCTCCCATCCTGGTGCGCTTTTATCTATTCTTTTGTACCCACTGCCATATGGCGATTGTTTATCTTCTATTTCTTTGCCACAACCATCACAAGAAATAACTCTAACTTTATGGTAAGTTAAACCTGCAGTTACCGTTTTGTTATCATTATCGTCATCAAAGCCCCAAGCATTTCTATAATCAATTACACTATTTATAAGTTTGTCTTGGAATGTTGCATCTGGGTTAGAAGAAATAAGTTTTCTTATAGCTTGATGCTTATCATTAGCTTCTTTAAGCTGTTCTTCAAAGTTTCCAGGATTAATTTTATGAATTAATCTAATTGACCAAGAATCTCCCCATTTGTGGTGTCCATTCTTATCAAGATCTAGCGCTTGTATAGATTCTGTTTTGTATTTGGTTCTTTTGCTGTGTTTTTGGTCATATCCAGTTGCATAATTTTTATTCATGTGTTGATAAAAATAACTAATTGGAGGAATTTGTCTTTCCCAGTTAGTATATACTGAATTGCCACCAGAATCAAGACCATTAGTTAAATCGTCTCCAATATATAAACTTTTTAAATCTTTTTTGCGTAGTTTGCTAACTGGTGTACTAAAAACACTGTTTTTGCTATTTGGAGCAAGAGTCTTTAAATGGCTAACAATATCTCTCTTTGTGGCATTTATGTTCCCAAGGCTAGGAGTATATCCATGAATAGTTGTAATTAACTTTGCTTTCTCTGGGTTGTGTTTATTAGATTTAAAACGAGATGTGATGTGTTTAGTTTCAGTATCGTCAGGAGATACAATTAGCATATCTTCATGTGCACTAGGAGATTTTTCAAAATTTTTGAATTGAGGTATAGTCATGTTTTCAATGTGATCATCAAATACATAATCATTATCCCCTGCTACTTTAGTTGGCTTCCACCCCATAGAGTTTTCATTTGTTCCAGATAAACCAAAGTAACCTTGATTAGATTTCAAAGCACAATCTGGGCATTTTATTTTATCATTTCCAGTGTTCCAGATCTCCCAATTTTTTGTCTTTTCTAAATGTGAATCATAATAATTACTATGAGGACTTTTGTGCTTTTCTGTAACTCTTTTACCACAATCATCACAAGTAGTAATTGTAAAACGAACTGTTTTTCGATCAGCTAATACTAAAATAGGAGATTTCCATGGATCATCTAATGAAGCTTTTTTATCGAATTTCCATGCATCTTGATCTCTTTTTTTCTTTTTGCTTAAACGATACTGCTCGTTCTCAAAGCAATCTTTATCTGTGACTGAATTTGGACAATGAGTTCCCCGTAACAATTCTCCACAACCATAATACTCTTTGTCTTTGTCATAAAGATAGACATGGACACAGTGTTTGTTACTGTGTTGTGGACAGAAGTTTACGTCTCCTCCTAGTCCGCCAACAGACCAACCATCTGGCAAGTCTTCATCGTATCCTTGGGCCTGAGTGAATTCATTGCAACCTTGATGATCGCATTGCAAGTCTTCTTCTTCTCCATTAGGTCCATATCGAAGATATGATGCATTTTTGTTAAATTCCCATGCATCTTCGTAATCTTTTTCAATATCTTCGTCAGTTCCTTTACATTGTGGGCATTGGCCATAACTACCCAGCGTCTCTCCACATTCATGACAACGGTCTTTCATACAATTATCACAATAATGTGGACCTAAACGAAGATTCCCTAAGCCATACCAACCTATATGAGATCTTGGTTTTATATATTCAGCTGGAATGGCATTATCACAATTATCACAATGGACATATGTAGTAGCTTGTTTTACTTGTACCCATGGGTCATCTGAGCAATCTTCACAGATACTATTTTTAGCTGGAACCCAACATACTGAGCAACGTTTTTTCATGCACTTAGGACAAAAATGAGGCCCTTGGTCATCGCCAGTGCCATCCCATCCTTTGTCCATAAAATCTTTGAAGTTATAACCAGTATATGGAACTTCTTCTGTGGTGCCACAATCATCGCAACCTACGAGCAATGATGCAATTTTCTTAGAAGAGTCTTTATCAAAACCAAATGCATCTTTGTAGTTTTTTATGACATCTTCATTAGTTTGATCACACTGTTCGCATTGACCGTATCTACCAATTGGCTCCCCACAACCAAATGTCATTTTGAATGGATCACTAATATTGGTATCTAAGTGTCTATTGTTTTTACAGTCTGGGCAATAATGCAATTCATTATTATCGTTATATTCACCTAGCTCAGCAGTTCTAGGGTTATTGTGGATGGCATCTCTGAGTGGCAAATCAAAACCATTTAAACTTGCTCTACCCCAATTTTTTGGAGTATATTCATCAAAGTTTGGATTAGGTTTTCCACATTCATCGCAAAAAATTATTTTTTCAAATGAAGATGTTTTAGAAGCAGCAGAAGATAAGCCACGCTCATAATCATGCATGCCTGGGAAGTCTTGTGTCACGTTGTCTTCCATACCTGAATCAGGGTTACCTACAGATCCAAAACCTAAACCATCATCAGCTGGATCTTCTTGTGCCATCCCAGGCATAATTGCTTGATTAGGTTGATCTAATGAGAAATAATTGATAGCTTCTTTGCCAAAGCCAAATGCGTCTCTATATTCTTTTGTAATTTCTTCGTCAATTATCTTATTATCTTTTGCATATTGTTTATTACTGCCTTCACAATCTATGCATTGATTATATCGACCAATATTAATTCCACCACAACCTTCTTTATCTTTTTCCCAATCATCTATGCAATGAAGTGGGGCATGCTTTGGGCAATATGCAGCAGCGTCATATGGGCCATTATGCATCATGCCTGAAACGCCCCATCCTGTTGAATAGTCGCCTATTTCTGTAGGCACACCTACTTCTTGGCACCAACTTTTTGTATTGTCATCAAAATGGTCACAATCAGCTATAGATTTAAAACCAGCTTCTTTATTTATAGACTGCTCATATTCTTTCCATGGATCGAAATCGCTCATGCAAATCAACCTTAAATGTGGCAGTCGCAACCACAAGGAGGGCAAGTACAATTACCTTGATTGCTCATCCTTTTGCAGTTTGTTTGGTGATCTGTTTCTGGGTAATCTGGCTCACATTCACAGTTAGCACATGAATAGTATGAGCAGTCTGGGCAATAGTCTTCATCGCCTTCAGCAGCCCACTCATCATTGTGGCCATGACCTAAAATAACATTATCCCTAGCTCCGCAACCATCACAAATTCTAATAATGTTTATTTGTTTAGAAGATTCTACACGGCCTTCATCTATGCGACGAAGCATAAATTCAATTTCAGGAGATTCTTGACTTTCTTCTGGATGAGCTTTGTTCATGTGCTCATGGCGGTCCCAAAGATTATAGCCAGTCCAATCACAATGGGGGCACCCTAATCCAGGTTCATAGGATGCCCCAGTTATTTTGGGAGTGCATCACCATTAGGCGTAATAAAATTACCTTTGATATAGTAAGGTGCACTCTTAGGCATCTCAAAGTCACTTAATTCATGGACATCGCCTGGATGAGGTGGTGCTGACTCCAAATTCGTCTGATTATAAAGTAGACCTTGTTTATAACCTTGGTAATAATCCATTGACAAGTTGGCAAGTCCCTCGTCCATTTGCTTGCCCGATGTAGCGTCATCATAACCCTGGTAGTAAACATCAGAGTCAGAAGCTTGCTTTTGGATTGTTGCCATGTAGTCTTCACTACGCCAAGTAGATGCATAGCGATCTTCAAAGTTATGATGATCGTCTGAGTTGCAATCTTTGCAAATATACATATCTGGGCGCTCATCGTAACGATTATCATGAGGAATATCATCGCCACAGATTTCACAAGCAACAGTTTCTTTTGAAGCAGTTTGCATCATTGGCTGAGCGTTGTTTTCAGGATTACTTTCTGCTGTATCCATTGGCATAGGAGTAGATCCCATACCAGCTCCACCACTATTGTCTGGTGCGCCTGTAGCGTCAGGCAAAACGTCAGCCTCTATGTACCAAGATGATGTCTTAAGAGCGCCTTCTGGCTCGTCAATAGAAGCGCCAATACCACCAGCGATAGGACCAATGTCCTCAGCCATATAAAGTTCATCGTTAGCTGTATCATTAGCAGCAAAACGGTTGTGATTTCCTTCGTCAAAAATAAGAACACGACTATTATTGCAGCAACCACAGCCATCCATCATTGGGCATACATCGTGTTTAGGATCTAAGCATGTCAAACATTGCTCAGAAGCAACCTTATTAAATGGCTCTTCTGAGAGCTCAGACCAGCGTGGCGGAATTGTCATTCTATTCTCCTTGACGAGGCGATGGAAACCTTGGCACCTATGATTTCTATTACAAATAACGACTTATTGATAATTTTAGTTTAATTTCACCAAAAATGCTATTATTCATCCCACTTGACATGTTCAAAGCCACCTTGCTGGCCCTTACATTGTCTAAAGCGCCTATAACCATCGGTTATAGCTTGTGGTATTATTTCTTTGGCGAACTTGTTCTTTGCTTTGAACTTGCTAACAGCATCAATATCTTCAATGTCGTCTGGTTGCTCTGCAAGCATCTGGTCATATAATTTTTTATTGGCCTGAGCTACGGTATTACCAATGTGTTCTTTAATATGGCTTGCATCGTCCTCTTTTGCTTCAAGCAAATTAGTAATATTTGGAGAGTATGAACGAATAAGATCGTGGACATCATGGTTACTTAAACACCATGGTTCATGGGAATCACCCTCATATGGGCAATATTGTTGATAAAAATCATTTGGCTTTTGGTGCTCTAAACATTGATCGTGGTCACAACGACCACATGTGCCTTCGTTATTATTATAAACCCTTCCAGTATAAAAATCATACTTAAAAGGCGTTTCAAAATAACCATAATCATCTTCATTATGGTCTAAGCAAGATGGAACTGAATGAAATATATCTCCCATTTTACCAGAAATCTTTCTTATCACGGTGTGGCTTGTCAAAAGCGGTGTCCCAAGCATTTCCGTAACCCATACGTCTTTTTATTTCGCCATCCCAAACTTTTTTATCTTCTGGTTGATGTCGTTGAACGTCATCATGTGGACTAAAAAAACTATAACTATTTTCTACGCATGTTTGGTTTCCACAAGTAAAAAAACCATGTTTTCTATGAAAAGCTTCTAGCTCTTCATTATCGTCAAGATTATTAATTTCTTTGACAGATTGTGGGTTTGATCCAAGAGCACCTTTAAGAATATCATTATTCCAACGTTGGCGATCATCATCGTCCATACCAGTTAAATTATCATGGATTTGGTTAATAACTTCTTCTGTGCCGACTGGAGAAACGGTTGGGCATCCACATTGAGGGCAAGAAATACGTTTACCATTTTTTGTGTACCACTGGTCAGACCATTGTCCGCCTTGGTTATTTATTGCCCAATCACCAATTTGATATGCCACAATTAAACCTCAAAATCAAATTCTGACCAATTTGAGCAACCATTGCAGTCACATTTTTTACCATGTCTAATAATATTAGGATAGTAATCTTGAACGTCAACGATTTGGCCTTTGCTACCAAGTGTGTAGATTCTCTTTGATTGTTTGAAACGGTCTTCCCAATTGATTGGGTCTTCTAATAGCTTCTTTTCCATGTCTTTTTGGTGGAATTCTTTGGCAGAATTAATATAGTCAATAAGCTTACTCTTAGCTGCTTCTCCACTTTCTGCATCATCACCAAAACTCATTTGTTCTGAAGCTGGGTAAACCTCACCATTTTCTTCAATTCTTGGGTAAAAACTTACGTCAGATACAGGAGGGTTATCATCATTAGATGGTGGCTTAAATTTGTAGTGACTTGTGAGTTGTCTACCTGTTTCTTCGTCAACAGAAGGTTTTTGTTCTTTAAAACTTCCAGCACCAAAAATACTTTGTGATTTTTCTTTCCAGTTGCTCAAAGCTTCTTCATTATCTGTGGAAGCTGGGAATCTCCGCATAGTAGATAATTGGTACATGTGCTTTGTATCTCCATCTTTGTCTGGATAAGAGATGTGCCAACCTGTCATAATATTAAATGGTGGAGAATCTTTAGGCGCAAAGCCATTATGCTCATCATATCCTGGAACATGAAGCTGCTCATAACTCAGTTGTCTGCCGTGTATCTCATTTGGCATAAATGGGTGAGCATTGACTTTATGGAAATGTGGTTCGTGAATAGATCCATCGCATGTAAAGTATGGATCTTGTCCTTTTTCACTTATGGATGGATGCATGGAATATACATCTAATGGTTTATATGGCTGATATTCATTACCACTACTTGCCGTAACAACGTATCTACTCATTTGTTATACCAATCATTATCTTCAATGTGGATATTTTCTGCAAAAGTAGCGTATTTCTTTGAATTTTTGTGCAACTGTTCCCAAATATCTTTATCTTCATCAGCTTTTCTAAATTGTTGCATAGTATTTATCATATCAAGCCTATCGGCATGTTTTGCGATAGAATCTGCAGAATCAAATGGATTTTCGTGCCCTTCGTATATCTTGGTACGAGAGAATGCAGAGCCATCTCTTTTAGTTGGATGGAATACAATGCTGTATGCTCTCTGGCCTGGAGCGAGCTCAAAAGCACCTAACTTGGAAGGAGCAGTTTTTGTTTCTTCGCCATCTTCACTTTCTGGCATTTCAGGCATATCAGGCATTTGCATTTCCTGCTCTTCAGGATCTGCAGCCTTCTCTTCTTGCTGCTCTTTACCAGGGTGGAATTCATGTATAATGTCCTCAGGACCCTTAGCATTGGTCTTTAGGCGAGTTTCAAAAGCACCTGGACCAAATACGCCTTGACACTCTTCTTTCCACATATCAAGAGCTTCATCATTATCTGTAGTAGGGCTATATTTTTTAGTAGCTACAAATTGTGCAACATGTTTTTTAGATTCTGGATCGCTGATCGTCCATCCAGTAGCAATATGATAAGGTGGTGTATTTGAGAAACCTGATTTTGATCCAATAGTGCGACCATCGTGTTGATCATAGCCAGGAACGTGCATTTGGTGCATCACCAAGCCATCTGTCTGTGATGTCTCTGGGTGGTGATTTACGTAGTGGAAATGAGGCTGTGTATCATCTTCATCACATGAAAAGAATGGTCCCATGCGTTCTTTGAGGTTATCAGGGTCAGAAATGGTTTCACCAGTCTCTCGGTCAACGTTTCCTAATGGCTGGTATGGTTCATGCTCTTCAGCTGCATAAAAGAATCTATTGCTCATTAGTTATACCAAACCTTTTCTTTACTGGCTTTCTTAATCTTTTTCCATTTGACGTTGTGCAACCTGTGGCGAACTTTACCGTCTTTAATGTCATGTTTAATTGACTTTATCTTCCACCACATAAGTTTTTGGTGGTGTTTGTTGTCAGGATCGTCTGGATCAATTCCTCTACCTTTATCAGATAAATCTACCAGCTTTTCCTCAGCAATAACATAAATAAAACCATGATATGGAGTTTTTTGAAACTTACCCTCAAAGTGCCCAGGTGGAAGCTTGCGCCCAACTTCCTCTTCCCATTCTCTTACCGCTGCTTGGAATGGGTCTTCGCCTTTTTTAACATGTCCACCAGGAAATTCCCATACTCCTGGATTGTTAATAGGAAATTCAGAATGTGATCTGCGCTTCATCAATAGTACTTTACCAGTATCTTCTGCCTTTACGCATAGACCAGCATGCACATTAGTATCATCGTCTGATTTAAGAGAAATAATAATCATAATTATTTTAATAAATCTGGGTAAGGGTTTTTAGGGTACTTGACTTCTTGAATATCTTTCACTGATTTACGAGTTAGGCCATTAAATGGAAATATAGGAACATAATCAGGGTCTCTGTCATATTCTGTCCATTTTTCTAAGCAATCTGGGCAATAGAAATGTTCTTGCCTTCTTTTAGCTCTATGACCGTATCTTGATTCATATGAATCGCCATAATGACCCCAGTGGTGTTTAAGTGGGTTTCCATCTTCTTCGTCGTATAGCTCTGCTTCCATTTCCTGGCGGTGTGCTTCTACATTTGGATTATTTGTCCATGGATTTTCTGTTTTTTTTACAGGAGAGATAGAAGTGCTATAACAATCTGGGCATACAAGTAGTGTTTCTTCTGGTTCATATTCTGATATGGATTTTGGGTGATCATGATATGGCATTATATGCGCCCCTTTGTTTCATGCCAAGGACCCCAGTCTCCTGTTTCAGTTATCTTATTTATCAATTCGTCTAGGTTATAACGCTTCTCTACAACAGGATTAAAGAAACCTTCAAATACTTCTTTAGGATATACATTATGCGTAGTAGGCTCAAAAAATGTGCCATCAGAATGCTCTACCCATGCATGAGCCAGTGGCTCAAGCCCAAAGTTTTGTATAGTTCCATGAACGAGGTGAGCGCCACTATCTATTCCAGATGTAGCTCTTCTACCTGCTAGTTGAAAACAACGTCCTATTCTGCCTTCAAATGTTGAATCATCTTCATTATTTCGGGCAGCACCTTTAAGTTTAAATTGCAATTGATTAGGATCTGGGCATTGCCCACAATAACATTTGTCTGGATAGTTACAAAGCTTGTCAACTTCTGGCTTTTTTAATGGATGCATAGGCAAACTATTCATAGCTTCTAATGGATTTAATCCATATACATCGCCTTCGTATGAAGCAGGAGCCCATCCAATATCTTCTAAACATCTATCATAGCAAGGTTGACAAATAAAGTGTAGAGTGTGTTTTGCAAAAGCTCCAAATGTTTTGTGCATGGCATTAACAATATCGGAATCTAAATGTGGATTTATATGTTCATTTGATGAAGTTATGTCTACTTGAGTGAGCTCATCATTTCCACAATCAGGGCATGCTAAAATATTTTTTTTATTATTTGGGTCATAATATTTCATATTTAGCTCAACAATTCTGTGTATGGGTTAGGAGCATCTTCCCACCAATATGAGCTAGGGTCATAATACATTGCATTCCCACTATTAGGGCAACTGTGATGTTGGTTAGAGTGGCTCATATCACCATGTTGGCCTTCATGACCTTTTGACAAAGTGCAAGTCCATGGTTGTTCACAACATTCATGACCTAAATAATGATCTTTTGGTATATAAATTCTTTGAGAACGTGGAAATTCTTTTCCGCATTCTTCTTTAGCAGATTTAACTTTTAAAGTTTCTTGCTTAACATTCTCTTTTGGCTTGTCTGGCAATGGCACTAAATCTTTAATCGTATCACGATGCCACAGAGCTGGCAAATTACCCTTATCGCCTCTGAATGTGCTAGTGCCTACGATATCTGCTGGTGGAAACTTTCCATTTCTGATTCTTGCTCTTATGGCTGGACTATCAATGCCTAACAAACTAGAAATTTCTTTTATAGTAAAATGATCAGGGAACTTTCTTCTACGCTTTTCAACTTGCACAATTCTTTCATTTTTGCTAGAAGGAGTATTAAATATTCTCCATGCTTGGCCAAGATCGCCAATTCCAGTTGGCCCTCTACCTGTGTCTTGCTCTATATCTCTACTAATGTCATCATTGGTATAAGTTGGAGCAACATCCCAATTATCAAACCAATTGGCGTTGGGCTGACCTTGTTGTATGTCAGCTTCATCAGGATCTGTTTCCCACCAGTCATCTAGTCCAGGCTTTAATGCTGCTTCTTTTAATAGATCATTCCAAGGGTTATACTCTGAATCTGCTTTTCTTAAAGCTTTTTCATGGCTATGTTCAGATTGTCTTGCAAGTGAATAATTTTTAAGATTAACACCATGGTCATGAGCATCTAAAATTTCATTGTGAGTTGCGCCAGATTCTCTTGTATCTGCATAATCACTTATATCAATTCCATGGTCATAAGCATCCATTATTTCATCATGAGTTATTTTACTGTTTTTTATATGTGCATAATCATAAATATATATTCCATGGTTATGAGCATACATTATTTCATCATGGGTTGCGCCAGATTCTCTTGCAAAACTATAGTGATTACCTCGCAAGCCTGCATCATATGCTTCCATTACTTCTTTATGAGTAGCACGATTATACCGTTCAGGTTGAACATATCTACCATTTTCAATAACACGAAATGGTCTTTTTGCAGCATAGTAATCAGAAAGATCCATTCCTCTTGATACAGCATCATATCTTTCTTCAGGTTTTATCTCATCTTGGGGCACTTGTTCAACAGAACCTTCTTTTAATAGATCGTCCCATGGATTGTAATTAGGATTGAATTCCACCAGCGATTTCTCGTGAGACAGGCCTTTTAACCTATTCATTAAATAAAAATTAAAATCAATAGGGTCTTCATATTTAGTAGCAATTTCCATTAGTTGTTTATGAGTTGCATTTGTATTAGCTCTTGCATCAGAATATATTTCTGTTGGAAAGCCTGCTTTGGTAGCTTCAATCATATCATTGTGAGGAACTTTTTGGTGTCTACCAGCAACATAACCAAATATATTAGCTCCAGCATCATTGGCTTCCATGATATCCTTATGAGAAACACCAATTTTTCTTCCAAAAGCATAATTGTTGAACTCGCCTGGTCTTAATGTTTTTGCAGCTTCCATGGCTTCTTCATGGCTTGCACCGTCTTGTCTAGAACTGGTGTATTGGTGCAAATTTAATCTGTGGTATGGATTTTTTTTATCTATATTAATAAAATCCACAACTTCATTATGTGAAATGCCGTTATTACGAGCACGATCATATTGATCTGGGTGTATACTACGTTCCAAGACAGCATTCATTGCGTCTTTATTGCCCTGTTCAGGGTCTTTTTGATACCATTTGCTTTTTTTAAAATTAACAGTGGCAGTCTTTGTGAGCTCAGATTTCATGAATGCTTCCTCATGAGGGTCTTCAACACCATTTGACAAAGTACGATTAATATGTTTTTTATATGCAGCATCTATTTGATCTTTATTAAGATAATTAACAGATTTATCTACAGCATCAAGAGCTTGATCCATAGGCACGCCATTAACAAAACGCATTTCATGAATACGACGACCTACGCCAAGATTAATATCATTGGCGATTTCATCTAAAGAACGTTTACCAGAAGTAGTATGGTACCATGCCATAATTAATCAGCTTCATACCATAATCTAGAAGATTCTTTCTTTGTTTCTTTTCCGTACTTTCCACCACGCTTCTTATATTCTTTAACTACCCAAGCATTGGCAACAGCAGAAGGGTAGACATCAAATTTTTCTTTTGCTTCAGATTTAATTCTAGAATATAATTCTTTATTTTTTGGATCACCGCTACGGTGTTTGATCATGTGATCATAATCAGTATTTTTTTCTTTTTTATTAGATTCTTTACCATTCGCTTTCTTGCCCTCGGTGGCAAGTATTCCGTTCGTCCACGTCACTGCAGCATCTCCGCTTTTAATCCATTCTAAAGCCCTACGAGCCTCTGCTTGAACTCCTGCAGGTGGTTTATATGAATCTTTTTTGCCCGAATCTTTATTTTCTGATCTATCAGCGTAGTAGTACATGATTAAGCCTTAAGCTTTTTGATGTCCTCTTGAAGGTCTGAAAGACGGAAATTGCGAATCTTGCCAGCTTCAACAGCTTCTGGTGTAATAATTGCCCATGTCTCTTCAAGATAAGTTTGGAACCATTGTTTGGTCACAGCTTGGATCTCGCCCCATGTTACAACGTAGAACATGTCTTCATCATAACCAACAATGATTACGCAGTGGCCACCTTCAATTTGTTCATCAGCTGGAGTACCAGTAAGATCCCATGGTTTGTGTTCAGCAAATTGTTGTTGGGCAGGAGCAGGAACTAAGATTCCGACATAACAAAATCCAAAAGTATTTACTACTGACTTGATTTCATCAAAGTCTTTGTGATCAGTAGGAGCATAAGCAGCAATTTTGGAACCAAACAGGCCATTCTGCTCCCAGTGGGCAAGAAGATCAGCTTCTACAGCGCCTTGGTCTTGACCATTTGTATACTCAAGATAAGCTTTTACAATTGCTTCATCAGAAAGAAGAGACTCTTTGATGCCATCAATCTGAGCTACAGCCATTTTTGCGTGGTAAGCTCCAGCAAATGTGCAGTCACCATAACGGTCATTGCCAAGCATGTACCAATTAGGAACATTTGGGGTACCAAGATTAGGAGGTGCTTTAGGAAGAGGGTTTTCCTGGTAATAGGCAAACATGTGAAGACCGTCTGGTCTTTTAGCTGGCTGACGGCCTAAACGACCTGCAATACGCTCTGGCATGAGTTATCCTCTCAATAAATAAAACAAAGGGTTCTACCCCTTTATTGTGAGAGAATAAGATAAATAAATGCCTATAGCTCTCTAATTGTCATAAATGGCTCGTGATGAGCGCATTCGCATTTGCCTTCGTTAAGAATCCTAGATATTCTAACAGCTTCTGTTCTGATTGCACAAGGAGCAGATTCCCAATTGTAGCATCGAACTTGCCAATATGTTTTCTTTTGTTCTTTTAACGTACTCGTTATCATTACTTATTATACTTTTCTCGCAAAGCGTCTACTAAAAAATATGTTATTGCAACTAAAAAGATTACATAAAAAATATTAATTACAATGCCCATGATTACTCCGAAACGATTGGACTAAGATCTGTATCTTTATACACTTGAATGAAATTATTTACAGATTCAGTATCTGCCCAAGAAGCATTATCTTTGGAATTAAGCCATGCAACTACTGGGGTTGCTGCTTCATAAAATTTAAGAAGCTGCTCAACTTGCTTGTCTTGCGTTGCACGTTTATACAAATATTCTTTAAACATCTTCTTCCTCGTCGTGTTTTGGTCCATCTTCACCCTCCTCGTCCATATTGAGATCATTCTTCATCTC
>Ga0214192_1001008_pt1 | contig 16126 bp, 16 predicted proteins | sample TroBogEpilimnion_44_FD_153030 | JGI IMG/M metagenome (GOLD analysis project Ga0214192, IMG submission 153030) | Freshwater microbial communities from Trout Bog Lake, WI - 29JUL2008 epilimnion | ecosystem: Environmental > Aquatic > Freshwater > Lake > Epilimnion/Euphotic zone | place: Trout Bog... | reverse complement strand
TTCCACCACACTGCCACACCCCATCCGCACAGGCAGCCACGGAGCACGCCGCCCCAGCATGAGTAGAAAGCCAAACAGAATGCTGACGACCATCGCCACCAGCGACAGCCCCATCGTCGTCAGCCAGCCATAGCCGAACTGATGACGGTACTTCCACACCCCGCTCCAGTTCCAGGGATACGCCACCGCAGAAAACACCGCGTAAAAAGTCGCCGTCGCAAGCGCGAACAGCCCCAGCACATACAGTGTACGGCGCGTATTCGAGACAGCAATGGCGTGAGATTCAGACAAGGCGCGATGATTTACGCCGGGAAGCAGCCGTTTGTCCCGCGAATTTTATGGCATCATTGCCGCGCAAGAAGAATGCCGGACCAGATCTGAGGCATCGGGATGCGAAGAAAATGGATGCGGAAAGTGGCGTGCACGCTCACTTCGTTGCCATGATTTCATTGAACGTCATCGCCACTTTGCGCACCTGCTACACCGACAAATTCGGCGTGCCACGGCAGTCGGGACTGGTGCCCTGCGCGTGGGGGGTGGTCGAGTTTGAGCCCGCGTATCGGCGCATGGAGGCGGTGCGTGGCATCGAGCACTTCAGCCACCTGTGGCTCATCACGCAGTTTCACCTCGTTACCGAAGAGCCGACTTCGCTCACGGTGCGCCCACCACGGCTCGGGGGCAATGAACGGCGAGGGGTCTTTGCCACGCGCTCGCCGTTTCGGCCGAACCGGCTGACGCTCAGCGTGGTGAAACTCGATCGCGTGGAACTCGAAGGCGATGCCGCGCCGCGATTGTTCGTCTCCGGTGTCGACCTCGTGGATGGCACGCCCATTCTCGACATCAAACCCTACGTCCGCTTTGCCGACTCAGTGCCTGAAGCCCAAAGCGGCTTTGCAGATGAAGCGCCGCCACGTCTGCCAGTGCGCTGGGACTGCGACAGCTCAGTGCCGGATGACGTGCGTGTGATCATCGACGAATCACTCGCCCTTCAGCCTCAGCCAGCCTATCACGAGGATGAAGAACGCACCTATGCCACCGAGATTGCAGGCTGGCGCGTGCGCTGGGCCGCAACACTCGCAGGCGCATGCGTGAAATCCTGTGAATGGGTAGGACCAGGCGTTTTCAAAACTCATGACTGACACCGCTCTCCCCATTCGCGCCGCTAGCGAGACTGCCATAGCCTATGGCATCATACCAGACCGCTGCGACATTCTACAAAACAGCAGCACGCTGGTGCTGCGCCTCACCGAAACACTGGTCGCACGCGTAGTCCAAGACGTGAACGGCCCGCGCCAAGGCACCGAGTGGTTTGCGCGTGAAAATGCCATCGCCCAGCACCTGACCAAGCACGGCGCGCCAGCCATCCCACTGCACCCCGCACTTCCACCGGGGCCGCATGAGCACCTCGGTTATCCGATCAACTTCTGGGAATTCGTCACCCGCATTGAGACCGAGCCTGATTCACGCGAAATCGGCCGCACGCTGCGCGAGTGCCACGACATCATGCGCCGTTTTGACATGCCTTTGCCCAAACTGGCGATCCTTTCCGAGAGCCTTGAGATTTTGCGTGACCGTGAACTGTTTCCTCAAGCCACGCAGCAAATGCTGCGAGATCATCTCACGCGTTCCATCGAGATACTCGGCCAATTTCCGCACCAAGCGCTGCATGGCGATGCTCACATGGGCAATCTCATGAACACCACTCGCGGATTGTTGTGGACCGACTGTGAGGACACCTTCTCCGGCCCCATCGAATGGGACGTAGCCTCGATCATCTGGAATGCGCAGATCTTGGATGAAGATCACGCCACGGTGCGGGCGATCTGTGATGCGTATTGTGAAGCAGGAGGAACCATCGACGCGATTGCGCTGCATCAAAGCCTCATCGCCCGTGCAGCGGTCATGACGGCTTGGTATCCGATCCTCTACCCCAATCCAAATGAGGAACGCCAGACGAGGCTCCAACGCCGTATCGAATGGCTGGCCTCCGTATGAAGAAGCAGATGCTGCTGGTTAGTTTTTCTTCGCCGACAGCTCCGGCACCTGCGCGGGGTCATACTTTGCACCCTTGGACACTTGGATAAGTGTCATCCGCACCTTAGTGGGGAAAAACTTTTCGGGATCGGGCCGTTTGTGAGCGTGGAGATTGTGATCGTCCTTGATGACGAGGTGCATTTCCTTGATGCCCTGGTTCCAGACAATGTCGTTGTTTTGCCAGAAGGTGGTCATGCCGATGTCCTTCTCATGCACGCCCGTCGTGGTGTAAGTACCGGTGCCGATGCAGCCGTAGCCGTGATTTTGGCCTTTGTTGGGGATGTAGCAGACGCTCCATGTCGTCGGCTGCCCACCTGCGGGCTTGTCGAGGACTTCGAGCCGCACATGCACCGTGCCGTTGCGATAATCCACCGGCGCGGTCCAGTCCTTGGGACGTGCCGCATTCAGCATGTCACCTTTGACATAGTAATGCGACTGATTGGGCTTCGAGTTGAGCGCGTCCTCCTGGGTAAAAGTGAACGTGACGTCAAACAGCACAAACTGATCGGCGCGAGTGATGGTGGAGCCAAGGCAGAGCAGGAGGAGCGAGATAAGCAAGGTGTGGCTTTTCATCGTGGGATGATGGTCGTGGATGTTGTTTGGTCAATGTTGGATGCTGCCGTCACGAATTGGGGCGTGCGAAAAAAAAGCGGCGCAGGATGCGTGATCCTGCGCCGCTGCGGAATGATTTTCTAAATCACGGTTACTTTGTCGTCGTTGGCTTGAAGTTCTTCACGAACTCCAGGCACTTGGTCACGTCAGGTAGGCTGGTCTCCCAGTCTTTTTCCCATTCGGCATCCAGCGGTCCCATGAAACCCTGCTCAGCAAAAAGATTCAGCACCGCAGGAATGTCCGACTGGCCGGTGCCCCAGACCATGTCCTTGGCTTCACGCACACCGAAGGCGTCGAGGTCTTTGATATGACTGTCGAAAATTCGGCCTTTGAGAATCTTGATGGCGTCAGTGGGCTTCACGCCCGAGCGCACCCAGTGGCCGATGTCAGCACATGCCCCCATGCGTGGATCGCGGTCTTTGACCAGGCTGAGCACATACTCAGGATCCCAGTAGCGATAGCTACGATCGAGCGGCTTCTTCGGGTGGTTGTGAATCGCCATCTTGATGTCGTATTCCTTCACCAGTTTTTCAATGAGGTCGAAGGCATCGTCAGCCGGTTCGCTGACGACCACGCCGACTCCCATTTCCTTGCAGAAGTCGAAAATTTTGCGGCACTCATCCTCTTTGTTCGGCAGGCGCACCACACCATAACCCACGGGCGTGAGGCCCAGTTCCTTGAGCTTGGCCTTCACAGGCGCACGCTGCTCCGCTGTGGAGTTGTGATCAAACTTGGATTTCGGATCCGCCTTGTTGATCAAATGGCCGGGGAAAAATTCCACCGTCTTGCCACCGGCAGCGGCAATTTTTTCAAACGCCGTCATCAAATCAAAGGACTTGAAAGTGTAGGCCTGGCAGCCTGCATAGAAGTAGCCGACTTTGGCGCTTTCGGGCAGAGTTTGACCGGCAACGGCCATGGAGGCCGTGCCAAGAATGAGAGAGAGGAGTGTCTGGCGAATCATGGAAGCGTTTCAACGGCTGGCATGGGGACTTCTTGCAAGTTAGGCTGGAGGAGGTGCCGCTTCCAGGAGCGGTCACTAATCAACTTCAGCGCCTCAAATTATTCAGCATTCCGTCCAAGGAGATTACTTGCGTGATGGTGCGGCGAGTTCATTCTCCCGCATATGAATATTCTAAAGCCTGCTTGGATCATCGCCGCGTTTGTCTGTGGGTTGTGCGTGGGAGTTTCATCGGCTGCGGATGTGAAGGGCGGCAAAGATCATCCGCTGCTCAAGCGTTACGCAGGATCGTCGCTGGTATGGTATGAACAGAAGAACTACGACGCGCTGAAGATGGCGTTGGAGTGCATCGTGTTTGATTACAACGAAGGCAAGATGAAGCCGTTCAAGAAGCTGGAGGTTGAAGGGCGCAAGACCACATTGTTCTACAATCTGCCTGCGGGCATCGGTACGCTGGAGGGCGTTCGCCAGTATGAGAACGAACTGAAGGAAAAAGGTTTTGAAATCCTCTTCCGTGCCTCGGGTGAGGAGGTCGAGAAGAACAAGGGCGACAATCTGGCCATGGAAGTTTATGGCATGACATCTGCAAACACGAACCGGGATAATCCGCAGATCATGGCGATGCAGGGGGCGGACAAGACCAAGTCACATTATCTTGCCACTCGACTGACCCGTCCAGAAGGAGATGTGTTTTGTTCCGTCTGGTCATTTGAAGCCTCATGGACGGCAGCCTCGCTGAAGGTTCCCGAAAAGAGCACCGTATTGCGCGTGGACATTTGCGAGGTGAAGCCAATGGAGCAGAAGATGGTGCTGGTGAAGGCGGAGGAAATGGCCGGCCAGATCGCCCTTAACGGCAAAGTGGCGCTCTACGGCATTCAGTTTGATACGGACAAAGCCACGATACGCTCAGACTCCGAATCTACGCTGGCAGAGATCGCCAAGCTCCTCCAAGGACAGCCGGACCTGCGCGTGCTTGTCGTCGGCCATACGGACACTGAAGGCAGCTTTGAGTACAATCGCAGCCTGTCCCAGCGGCGTGCAGACTCCGTGGTAACCAATCTGACCGAAAAAGGCATTTCCAAGGAGCGGCTGTTTCCCGTGGGAATTTCTTTTGCATCTCCAGTCGCGACAAATGCCACTGAGGAAGGTCGTGCGAAAAACCGCCGTGTCGAACTCGTGGACATGGGCGCGGCGAAGGCCAAGTGATCCTTGGCTGTTGCTATCGAAGTGCCACGAAATCGCCTTCAAAAATCACGCAGACTTGATCTGCGTGAACGACTTGAACCTGGAACTTGAGATGAGCTTTACCGGTGCTTTGGAAGGTCGCCTTGAAGGCTGCGAGTGACGCCTCGTCTGGTCGCTGACACACAGCACGTAGTGTGCCTCCCACCGGGCGCTTATAACGGATGGTACTCTCGCGAATGACGATGTGCGCATTGCGGTCGCCGAGTTGGAGCCAGAGCATCGCATAGCCGGTCAGCGTGGTCAGTGCGCTGAGACTGCCGCCGAACGCAGTGCCGAGGTGGTTGTGATTGGGTTCCAGCGGAGCCGTAACGACGAGTTGTTCTCCATCGTAGCTTTCCAGCTTGACGCCCATGGCGCGTGTGAGCGGGATCTGCTCATGGAGGAAGCGTTCGGTGTCACGCAATAGGTCGTCATTCATGGGAACAGAACTGTCGGGATGCCGTGCCAGTTCGCAATGTCGTTCGTGATTGAGCGGTGCTCATTTTGCCCACCAGCTCGACAGGCAGGCCTTGGGCGTGTCAAGCTTGATCAGCGTATCCTCGGAGTAATGCGAGGTGTCGTTGAACAACATCAAGCGCGCACGCACGGGATCTTTGAAGTCCACGACGTTCAGGGCCGCAGGGTTCTGATCCAGATTGTCCCGATAACGCCGAGGGTCGAATCCAAGCAATGAACTGAGCAGAAGGCGGATCGTCGCTTTGTGCGAAACGACGATCACCGACTCGCCTTCATGATGCCTGACAATTTCGAGCAGTGCGGGCAGGGCGCGTGCGGTTACTGCGAGGCCACTTTCACCACCGGCAGGTGCAAAGGTGAAGGGGTCTTCATCCCAGGCGGCCGATTCGGCGGGGAATTGCTGATCCACTTCGGCGCGCGTGAATTGCTCCCAATGGCCATGCGAGATCTCACGCAGCCCGTCACGCGGATTGACCTCCAGTGAATGGGGGGCAGCCAGGATGCGTGCGGTTTCCATCGTGCGGTCGAGTGGCGAGGCGTAAACCGCCGTGACTGGCAGTCCATTCAAGCGCTGCGCAAGGCGTCCCGCCTGCGTGCGGCCTTCATCTGACAGTGGCACATTGGTGGCACCGGCAAAGCGGTCTTCGGCAGTCAGGATGGTGGCACCGTGACGGATCAGGTAAATGCGGGTAAGAGCCATGAGCCTGCCTTATAGCACAGACCTCCCGTGTCTTTCGAGTGGATTTACGTGCGAATTGCCACCTGCAACGTTTTAGCAACCAAGACAAAATGACCTGGGCGATTGACGCACATTCAGCCATGGCTTAGTGAGGTCCGATGGTGAATTCCAAACCCAAAGTTACTGTAGTGATGGCCACGTATAATTGGAGTTCGGTTCTGCCTTATTCCATCGGCAGCGTTCTACGCCAAACCTGGACAGACTTTGAGCTATGGGTGGTGGGAGACGCCTGCACCGACGACTCTGAACAGGTGGTGGGAAACATTCAAGATTCTCGTGTGCACTGGCATAATTTGCCGACCAACTATGGTCAGCAGGGGGGACCGAACAACGCGGGAATCGAGCGAGCGCTGGGCTGCTACATCGCCTATTTGGGCCATGATGATCTCTGGCTGCCACACCACCTGGAATCACTGGTCGCGGCCATGGATGCAGGAGCCGATGCCGCTTGGGGCGTAGTGTCCTACATCATGCCAGATCAGACTCGGGTCTTGATGCCCCATGATGCTGACAAATATCAGCCAGGGATGTGGATTCCTCCCACCGGGTTGATCCATCGCAAAGACCTTGCCCAAAAAGTGGGTGGCTGGAGATCCTATCGTGAAATCACCATGGATCCTGAGACCGACCTGATGAAAAGGATGCATGAGGCGGGAGGTGTGTTTCGCTTTGTCCCACGGCTGACGGCCTTGAAGATTCCAGCGGCAGAACGCAAAAATGTTTATCAAGCCCGGCCCTGCCATGAGCAGGCGGCTTATGCCCTGAAAATTCAGCAGAATGCGCAGCTTGAACAAGCTGAGCTGCTGGAGGTGGCGATGCATCCCTTTAGATCCGCCGCCATTTTAATCCGGCTATGGTTTCGCGTGAAAAGAAACGCTTTTGGAAATTGGATCCGGGGCTACAAAAAAACGGTCTTCGACCACCGACGTAAATTCAAAGGGCTTGCGCCCAAATCCTAATTTTTCATTCATGAACTCTGAACTTCCCGCCGCGCCTGACCGGCAAACCGTCACGCCGCAGGGCCAGTCTGTCCAATCTCTGATCCATGGTGTTAAAGTACGTCTTGCGGTCACTCACCCCGATGAACGAGGTGATCTCTGCGAGGTTTTCAGCACCGCATGGGACTTTGATGACGACCCCATGGTTTATGCCTACTTTGCCAGTGTGCGGCCTGGCCAGACTAAAGGGTGGGTCAAACACCTGCTACAGACTGACCGGTTGTTTCTGGCCATTGGTTCGTTCCGGGTGGTGCTCTACGACGACCGCCCAGATTCCCCCACCTATCAAAAATTGAATGTCCTGCACTTCAGTGAAAGGAAGCGTGGCCTCGTTCGCATTCCACCTGGGGTGTTTCATGCGGTGCAAAATGTGGGGCATGTGGACGCCAGCTTTATGAATAATCCAACTCGCGCCTACAACCACGCCCAGCCGGACAAATACCGGCTGCCACTCAATACACCGCTGATACCATTTGATTTCACGCCGACGCTGGGAGGGTAAAGCGAGGCAGGTCACCTGCGCCCATGATTGAAGTCCACCGGTTTGCGGACGGTCGTCGCTCCCTGGTTGCTTTCGATCAATGCATTTTTGCAGCTTGGGTCCACGACGATGATCGCCGCCTTGTTTTGGAAAGTGTTTCCGGTGAATTGCAGATCGTGGCCATTGGGTGCGAAGGTGACGGCCTCGCCGGGGGCGGAGTCGCCGAGGATGAAGATGTTGTCGCGCACAATGATGGGGCCATAGCTCGCCCCAGGCTCATAGATCGTGAAGTAGAGCTCGGGGAACTCACCCGGTTTTGCGGTGCGGTAGGCGATGCGGCCACGCCGCATGTCGGGCTCGTTTTTTGTCGTGTTGTTGACGAAGATATTGCCGGTCATGATGAAATTGACCGGTTGATTGATCCACGCGCCGCGCCCGCCGTTACGAAAGGTGTTGCCCGTCATCGTCACGTCTGTGCAGCTTTTCTCCACACTGATCACGCGAGAACCATTCGTGCCATCGACGAGGTTGCCGGTGATTGTGGCATTCTTGCAATACTCCGCCAGAAAAAAGGCACCCATGCGGCTGCCGAGGATGTGGTTGTTTGCAAAGATGATGTTATGGCTGCGCTGGATGTGCATGGTATCTCCCGCTGCGCTGAGCTGGCAGCCGGTGACGCGGACGTCCTTCGCCCCCACGATGTCAAAAGCACCTTTGCCGGGACCGCTGCCCGTCGGGGCATACGCGCCAAGATAGGTGCCGCTGAGGTTGAAGGCCAGGCTGCCACTGCCATCACTTTCAAAGTGAATTGGCTTAGCTTGCGGCTGCTCGGCGACCTTGATGTATTCCGGAGTGGCTTCGACGATGAAGTACTGTCGTCCACGGACGATGTTTTTTGGCAAGCCAGCGCCCATGAAAGAGAGGGCTTCGCTTGGCTCGTCAGTCTTGCTGACAACGAGCGGACGGTTGGTGTTGTCGAACTTCACGAGATCGCCGTTGAACGTCACCGTGCGCATCAGATCGGTGCGAAAATATTTCCTGGCCCGTTCGATTTCCCATGTCTCATAAGACTCCGGAAAGGTCATGATCTGCCAGAGGTGGCCATAGTCCCACATGAACTTGCCGCTTCGCAGCAGCGTGCAGCTTTCCACCGCCACGCGTTCGGCATAGGCCGTCACTTCGCTCTCGCTGCTCTTTCCGACCATTCCGTGCACCCCGATCACGGCTCCAGCCATGCCGTTGGACTTCACCTCACGAAACAGGATGTCATGCGTGCCACCTGCTTTTGTCGTGGTGATCTCGATGCCCTTGGTGTTCGCATTGGGTTCCCATGAATTTTCCGTTTGGGCGGGATCAAACACATGGCCAACAAATTCGCCGCCATGCCACGCGAAGTGTGAAATGTCCGCACCAGAAAACAGCACCACCCGCGCTTTGTCCGGCAGTGACTTTGGCAGAATGAATCTGGCCCCATGAGCGAACACGGTCATGTTCGCAGCCAGGGGCAACGGCTTGGCACCATCAAGATGGTAGTCTCCCGCCGGAATCGTCACCACGCCGCCTTTGGCTAGCAGCGTGGCAAGTACCGCAGAATCATCGGCCCAGACGGTGGCCGTGAGCAGCAGGAGGCAGAGGAAGGTCTTCATGAAAAAAGTGCGCGAAAGCATTGAATCAAGGCTTCTTCACCTTCTGCACCGGTGTGCTGGGCAGAGACGAAACATCCAGCGTGAAAGCCTTGGCCGGCTGCTTGCCGAGCAGTTGCAGATTGAACCACTCGACCATGCGTTCCGTGTCCTGCGGCATTTCTTGCCATCCGCCGTGGCCTGCGCCTTCGCGGATGACCAGTTCGCACACCACTCCCTCTTCATGGCAGCGTTTGAGAAAACGCTGCGACTGCGTGATTGAAACCTGCGGGTCGGCATCGCCATGCACAATGAAGATGGGCGGCTGTCCTTTGTGAACCCAGTAAATAGGCGACAGCTCACGGCCCAATGCTGCACGACCCTCTTCCGTCGCTGCCTTCGGACCAAACGCCGCCGCGTAGGCTGCGAGCTTGCCGATGCCCACAGCATTGTCGCCTGGCTCGAACCAGTTCAGGTAATCCGTCGGTGGATAAAAGCACGCCACGGCATTCACAGCGCTGCTTTCACGGTCGATCGGGTCAGTCGCCTTCGCATCGCCAGGGCCGCCACGTGTCGCCAGCATCAGGCTCAGGTGTCCGCCTGCGCTGCTGCCCGTGACGCCGAGCTTCTGCGGGTCGACGCCATAATCTGCTGCATGGGCGCGCACAAACCGCACCGCGCGGTTCAGGTCTGCCACGATCTCTTCCACCTGAAACCTCGGCTGCGTGCCATGCACGACCACAAACGTGGTGTAGCCCGACTTCGGCCAGCCGCCATCGCTGATGCCGTTGTGGTTCGATTTCCAGCCGCCGCTCACGATCTTGATGATGCCCGCCCCGTTCGGCTTCACCGGCTTGAACACATCCATGGTCAGTGCAACACCATCATGCTTCGTGTAGATGACATCGCGAATGCGTTCCGGCTCCTGGGCATGCAGCGCAGCAGTGAGCAGAACAAGGCAGGGACATAGATGGAACAGGAGGTTTTTCATGGTTGGGTCAGTGTAGTGTCTTACTTCTCAAATTTCGCAATCGCCTTCACCACCTCTTCGCGGAAATCAGGCTTCATGACGCAGGTGATATGTCCAGCGCCTGCGATTTTTGTCACCGGCCAGTCTGGGCGTATGCGAGTCAGTGGCACGATGTAAAGTTTCTCCACCGGATCGCGGTCACCCACGATGATGGCGGCGGGCATCTTGAGCGCGTTCACCTCCGCCTCCGTGACCGCGAGACGCGCCATGCCCTTCATGCAGGCGGGGCCACTGCGGCCGCCAATCAGGCGTTCCCTCACGGGAATGTGCTCCCAGAAGCTTTGCAAGGTACTGCCATCCTGCAACCAGCCCATACCACACAGCAGCATGCCCTGCACGCGTTCGGGATGCAGCACCGCTGTCTTCAGTGCAATCATGCCGCCCATTGAGTAGCCGACGATGTGGGCTTTCCGAACATCGAGGTGAGTGAGCAGCGCGACCACATCCTCCGCCATCGTGATGCCATAGGCTGCATCGGTTTCGGGCTTGTCCGACTTCCCATGGCCACGGCAGTCCATCACAATGACGCGGTGATTCTGTGCCAATGCAGCAGTGATGCCTGGCATGGTCCAGTTCATGGTTCCGCTTGAATGCAGGCCATGAATCAACACCACTGGAGTGCCGCGCCCCTGCACAATGTAGAAAATTTTGACACCGCTCGATGTGAACTCATCGGCTCTCGCAAAGACTGCGAATAAACACAGACAGATTAAGCTGAGGTGAAGTCTCATGGTGTTTAATAGAATGTTAGACGGGACCGGCCGGTTTCACTTTTTCTCCGGCAGCAGCCAGCGATTCTGGATCTGATCGGTCTCCTCGCTGTTGATGAGCCAGTTCAGCAGGCGCGTCCGCAGATCGAATTCGATTTCATGCTGGTCTGCCTGTCCGGCGAGGTTCTTCGTTTCAAGTGGATCGGCGTGCAGGTCATAGAGCTCCGCATAGCCATCGGGATAGTAGCAGTATTTCCAGCGCTCGGTTCGAACCATCTTGGCATCGGGATGGCGGATGCCTCCAACGCCCTGCCCCTTTTCAAAGGGCATGTCCGTTTTCCCGCCAGTGATGACTTCGGGAATGATGTTTTCGCTGAAGACCTCTGCATGCGGTTCGTAGCTGCGGCCCATGGCGGCAATCAATGGCGCAAAACTGCGGCCCTGCACTTCGCGCGGCTCAGGAATGCCGGTGAACTCCAGCAGCGTCGGCAGCAGATCAACGGTTTCAATGAGCTGGTCGTACTGCGCGCTTTTGATGCGACCCGGCAGGCTGATCATGAATGGCACACGCACGGAGGGATCAAAGAAGCAGTTCTTGTCGGTGATAGCGTGTTCATAAAGCTGATCGCCATGATCGGAACTGAAGACGATGAGTGTGTTCGCTGCTTTGCCGGACGATTCGAGCGCATCCAGCAGCAGACCAATTTCGGAATCGACGTGGGTGATGGTGCCGTAGTAGCTGCGATAGGCCCACTCGAGACGTTCGCGGTCCAGCTTGGGGCCGCCGTTGCGCATAGCAAGCTTTTGCACAGGCAGCGGAAGGCTTTTCACGGTTTCGAGACTGACCGTGTCAGGGATCGGAATTTCCACGTTGTCATACATGGAGGCATAAGGTTCTGCGACTTCATACGGCGAGTGTGGTTTCCAGAAGGAAACATAGAAGAAAAACGGCTGCTCATTTTTCGTGAGGTCATTCAGTACGGCGCGTGAACGTTCACCGGTCCATGAGGTGTCGGTGAACTTCAGATCAAGGACCGAGCGAAGCGGATTCTTGCCCGGCGCGATGTTCTTGGCTGTCGCCCGATAGTAAACATGGGGCTGCGGATCGTTCGCCCGCTGCCATCTGACGTAATCCGACCACAGGTCGGTGATCGCGGAGCCATCATGCAGCTCGGCCGTATCAAAGCCGGTGCGCAGCGCCTCCTCCCGGTTCGGTGGGTAGTAGTGCAATTTGCCAACTGCGGCGGTGCGATAGCCCGCCTCTTTGAACCGCGCCTGCATCAAAACCTCATTTCGGTCCAGCGGCGTGTAGTTCACGCGATTCCGATGCGAGTGCGAATAACGTCCGGTGAAAAAGCTGATGCGTGAGGGCACACACACAGGTGAGGACACAAAGGCGTGGGTAAAATTAGCCCCGCGTGCAGCCAGACGATCCAGGTTGGGTGTCTTGATGAGCTTGTTGCCATTCGCAGCGATGCAATCCCAGCGATGCTGGTCGGTCATGATGAACAGAATGTTCGGACGGCTTGTTCCGCCGTTTTCGGCGGCTTCGACTGCGGCACCGATTAAATGAAAAAAGGCGAAGAACGCGAGCGCGTGAAATCTTAAATGCATGCTCATGATGGTAGAACAGTTCAATGGACTTTGGGCAGGCATGCAAGCTTCTCGCGCAGGAAGGCCACGCAGCCGGGTACCTGCGCCTCGCTCAGCCCATGCAGCAGCAGGGGACCGCAGAAGCCATGTGAGTGAAGCAGGGAAAGGTAGCGGTCATAGTCGAGCAGCCCGTGGCCTGCGGCTTCGTGGCCCGCCTCGCCATCAGCGCTGAGATCCTTGGCGTGTGCCAGAATGATGTCGCGGCCGACCAGATCAAAAGCGTGTCCCAGCACCTCTGCCATGCGGGGAAGTTCACCGGCGTGAAACAAGTTTGCGCCATCCATGGTGATCTTCAGGTGAGGCGATCCGATTTCATCGAGCAACCGCCGAGCCTTCTCAGCTGAATCTACTACGTTGGTGACTTCCGGTTCGAGCGCCAGAGTCACGCCTGCCTGCTGTGCGATCTCAACGGCCTCACGCACGCAGGTCGTCATGTCATGCCATGCCTGCAATGTGCCATTGTCTGGATGATGACCCCACATGTTTTGAGGGTTCCGGGTGCCGATGCAGATGGCAATGACTTTGGTGTCGAGGCGTTCACATGCAGAGGCAATTTCCCGCAGGCGCCGCAGACCATCACGGCGAAATTCCGCGTCGGGATGACTCATGTTAAACGTTGCCTGCACGGAGGCGATCGCAATTCCTCGGCTTGCTGCAGCCTCACGAATTCTATCGGCGAGATCGGCAGGCACAGCTTCCGGCATCGGTATCAATCCAGCGCTTTCCAAATTGAACTGCACGCATTCCAGTCCGTTGGCAGCCACGGCATCAAACACCTCCTCCAATGTGGGGCGTGCGAAGACTTTGCTGAGAATGCCAATGCGCATGGTGGGAGAGATTGGAAGTGTGAACGCAACATCTGAGTCTATTTTGCGCGGACCTTTCGTTCAGAGCCCTTTTGCCGACAACTCCCGAGTGTGTCCAGCTTCGCGCTGTTTTCGCAGCAGTGTTTCCAGCTCTTTGACGATTTCAGGATGCTCCGCGCTGACATCATGGGTCTCAGCAGGATCATCGTGGAGGTTGAAGAGCACTCGCTGAAACTCTTTCGCGTGTGATTTGCTCAGATTCGGCGGGAGATGCCCCGCGGGCACGCCTTCAATCCATTTCCACGGTCCCTTGCGGATTGCGAACACGCCGGCATTGCTGTTCAAGATCATGTCTTGGCGTGCAGGTTTGGCATTTTTTTCACCCAGCAGCGCGGGCAGAATGTTCCGGCTGTCTTCAGCTGCGTCACTCGCAGGTGGCAGCTTGTAGCCAACAATCGCCGCCGTCGTCGCGAGCAGGTCCACCAAGTTCACCATTTCATCGCAGACCGTGCCCGCAGGAATCTTGCCCGGCCAGCGTGCGATGAACGGCACACGGAAGCCACCTTCAAAGATGTGCTGCTTGCCGCTGCGCCAGACTCCGTTTACTGCGAGACCGGCATTCACCGCCTGAGTTTCGGTTCTTTTGGCATTGGCGAGTTCGAACACACCCCCATTGTCGCTGGTGAAAATGACGAGCGTGTTGTCGGCGAGTCCGTTCTTTGCCAGTGCATCGAGCACGCTGCCCACGCTGCGGTCCAGTTCATGAATCCAGTCACCAAACTTTCCTGCGGCGCTGGAGCCTTGGAGGTCATGTGGTGGCGTCACCGGATCATGCACTGCGACGGGTGTGTAGTAGAGGAAGAACGGATAATCATGCTTTTGCAGACCAATCCACTGAACTGTCTTGTCGGTGAGCACTGTCATCACCTGCTCGTCTTTGCGATGGGGAGCATCAATGACGAGCGGCGCCTTGCCACGACCTTGCTGTGCCTCGCTGGTGTATGCGGAGGTGAAGCGGTCATCATCAGGTGCGGGCCCCGGCAGTTTCATGCCAGCGGGAATTTTCCCGGTCCGCAGGCCATACACAAAATGGTTTTCCACGAACACGCCAGTCACGTCGCCATGGTTCTGCGGCACGGAGAAATGGTAGTCAAAGCCAATCTCCAGCGGTCCGGGTTTGAGCTCTGCGGTGTAATCCGTGCGCCACTTGGGCTCGCTGCCAGCCGTACCGTAACCCAGGTGCCATTTGCCGATGACGGCGGTTTGGTAGCCGTGTGCCTTGAGCATGGATGCCATGGTGAGCCGGCCCGGCTCGATGTGCAGCGGTGCGAAGGTGCTGAGCGTTTCAAATTTCAACGCAGTGCGCCAGCAATAGCGCCCGGTGAGCAGCGCGTAACGTGTGGGTGAGCACACCGAAGAAGGTGTGCTTGCATCCGTGAAACGCCGCCCCTCCGCCGCAAGACGGTCGATGTTGGGAGTACGCACAAGTTTTGCGTCAGCGCCGTAGCAACCAGCACTGCCGTAGCCGAAATCGTCAGCGAGAATGATGACGATATTGGGCGAGGAAGCATGCGCTTGCAGGCCGGCTACCAAAAGGCAAATGCCGAGATGGCGGAAAAGTCTTTTCATGCGAAAACGTTTGGAATCAGTCGGCGAGTGCAGGGATGAGTGAGAGCGCGCCCTCCATGAACTGCGCCACGATGTTGTTCGCAGTACGCAGACGGTCACTGATGGGGAATTCCGTGCGCTGGTGCAGTAGCATCATGCATACGCTCAGGACATCACCCGTGCCGGCCGAGTTGACGAGCGAGCGCACAGGTGATGGTGGCTCGATGAGCAACGCGCCATCTTGATAATAGCCCGCTCCCTGAGCACCGAGATGAACCACCACGGCCTTGGCTCCCCACGCCGTGAGGTTTCGCAATGCGCTGTCGAAGTCGGGCGCCCCGGTGAATTCCATCAGCTCACGTACATTGCCGTGCGCCAAGGTCACGAGAGGCAGGACATCACGCACGGCTTGCTTGCGAGCTTCAATTTGCGCTACAGGAGCATGCCCCCATTGCGGATCCCAGTTCAGATCCAACGAGACAGGAATACCGCGCTCTGCCGCGGCCTGAAACAACTGTGCGTTGCCGCCAAATAACATGGCTTCGGAAAACCAGACATCCGCACGCAGCAGGTGCTGCATGCCTGCAAGTGCGCGAAGATCAATATCCCCAAAGGTCAGTGCTTCATTGGCAGGCAGACAGCTGACAAAGTGACGATGGCCGTTGTCGAGCGTGAGTGCGATGGAGGTCCCGCTCGGATAAATGGAGTCTTTGGCAAGGTGCGAGACGATGTCATGCTTTGCCATTGTGCGCTCCAGCCGGTTTCCCAGAGCATCATTGCCGACCTTGCCAACGAACGAGATCTTGGCTCCCAGCGCTGCCGCTGCAAAGGCGCTGTTGGCTCCGCCGCCGCCGATGGTTTCGCTAATGGAGTTGACCGACGATTCACCATCGCGCAGCAGATGCTCGCCAGCATGTAGCGGTGATGTCTTCACATCGCGGTTGATGTTGCCAACGACACAGAGTGATGAGCCTTTAAACATGTGCCAGCGCCTCCTTCACTTCGGCCAATGTGGGGATGGATGATCTTCCGCCAGCCTTTCGCACCGAGAGCGATGCGGTTATTGACGAAAAGCGCAGTGCTTCGAGCAGCGGCATGCCGCCTGCAATGGCGAACGCAAACGCGCCATGAAAAATGTCTCCTGCCGCCGTGGTGTCAACGGTTGCGGCCGGGA
>Ga0214192_1001007_pt1 | contig 16137 bp, 13 predicted proteins | sample TroBogEpilimnion_44_FD_153030 | JGI IMG/M metagenome (GOLD analysis project Ga0214192, IMG submission 153030) | Freshwater microbial communities from Trout Bog Lake, WI - 29JUL2008 epilimnion | ecosystem: Environmental > Aquatic > Freshwater > Lake > Epilimnion/Euphotic zone | place: Trout Bog... | reverse complement strand
CCATTGACGAAAACCCGTCCTTATACAGAAGTATAACAGCGATATGACAGGCCCCCAGTGCAACAGGCGAGCAACAACAGGCGAGCAGTCGGGGAAGCGGCGAGCGACGGCGAAAGCCGGAGAAGTCTCTCTTACGAACAGGGACGCGGGGAATGGACAGGCGGGTACGCGTACGCCAACCACGCGCGGCCGCGCGGGCGACCCGGATCTGCCTCGCTGTCCTGTATACTTTGAGGCTGGAACGATGAGAAAACCCAGTATTCTGGCTGGCGCTTTCTGCGCCGCTTTGCTTTGTGTCAGTGTCGGTGCTCAGCAGGCCGCCCCCGGCGATTCTGGCAAAAAAGATGTAAAAGGTCTCAGCCCGCGCGCCAGCGCAGCCGATTACCAGTCACACGCGCAGGCCGGCACGGTGACGATCGCCGCCGACCTTGCCGGGCATGGCGTCCCGACTGCTGACGGGGTGTTCGAAAACGAAAACTACACGATCGTGGAAGTTGGTTTGTTCGGGCCGGCCGGGTCGCACCTGAATGTCTCCTTCAAGGATTTCTCGCTCCGTGTTAACGGAAAGAAGGCGCTGATTCCCGCAGTTCCGTACGAGTCGGTATTCGGCGCGCTGAAGGATCCGGAATGGGTGCCGCCGGGCGGCGTGCAAAAGGAATCAGGGAATGGTGTCTCAACCGGCGGGGGCAATCAAAGCGATCCGCCCGCGCCTGTCCGTATGCCGATGAACCTGCGGTTGCTGATGGAGCAAAAGGTGGCGAAGGCCGCGCTGCCGGAAGGCGATCGTGCGCTGCCCGGAGCGGGTCTGCTGTTCTTTTCGCAGGGCGGCAAGACCAGCAATCTGCGTTCGGTGGAACTCGTTTACTCGGGTGCGGCCGGAAAAGCGACACTCCCGCTGCAATAGGAACGCCGACTACAGCGGGATGTTGCCGTGTTTCTTCTTCGGCATCGTATCCACTTTGGTCTCCAGCATCTTTAGCGCGCGAATCAGGCGCGTACGGGTTTCGCGCGGTTCGATCACGTCATCGATATAGCCCCGTTCGGCAGCGACGAAAGGACTCGCGAACCGCTCGTTGAACTCGTCTACCTTCGCCCTCCGGGCTTCCGGATCGCCCGACGCCAGTTCACGGCGGTAGACGATGTTCACCGCGCCCTCCGCGCCCATCACGGCAATCTCGGCGGTCGGCCATGCCAGGTTGATGTCCGTCCGGATGTGCTTCGATCCCATGACGCAATACGCGCCGCCGTATGCCTTGCGCGTGATCACGGTGATCTTCGGCACGGTAGCCTCGGCGTAAGCGTACAGCAGTTTAGCGCCGTGGCGGATGATCCCGCCGAACTCCTGCGCGGTGCCTGGCAGGAAGCCGGGAACGTCCTCAAAAGTGACGATCGGGATATTGAACGCATCGCAAAAGCGAACGAAGCGCGCGCCCTTTACCGATGAATCTATGTCGAGGCACCCCGCCAGAAACGCCGGTTGATTGGCGACGATTCCCACCGGTCGCCCGTCGAGCCGTGCAAAGCCAACGACGATGTTTTGCGCGAAGTGCTGGTGAACCTCAAGGAACCACGCGTCGTCCACAACGCGCCGGATGACGTCTTTGATGTCGTACGGCTGATTCGATTCCGCCGGGACGATGGAGTCCAGTTCAGCGTCGGCGCGGTCGATGGGATCGGTGCAAAGCGCGCGCGGCGCATCTTCGCGATTATTTTGCGGCAGGAAACTCAGCAATTCCCGGATCATCTGCACGCACTCGGCATCGTCCTTCGCGATGAAGTGGCCCACGCCGCTGACCGAGTTGTGCGTCATCGAGCCGCCCAGCGCCTCTTTCGTCACATCTTCGTGGGTGACGGTCCTGATGACATCCGGGCCGGTGACGAACATGTAGCTGGTATCGGCCACCATGAAGACGAAGTCGGTGATCGCCGGCGAGTACACCGCGCCACCGGCGCACGGCCCCATAATCGCGGAAATCTGCGGCACCACGCCGCTGGCGACCGTGTTGCGCAGGAAGATGTCGGCGTATCCGGCCAGGGACACGACGCCTTCCTGAATGCGCGCGCCGCCGGAATCGTTGAGTCCGATGATGGGCGCGCCGGTCTTCATCGCAAGGTCCATCACCTTGCAGATCTTTTGCGCGTTGGTTTCGGAAAGCGAGCCGCCGAAGACGGTGAAGTCCTGTGCGAAGACGTAAGCGAGACGTCCGCTGATGTAGCCGAAGCCGGTTACCAGGCCGTCGCCCGGGACCACCTGCTGATCCATGCCGAAGTCGCGCGCGCGGTGCTGGACAAGTTTGTCGAGTTCTTCGAAGGTGCCTTCGTCGAGCAGCAGTTCCACGCGTTCGCGGGCGGAAAGCTTGCCTTCCCGATGCTGACGCTCGCGGCGCTCGGCCCCGCCACCAGATTCAGCCGCGGTATGACGGCGTCGCAGTTCGTCCAGACGGTTCATCAGAGATCAGCGTAGCGCGATCCGAGCCGCTAATTCAGGAAGTAAGTACGGTACAGCGTATCCCGCTGTTTCGGCGTAAACCCGGCGTCGCGAATCAGGCGGCGCAGCTCTTCCTCAGTGGCCTTGTGATGAGTGCCGGCGGCTGAGACTACGTTTTCTTCAATCATGATGCTGCCGACGTCGTTCCCGCCGAAGCGCAGGCCGAGCTGGCAGGTCTTCAGACCCGGCGTCACCCACGAACTCTGGATGTTGACGATGTTGTCGAGATAGATACGCGAGATAGCGAGGGTTTTCAGATATTCGACCGCGGTCGCTTCTTCTTTCACGAAGCGTCCGAGTGAGGTGAGTTCGCGCTGGAAGGCCCACGGGATGAAGGCCGTGAAGCCGCCCGTGTCTTCCTGAATCTGCCGCACGATGTCGAAGTGGTTCATGCGCTGCTCGATGGTTTCGCCGCAGCCGAACATCATGGTCGCGGTGGTCCGCATACCCAGCGCATGCGCCGTGCGGTGCACGTCGATCCACTCCTGCGTGCCGCATTTCAAACGGCTGATGCGATAGCGAACCGCGTCGTCCAGAATTTCCGCGCCGCCGCCGGGAATCGAATCGAGCCCTGCATCACGCAACCGCGCGATAGTGTCATGGAGAGAAAGGCCGCTCACCTGCGCGATGTTGGTGATTTCGGGGGCAGAGAAGCAGTGACACCAGATGTTGAAACGCTTTTTGATATTGCGGAGCAGGTCTTCGTACCACTCGATCTTCAGGTCCGGATGCAGGCCGCCCTGGAACAGGATGCCGGTGCCGCCGAGGTCGATGGTCTCCTGGATCTTGTCGAAGATAGTCTCCTGCGGCAGCACGTAGCCTTCCTTGTGGCCCATCGGGCGATAGAAGGCGCAGAAGCTGCAGTACTCGGTGCAGAAGTTGGTGTAGTTAATGTTGCGGTCGATGATGTAGCTGACGATTCCGTCGGGATGGTGGCGGCGGCGGACGGCGTCGGCCTCCATGCCGATGCCGATCAGATCGTCGGAAGCGAACATTTCGATGGCTTCGGCTCGGGAGATCATAGGCGGAAATTTCATTTTAGCGGGTGGCAGGGCTCGCCGGAGCGCGCGGCGCCGATTCCGGGGTGCGATCCGGGGCGCAAATTGGAGCGCGGGCGGGAGATCCGGCGCGGCGCACCTCCAACATTAAAATCTCCCAGGCATTTCCAGTCGAATCGAAGGCTCTGAATCCGGCCGTCTGACTCATAATAAAGAGATTGCGCGCGGACTCTTTCCGCCGGATTTAATCTGAAATTCATATCTTCGCCGATAGCTGTGTTGTATACTGAAAGTGAAGTTAGTCGATGAAAAACAGCAATTAGTCTGTAATAGTAATCGGCCTTATTCAAAGTTGCGATGCAACCATTCCGTTGCGATCGCAATCCCAAACAACAGGGGCCACGCGGCCCGGGTATATTCATCTGGCGGCGCAACAAGCCAGTTACCTCGTTGTGTATTCATTCAATTAATCAAACAGGAGAACTGGACTCATGAAGTGTTTAAACGTGTTTCTCGGCATCACTACTCTGGCATTGGGCATCGCAGGCGCGGCCGCTCCGGCCTATGATCTGCGGCTTACGGGGCCCACGTGGGTCGGTGCGACTCAGCTGCAGCCGGGGCAGTACAAAGTGGAAATCGAAGGCGAAAAGGCCATCTTCAAAAAGGGCAAGAGCGTTGTCGAGGTTCCGGTCACAATCGGCGCCGCCGAAAAGAAGTTCACTTACACCTCGTTCACCATTTCGGAGGACAAGATGAAAGAAATCGATTTCGCCGGCACCAAATCCAAAGTCATGTTTGCCGCCGATGCTCCGGCCGTCAAAGGGAACTAAGTCGGCACGCGTCCGCAGTTAGATAACGCGGCTGGAAAACGGCCAGCGAACCGAAGCCGGAGAGGTTTTCTTCGATTTACTGCTTTGGCTTCGGTTCGCGGCAATTTTGCCAGTTGGCCAGGTCTGCGCCGACTCGGCCTTCGTTTGACTACAATGACGGAGTGCCTGTAACAGCACCCTTTGTAGCTCCAACATTCGATCCGAAAGGCCGTATTGCCGCGGGTAAGGTTTTGCGTGATGACGTACCGCGCGCCGCGCTCGCTGCCGTCCCGCCCGCGTCCCGCTCCTTTAATCCGATCGCGCTCCTGGCGGCCGCATCCGCGAAGGACCGCGTCGCGTCGCTCCTTCCCATCAAGTACGGCCGCATGTCGGCCTCGCCCTTTGCTTTCTTCCGCGGCGCCGCGCCGCTGATGGCGGCAGACCTTGCGCTGCTGCCAAATACGAAGATCACCGCCCAGCTCTGCGGCGATGCGCACGTGCAAAACCTCGGATCTTTCGCCGCTCCCGACGGCAAACTTGTCTTCGACTTCAACGACTTCGACGAAACCATTTCGGGCCCGTTTGAGTGGGACGTGAAGCGGCTCGCTGCTTCTCTCATCCTCGCCGGCCGGGAATCCGGCCACAGGGACACGCTCTGCCGCGAGGCCGCGGAGACTTTCGTTCGTTCGTACTGCCGAGCCATTGACGCGTTTTCGCGGGAGCCGGTTCTCGACGCCGCACGGCATCAGGTTCACCGGGAACAGCGGGTGGCGCCCATCCATGCCGCCTTGCTTCAGTCGCAGCGCGCCCGGCCGGCCGATCTGCTCGCCAAATTTACGGAAGTGGCGGCCGCGGGCAAGCGGCGGTTCCGTAACGAGCCGCCGCTCGTTCGCCGCATTACGGGCAAGGAAGCGCGCGCTGTTCTGGACGCGCTGCCCCTGTATCGCAAATCGCTCGCGCCGGAGCGCCGGCACCTTTTTGACTTCTTCCGTCCGGTTGACGTGGGTTTCAAAGTCGTAGGTACCGGCAGCGTCGGACTTCGCGATTATGTGGTGCTGCTGGACGGCAACGGCCCCCGCGACCCGCTCTTTCTGCAGATCAAGCAGGAGGTCTGCTCCGCTTACTCACCCTTTCTGCCCAATGCGCGAACGCCCGCGCACGCCGGCCGACGCGCCGCCGAAGGGCAACGCGCGATACAGCCGCTTTCCGATCTGCTGCTCGGATGGACTACGATCGGACCGCACCAGTACCTGGTCCGGCAACTCAATGACCACAAGGGCAGCATCGACATCAATCTGCTGCGCGGCGGCGGCCTGAAAAATCTCGCGCTGGTGGCTGGCGAACTGCTTGCGCGCGGCCACGCCCGTTCGGGTGATGCCTGCATGATCCGGGGCTATTGCGGATCGGGAGAAAAAATGACGCGGGCAGTGACTGATTTCGCCGTTGCTTACGCGGACCAGACAGACGCGGATTTCGCCAGCTTCATAGCGGCGATCAAGGCCGGAAAAATCAAAGCCGTTTGATTTTAATGCCGCACTTGCCGCGTTTGGCGAAGGGTAATAGGATGGTTGCGTCCACGGCAACTCCGTAACTTTCGACTGGAGAATATGATGTCTGCCTTTTCCTGCAAACGTGTCGCCGCCTCCGTGCTTTTCATCTTCACCGCTCTTTTCGGCGGGACAGTCGCTTTCGCGCAGACCGGGGCGAAGAACGGTGAATGGCCCACTTATGGCGGCGATCTCGCCAACTCGCGCTACTCGCCGCTGAGCCAGATCGACGCCGGCAATTTCAATAAGCTGCAGCTCGCCTGGCGATTCAACACAGCAAGTCTGGGGCCGGTGCCGGAAACCAATCTCGAAGCGACGCCTTTGATGGTGGGCGGTGTGATCTACACCGTGGCCGGGTCGCGCCGCGATGTTGTCGCGCTGGATGCGATCACGGGGGAACTGCTCTGGATGCACACGGAAAGGGAAGGCCCGCGAGGCGAAAAAGCGCCGCGCACTCTTTCCGGCCGCGGCCTCGCGTACTGGAGTAACGGCAAACAGGGAGCGGCGAAGGAGGAGCGCATCCTCTACGTCACGCCCGGCTACCGGCTGATTGCGCTCGACGCAAAGACCGGCATTGCGGTGTCGACGTTCGGGACGAAAGGCACGGTGGATCTGAAACTGGAAGACGATCAGGTCATTGACCTGGTGACCGGCGAAGTGGGACTGCACGCCGCGCCGACCGTGGCCGGCGACACCGTCATCATTGGCGCCGCGCATCTGGCGGGCGGCTCGCCGAAAAGCAAAACCAACGTCAAAGGCTACGTCCGCGGATATGACGTGAAGACGGGCAAGCGGCTCTGGATCTTTCACACCATCCCCAAGCCCGGTGAATTCGGCTACAAAACCTGGGAGAACGATTCGGCGGATTACACCGGAAATACGGGCGTGTGGGCACAGATTTCGGTGGACGAGCAGCTTGGCCTCGTCTATCTTCCGGTGGAACTGCCGACGGGCGATTATTATGGCGGCAACCGTCCGGGCGACGGGCTGTTCGGCGAAAGCATTGTGGCCGTTGATCTGAAAACCGGCGCGCGCAAGTGGCACTACCAGCTGGTTCATCACGGCATCTGGGACTGGGACATCCCCTGCGCGCCGATGTTGGTGGACTTTACGCTCGATGGCAAGACAGTGAAAGCCGTAGCGCAGCCGACCAAGCAAAATTATCTTTACGTGTTCGACCGCGCGACCGGCCAGCCGATCTGGCCGATTGAGGAGCGCCCGGTGCCGCAGGGCGACGTGCCCGGCGAGAAGTATTCGAAGACACAGCCTTTTCCGACGAAGCCGCCGGCTTACGGGCGCACCGGCACGAGCGTTGATGAGCTGACCGACTTCACACCGCAGCTGCGCGCCGACGCTGTCAAGGTCGCCTCGCATTACAAGATGGGACCGCTCTTCACGCCGCCTGTGCTGAGCAGGGCGGAGGGCCCGCTGGCGACGCTCACCGCCGGATGCTGCCAGGGCGGCAGTAACTGGCCGGGCGGTTCGTACGATCCGCAGACCCACATGCTGTACGTGTTCACTCAGAATGTAGTCAATCCGCTCGGGATTGTGCCGGCCGATCCGGCGAAGTCGGACTTTCGCTACTTCTCCGGCGTGGTGCCGTCGGACTTCACTCCAACCACAGAGGCCGGCGGTCGAAACATTACCGTCGACGGATTGCCGCTTCTCAAACCCCCGTATGGCTCGATTGCGGCGATCAACATGGATAAAGGCGAGATCGCGTGGATCGTGCCGCACGGCGAGACGCCGGACAGCGTGCGCAACAATCCGATGCTGAAGGGCGTGAATGTTCCGCGGACGGGCCGGTCGGGAATTGTGGGTGTTTTGACGACGTCGACGCTTTTGATCGCCGGTGAACGCGGAACCTTCACCGATGAGAAGGGGCGAGCAGGTGCACTGCTGCGTGCTTACGACAAGGCTACGGGCAAGGATGCCGGCGCAGTCTACATGCCGATGGGGCAGACTGGCGCACCAATGACTTACATGGCGGGCGGCAAGCAGTACATTGTGATCGCGGTCGGCGGGCCGAATTATCCCGGTGAATTTCTGGCGTACCGGTTGCCGGATTAAATCCGTCAGGGGCGAAAAGCTCCGCCACCGTGCTCCGGTAGACTGAGAAAATGCGGGATCAATTCCAAACCAATCAGACGAAGGCAAAAGCTCTGGTGGAGGCGCTTTCAGTCGGACAACTGAACTGGAAGAAGGGCGAATCCTGGAGTGTCGCGGAATGTCTGGCCCATCTGGTGGCCACCAACGTGCCGCTCGGAGCAGCGATAATTGACGCAGTCCAGAGGCATTCCGCGGGGCGGCCAGCGGCCGGAGGAGGGTTTCCCACGCCGCACTTCGTGGCAAACATGCTCGTGCGTGCGCTGGAACCGCCCCCCAGGGTCAAAGCCAAAGCGCCGGCGATTATTGCGCCGAAGCAGTCGTCATACGGAAAAGACATTCTGGAGGCGTACCTGGCCTCCCACAAGGAACTGCTGGAATTGATGGGAAGCGCGGGGAACAGCCAACTGGAGGGCGCCACTTTCCGGCATCCCCTTCTTCCGCTGCGCCTGCCGGCCGACGTTGGACTTCTGCTGGTGGCTACTCACGATCGTCGGCACCTCTGGCAGGCCGAACAGGTAACGAAAAACGCGGATTTTCCCCGTAGCTGACACAGCGAGCCGGCCAGCGCTCCGCAGTGTTCGCTGGCGCTCCGGGGATCCGCCTTTGCACGACAGCGTCGAGCCGGATGCGCCGCGTGGCTGAATGCACAGCGCGAGTAAGATCGAAAAGAACGTGACCGGTCGGTGGGGCGTTAGCGCGGCCGATCCGGGAAAGACGGTAGGGTTTGAAGATTTCCGAACGCTGTTACGCGGTGACTGGACTGGGATATTCACCGCCCTGGTGCGTCAATGCGGGCTTCGTGGTTGGCAATGAAACCACGCTCGTGCTCGACACGGGCGGCAATTGGCTGGCCGGAGCAACCGTGCACGGGTACGCCTCGGCAGTGCGGCCCGCGAACCGGTTGCTGGTGTTGAATCTGGAAAAGCACTTCGACCATATCGGCGGCAACGGGTATTTCGCCGAGCGCGGCGCCGAGATTCTGGGGCACGTGGCGTGCCAGCGCAGCGCCGCCGAGTTCCGCGAAGAGAAGGCCGAATTCAATGCGACGATTCCGAATGCGACTCGGCGCGCGCGCGGTGAGGCGGAGGCCTTCTTCGTGAATACGCGGCTGACGAATCCGGGTGAGAGGCGGATTACGGAGGACACGCGGCTGGACCTCGGCGGGTGCGAGGTGGAGATTCTGCTGACGCCGGGCCACACGCCGACGAATCTGAGCGCTTGGGTGGCGGACGAGCGCGTCCTGTACGCGGGCGATTGTCTAATCAGCGGGTATCTGGCGAATCTGGACGCCGGCGGGCCGGAGGAGTGGCGGACGTGGTTGCGGTCGCTGGACCGCATTTCGGCGCTGGAGCCTCGCGTCGTGGTGGCGGGGCATGGCGCGGTGATGACGGGCAGCGACGTGCCGCGGATGATCCGTAATGTGCGGGCGACGCTGGAGGGTGCGGTGAAGGCGGGTGTAAGTCCGACCGGGGAAAGAGGCTAGAGGTTCGTTAAAGCCAGACCAACTGCGGCACGGCCTGTCCCCGCTCAGAACGCCAGCAGTTGATCGATTGCCTTTACCAGATCATCCGTCTGCGGCAGAATCTTCTGCTCCAGCTGCGGATGATACGCGACCCAGGTGTCCATGGCTGCAACACGCTTCACCGGGGCGTCGAGGTTGCTGAACAGTTCGTCGGCAATACGCGCGGCGATCTCAGCACCGTAGCCAAAGCTGAGCGTGTCTTCGTGGGCGATGATGACGCGGCCGGTCTTTGTGACGCTGGCGCAAATCGCTTCCCAGTCGTACGGAGCGAGAGAGCGCAGGTCGAGCACCTCCACCGTCTTGCCGGGATGGCTGGCTTCGATCTCCTGAGCGGCCAGTTCAGCCTTGTGAACGAGCGCGCCGTAGGCGATCACGGTGAGCGAGTCACCGGCGCGGGCAATTCGCGCCTTGCCGAACGGGATCGTGAAATCCTCGCCCGGATGCGGCGCGCGGTTGTACATCTCGCGATAGAGCTTCTTGTGTTCGAGGAACAGCACCGGGTCGTCGGAACGGATGGCGGTGCGCAGCAATCCGCAGGCGTCTTCGGCATTCGAGGGGAACACGACCCGCAGTCCCGGCATGTGGGTGAATTCCACTTCGCCGCACTGCGAATGATAGGTCGAGCCGCCGTTCAGATAGCCGCCGATGGGCACGCGAATGATGAGTGGCGCCGAGTAGGCGTTGTTCGAGCGCCAGCGGAGGGAGGCGAGTTCGTCGCGAATCTGCATCATCGCCGGCCAGATGTAGTCGAAAAACTGGATTTCGACAATGGGTTTCAGGCCCGCGATGGCCATGCCGATGGCGCGGCCCACGATGGAGGCCTCGGCGATGGGTGCGTTGAAGCAGCGCTTGGAACCGAATTCGGCCTGCAAGCCGTGGGTGACCGAAAAAACGCCGCCCTTGCCCTTCACTTCAGTGAGGTTCCCTTCGCGGCTGCAGTCGGCCACATCTTCGCCGAAGACGAGGATGCGCGAGTCGCGGCGCATTTCCTCTTTGAGCGTGGCGTTGATGGCGTCGAGCATCGTCCGCGGCTCGCCTTCAGGCTGCGCGGTGGCGGCGAAGACGGACGAGGACGGGTCTATGGTGTCGGAATACAGATGATCGAGTACTGACTCCGGCGGCGCGGGCGGCTGTTCAAGCGCGAGGTGCGCATCCTGCAGAATCTCGTGATCGATCTGCTTCATCAGGTGTTGCAGCGCAGTTGCTTCGATCACACCCTCCTCGACCAGGAGTTTCGGGAAGGTGACGTGCGGATCGCGAGCGGCTTCTTCCTCGCGTTCGTGCTTCGACTTGTAATCCTTTTCCGAATCGCTGTAGGAATGCGAATAGGGGCGCGTGCAGTGGGCGTGGACCAGTGACGGTCCATGGCCTTCGCGGCACCAGGCTGAAGCGGCCGACATGGCGCGCCAGGAGGAGATGAAATCCGTGCCATCCACCTCAATGGTCAGCATGTGCGGGAAGCCGGCCATGAGCTTCGAAATGGAGCCGCCGGGCGTCTGGCTTTCGATTGGTACGGAAATCGCGAAACCATTGTCCTCAATCAGGAAGATCACGGGCAGGCGATAGAGACAGGCCTGATTGACCGATTCCCAGAATTCCCCTTCGCTGGTGGCCCCGTCGCCGGAGCAGACCAGAACCACGCGGTCTTCGCCTGGATGCTGAATCCGCAGCGCTTCGGCGCATCCCACGGATTGCACGAACTGGGTGCCGGTGGCCGAGGAGCCGATCACCAGGTTCAGCGCCGGATTCGACCAGTGGTTGGGCATCTGCCTTCCGCCGCTGGCCGGGTCTGTAGCCGCGCCGACGGCCTGAAGGAACATGTCGTACGGCTTGACGCCGAGCGCGAGGGCAAGAGCGCGGTCGCGGTAATAAGGGTAGAACCAGTCGTAGCCGGGTTTGAGCACCATGCCGGCGGCGGTTTGGATGGCCTCGTGGCCGGCACCGGAAATCTGAAAAAAGATCTTTTGTTGGCGCTTGAGGAGGATCTCTCGGTCGTCGATGCGGCGGGAGGTGTGGATGTGGCGGAGGGCTTGGAGGAGCGTCTCAGGTTCGAGGCCCGCGGCGCGCGCCACTTTGAGCCGTTCGGTGCCCGCTGGCGTGGCAAACGACGTCGTCATGAGGGATAGACCTCCATCAGGATAGCAGGGTTCCGGATAATGCAACAGACGGTTCAGGCAAGGGAGATTCTCAGGCCAGACTACTGAATGAAATAGCCCACGCACTTCAGTATCCCGGCTTCGGCGACCAGCGTCACAGTTTCCACGGCCTCGGCCTTGTGTTCGAACGCGGACCGGAACTGCACGATGGCATAGTCGCCATCGGGTGCGCCGGGAAGGCTGCGGGCGAACTTCACGCCGATGATCGAGCGGGGCGATTTCAATGCCCCCAGCGGGCTTCGGACCTGGCCCACCATGCCGATCCATTGGCGCTGAGTGACGCGCGCGCGAAACTGCGAGCCTGACTGCTTCCAGCTGTCGGCGTACTGTTTATTGTCGACCAGGGCGAGCCACGTTTCGGCGCTCGTCAGAGCCTCCGGCTCGGTGGGCGCGGCGGCAAAAGCCCGACACACCAATGCGAACAGGCAGAGTGCGGCAGCAATCCGCCGGGTATTCATGTGGGAATTATAGCTGTGAATCTGACGGGCTCGCTCATGCGATACCCTTTGCGATACCCCCGGCCGCCTGAAGTGCCGGAGGGTTTTTCCGTCGGCTGTGACATAATCCGGATTATGCTGCACTCGCAACGCAGGCTTGCATTTTTGTGTGCTTTGTTAACGATGATCCCGGTGCGAGGCGCATTCGCGACGCTCGTTCCCGGTCTTACATTTGAACAACTGACGGATCAATCGGAAACCGTCGTTTCGGGTACGGTCGGCCGTTCCTGGTCGGACTGGGATTCAGCCCATAAGTACATCTGGACCCATACCGAAATCGCCATAACCGGCACGCACAAAGGCGCGGCGGCGAAGACTGTGGTGGTCAGCGAGCCGGGCGGCGCGGTCGGCGACACCGGAATGAGGCTGGACGGCGCGGTCTCCTACGTTCCGGGCGAACAGGTGGTGATTTTTCTGCAGCGGATGCCCAACGGCTATCTCAGGACCACCGGATGGGGCCAGGGCAAATACGTCGTGGATTCCTTCGGCCGGGTTCACAACGCGGGCGGCAGGATCGAACTGGTGCAACCCGACGCGCCCGGCGCCGCGGACGCTTCAACACCGCTGCGTACGCTGGAGGGTATCCCGGCAGACCAGCTTCGCGCCCGCGTCGAAGTCCGCGCGCGCGGCCGGCAGGGGGTGCGGTAATGTTGAGCGCGCCCATCCGCAAAGTGGCACTGCTCGCCACGATTTCTGCCTGCTTTTGCTTCGGCTACATCCGGCAATACACGAGCGACAGTTCGCCGATCCCGCTCTTCCGGTCGGATAATGCCGCGATTCCGTTCGCGCTGAACCAGAGCGTGGTGGCCGGACTGCAGAGTTCGCTCTCCGGCAAGAACGTCACGGTGATCAGCGCGCATAGCGATCCCGTTGCCGCCGTGCGGGCCTCGATGGCCACGTGGAACTCGGTACCGACCGCTAACGTTCACTTTCAGCCGCTGCAGTCGACTTCGGCGGGAATCGTTTATCAGGGCTGCGGCGATACGAACGTGATCAATGTGGCGGCCGATTCCGCCGATCTGAGCGCCGTCGGCGGCGCGCTGGCCGTGACCGCCAGTTATTTTTACAACAGCGGCGGACTCGGCAGTTGCGGCGCCGTGGTGGCGAAGGGCGCGATTCAGAATTCCAACATCATAGTCAATCCCGCGTATCCGTTTTCCACGGACGGCTCCACTTCGTACGATCTGCAATCGGTGATCACACATGAACTGGGGCATGCGCTTGGTTCCAGCCACTCCTCCCTGATCGGGACCAACATGTTCTGGGCCAACAGCAATCAACGGCTGCTGTCTTCGGATGAAGTCGCATTTCTGAGCACCGCCTATCCGCCGGCGAGTGGCGGACTCGCAGTCGGGACGCTCGGCGGAACAGTTACCGCGGGCGGCCAGCCGGTGGCATTTGCCTTGATTTCGATGATCGACCCCGCGGCCGGAATTTCCTGCGGCACACTGACGGCCGCCGACGGTACGTACTCGGTGCAGGCGCCTCCCGGAAGCTATCAGCTGATTGTTGAGCCGTTGACCGGTGTGATCAAGCCGGGCAATCTTTATCTGACGGCGGCGCAGGCCACGGCGTCAGCGGCCATTGCGTTTCAGCCCACTCTCGCCTCCGGTCTCGCCGTGGTGACCGCGGGGGGAAAGACAACCGCCAATGTATCGGTAACCACCGGCACGACCACCTTTGCCATCCCCATCGTGACAACCACCGCGGTGAACGCCCAGGTTTCTTCCGCTTTCATCGGAGGGCCCGCGGTCGTTCCTTCCGGCCAGTCGGTCGATCTGGTGCTGGACGGCGCCGGGTTCGATTCCAGCCTGAGTGACAGCAACGTGCAGGTTTTCGGCCCCGGCATCAGCGTGAAGCCCGGTTCGGTGCGCGTGGATCCGACCAATAGTTACGACGGCGTGCCAATTCTGCGGATTACTCTCAACGTGGCGGCGAGCCCGGCGCAGTACCTAGCTTCCGTTTTTATCAGCAAAGGAGCCAACAGTTATTCGCTGACCGGAGGGCTCATCGTGACGCCGCCCACGCCGGCATTCACGTCGAAGAGTGTCGTGAATGCGGCCAGCTACACCGGGGCCAACGGGAATGGCGCGGTCTCGCCCGGCGGCATTTACAGCCTTTACGCGACGAACGGCACGTCCACGCTGGGGCCCGCTACGCCCGTTGGGAACGGCGGATATGACGCCTACAATCTGCTGCCCACCAGCCTCGGCGGCGTCAGTGTCACGTTTGACGGCATTCCGGCTCCGCTCTTTTTTGTCTACAGCGGGCAGATCAACTTCCAGGCGCCGTTTGAGCTGGCAGGCAAGACCAGCACCCAGGTGGTAGTGAACTATCTGGGCAGCGCGAGTCCGGCGGTCACCGTGCCGGTGCTCCCGGCACAGCCGGCGTTCTTCACGATCACGCCGACCGGGACCGACTCCATCGCGGTCAATCAGGATGGCAAGCTGAACTCGGCGCAGAACCCCGAGGCGCGCGGCAACTACGTTACGATTTACGGCACCGGAGTCGGAGCGATTGGCTGCGCGACAGCGACGGGCGCGGGCGCGGCTGCTGGTTGTTCCGCCAAAGACACGGTGACGATCGCCGGCTTGCCGGCCAGCGGCCAGTACTTCTTCCCCGGTCTGACGCCAACTGCCGTGGGTCTGGCGCAGTGGACTGTGCAGATTCCGGCCAACGCTCCAACCGGAGCGCAGACCGTGATTGCCACGGACACGGCCACCGGACTGAGTACGCCGAAAGGCACTCTCTACATCAAGTGACGAATTCGCGGGAAATCCTGCTGCGGTCGCGGGGGCTGTTGAGTGCGGCAACCTTCGTGGCTGGCCTCGCGCTTGCGTTGTTGCCGGCGATTGCCCAGGCGGAGGAGAACGTCGACGTTCAGATTTACTCCGAATTCCAGCGCTTCGACCCGTTCGGCAAAGTCCTGCCGCAGGACCGCGAGCTTTCGCCGCGGGAAATCATCTCGCCCGCGATTGCGCGCAACGGCCATCTGTCGGTCCACGTGGTGGTGACCGCGCCGGAGGGTGCCAACTTCTTTGTTTACGCCGGCGCCAACCCGCCGGGAATTCTGGAACTGAAGCTCTACCGCGAGCACTTCAGCCGCTGCGGAAACGGTTACTGCCCCGACTGGCTGACCGAACAGCAATCGGCCGGCTTCGGCTCAATTCCGGAACGCTATCGCGATCCGGTGCATCCGGAACTCGACCGGCAGACCACGCGATCTTACCTTCTGGATATCCGGGCGCCGGCGGATACACCGCCTCGGCGCGTCCGCGTGGAGGCTCTCATCAAGGCAGGAACCTGGCTGGTTGTTCCCATGGAAGTCCGGATCGTGGCTCCGACCGTGCCGGACAGCATTGATCAGAATACCCGGGCTCGTGACACAAATTCCGGTCCGGCCGTCACTCTGTTTCGGTCTGCCATTGAACAGAAGGAAGACATCGCGGGGCTCGATGAGCCGGCGGCAGCAACGGCCGCCCTGCAGTTGTTGCGTTACGAAGCGGGCCTGCGGCCGGAGTTGCCGGCGGCGATCCTGCGCGTCCGCGATATTATCCAGCGCAATGCCGCCGAGGACATGCTTCTCGCCCGCGCCGTTGGGTGGCGACTGCCGCGAGGGTTCGCGGAACTCCATTTGCTTGCCTGGTGGCCTTTCCTGCATCCGCCCGCCATCGCGCTCACCGGTTCAGAGTGGTTTTTGCGAGTGCGCGACTTTCTTTATCGCTTCGAATCGTAAGTTTTATCGCTTCCGGGAGGAATTTTCGCGGAATAGACCATTGTTAACTGTACAGTTAGCATTTGTTGTGGTAACAATGAGGTGTAGCAATCGGCGGACCCGGTCGGAGCCGGGCAGACAGTCAAGTCAAGGCTACCCGCAAATTCCACTGTCTGACTCCGCCTCTGTATTCCCAGGAACCAAATACACAAAGGCCCAGACTCCCCGTCTCTGTACCTGGCCAGTGAATAGAAGCAATTTCAGGAGTTTTTTATCCGCATGGACTCCGACCAGAT
>Ga0214192_1001004_pt1 | contig 16154 bp, 17 predicted proteins | sample TroBogEpilimnion_44_FD_153030 | JGI IMG/M metagenome (GOLD analysis project Ga0214192, IMG submission 153030) | Freshwater microbial communities from Trout Bog Lake, WI - 29JUL2008 epilimnion | ecosystem: Environmental > Aquatic > Freshwater > Lake > Epilimnion/Euphotic zone | place: Trout Bog... | reverse complement strand
AACTGATTAAAGATGCAGTTCAAATTAGTTTGACAAAAGACCTTGGCACAGATTACTTCCTTGATCCTATTGCTCGCCTTACAAAGATTAAAGATAATAATGGACAAACTAGTACAGGTTGGAATAGTCTTGATAAGAAGTTATATGGTGGATTTAATCGTGGTGAATTGAACATTTTTGCTGGTGGTTCGGGTAGTGGCAAATCACTGTTTATGCAGAATATTGCATGTAACTGGGTATTGATGGGTCTTAACGGTGTTTATATCACGCTTGAGTTGAGTGAAGAACTAACTGCAATGCGTATTGATGGCATGCTAACTAACACTGCATCTAAGGATATCTTTAAGAGCATTGAAGATATTGAAGTTAAAGTCAAGATGCTTGGTAAAAAAAGCGGAAAATTGCAAATCAAGTATATGCCAGCACAAAGTAATATCAATGATGTTCGTGCATATATCAAAGAATTGCAAATCCGCAGTGGTCGCAGAGTTGACTTTGTTATGATCGATTATCTTGACCTACTCATGCCAGTTAGTGCTAAAGTTAGCCCAAGTGATTTGTTTGTTAAAGACAAGTATGTTAGTGAAGAAATTCGTAACTTTGCAAAGGAAATGGATATTCTTCTTGTTACTGCATCACAGTTAAACCGTGCTAGTGTTGAAGAAGTAGAGTTTGACCATTCACATATTAGTGGTGGTATTTCTAAGATTAACACCGCAGATAATCTATTTGGTATCTTTACATCTCGCAGTATGCGTGAACATGGCAAATATCAGTTACAGCTTATGAAAACTCGTTCATCTAGTGGTGTTGGTCAAAAGGTTGAACTTGAATTTGATATTGATAGCTTGCGTATCCGTGATATGCCAGATGATGGCAGTGATCAGCAGTTTAAGAAGACTGGCAGTAACATATTTGCTAGCATTAAAAATGGCAGCAATACTAAACCAGTAACTGATATGACACCAGATGAACCTGTTGGTAAGGTTGCCGCAGATGTAAACAGCAGTGCGTTGCGTCAAATGTTAAGTAATCTTAAACAGAAGTCTTAACAATGCAATCATTTTGCCATCAACCTTGGGTAGCTATTGAAATAGATAACGTTGGTTATATAAAACCATGTTGTAAATTTAATATAAGAGCCGCAGAAGACTGGGAAAATTATAACGTCAATAATATTAGTATAGATGATTATAATAAAAGCAAAGGTTTAACTAAATTAAAAGAATCTTTTTTAGCTGGTGAGAAACCCGTTGCTTGTGAGCGTTGTTGGAAAGATGAAGCAGCAAATTATCCAAGTAAACGACAAATGGATAATGAACGTTGGCAACAAGAATTTAATAATGTAAATTTAGATGACCCAAAAACATTATTGCTAACTTTGCCACTAGGCAATATCTGTAATCTAAAGTGCCGTATTTGTGGACCAAATCCAAGCAGTAGCTGGAAAAAAGAATTTCAAGATGTGTATAAAGTAAAACACAATATACAAAACTGGATTGACAACGAAGAAATCTGGGATTTTTTATTGAATACTACCGATGATGTTTTAGAATTACATTTAACTGGCGGAGAACCATTTTTATATGATAATAAAAAGCATTTAACTATCTTATCTAGAATATCCGAATCAAGCAACGCTAGTAAAATTAGATTACACTATAGCACTAACGGAACTGTATTTCCAGATCAGAAATACTGGGATATATTTGACAAATTAAGATGGGTTGATATTCAACCTAGCATTGATGATATTGGCGCACGATTTGAATACAATAGAAAAAATGCTAACTGGAACGAAGTTGAAGAAAATTTAATAAGATATAGAGATTATATCAATGTTCGTCCTAACATGCAGCTAAGCATTAGCACAACAGTTAGTGTGTTTACAATTTATTACCTTGATGAAATCTTTGATTATTTTAAAAACAATAAACTGCCAAAACCATGGTTAGGAAAGTTATCTAAGCCAGAATATTTCAGATGTTCTATATTCCCAACCCAACATCGACAGACAATTAAACTTAAATTGTCAAATAGCGAACATGAAGATTTAAAAAATATAAGCCAATGGTTAAACGACGATGATTCTGCTTTATTGGAAAAATTTAGAGAAACTATTGCAGTTCATGACAAGTATAGAAAAGAATCATTTGAAAAAACATTTTCTGAGATTTATTCATGGTTGTTCTAACCATTTGACAAACTGTGCTGGATAAATTTCATTGAACGAATGTTTTGAAAACTTTTGATAGTTTATTAAAAATTTTTGTAAATCTTTTCTTAATATCTCGTGGTCAAGATTTTTAGTAAATTCAATATCTGAAACAATATAATTAATACTCTTGCTGACCATCATTTGTTCTTCAACAGTCAAATATGATTTTTTACGTTCATACCAATTTTGTATTTGTTCATGCAATTCATCTTTTATAGATTTTGGCAAAATAGATATATTTTGAAATTCAGGAAATCTTACAATTGTGCTGTAAACTTTCTTAATTTTAGTTCCATATTTTTCTTTGAGTTTAATATTCAAATCAAAAAAATCTGTTAATGACCATATACTAAAAACATTTACAGTGCTTTGTAAATGTAATCCACAATTTTCAGGTGAATTTTCGCACCAGTAATCTATGTTACGCATAAACAAATCATAATCTAACCCGTTTCTTGTAAATTCTGCCATAGGACCAACGCCATCTATGCTGGCACTGATAACAATTCTATTAACTTTGTCGTGATATGTTAATAACTTTTTAATAAATTTGCTATCAACACTCATATTGCTGTTTAACAATATATCTAAATCTAACTTATCATTGGTAACATTTTCTAAAGTCTGCCAAAAATTAGGACTCATAAGAGGCTCGCCGCCACTTATTTTTAAATGCTTAACGTTATATTTTATTTGATTCCACCATGTATTCCATGCTTCTTGAAACTCAGGTTTTGTTGAACCTGGTTTAATATGTATTTTGTTATAAAGATTTCTATTATCTGTTTGAATATCCCATGGTCCAGTTTTGCTTAATATATTTGCCCAACTACTACTTTGTCCACTATCACAATAGCTGCAACTAAGATTACACAGATTATCAAATACAATTTCAATTAACTTTGGTATATGGTTTTCATCTACTTGTAAGGTTTCTATACTAGATTCCCATTCTATGCTTTTATGAAATCTGTCACTTACAATATTTTCTTTTTCCAGATGCGAACACATATGACATTCACTTGGTATCTCGCCATTGAGCATTTGTTTTTGCACTGCAAGTTTATGTGATGTATTATGTAAAGCTGCTGGATTTTGCTTTACCTCATCAAGAGAAATTTGATGCGGAATAGGATGATGGCAACTATTACTTAAACCATGATTGAGATAAAGATAAAGTTCTTCCCACTTGGCTGGACAAAAAAACTTTGCTCTTTTGTCTAGTTTATCTTTAATTCTTTCCATGTGATACTTATTGACCTTAAATAATGCTATGATAAAAATCGATGATATAAAACATCTTCATATGGAATTTAGTAGTTTATGTAATGCTCGCTGTCCACTATGTCCCAGAAATTTATATGGTTATCCTTATAATCGTGGATATGAAGAAACAAGTTTGTCATTGGAACTGATAGAAAAATCATTTAGTCCTGACTTTATAAAACAATTAGGTATGATTTTAGTTAATGGAAATTTTGGCGATTTCACTGCCAATTTAGAAAGTATAGATATACTAAAATATTTTAAACAACATAATCCAAGTTTGTTTATACAAGTAAGCACCAACGGCAGCGCAAGAAATGCTGAATTTTGGCGAGAACTTGGAAATATAAACAATACAAAAGTAGAATTTTGTTTAGACGGTCTTGAAGATACTCATCATTTATATCGTCAAGATACTGATTTTAATAAAATCATTCAAAATGCCAAAACATATATGGCACCAGGTGGGTATGCTGTTTGGAAGATGATTAAATTTGACCATAATCAACATCAAATTGCAGAAGCTGAACAACGAAGTAAAGAATATGGATTTAAAGAATTTCAATTAGAAGACCATGGAAGAAATAATGGACCAGTATTTGATCGCAAAGGCAATTTGGTCCATGTTATGGGTGATTGGAACGCGCATACTAAGATTGAAGAAATTATTGAATTTCATGCCGATACCACAAAAAAATATCAATATCCAGCTTACAATCCAAATAGAAAATTAGACTGTTTTACAAAAAACAATAATTCAATTTATATTGCTGCCGATGGGCGAGTATATCCATGTTGTTATATGGGCTTTAATCCTCTTACATATAATAAAGGCTGGCATGGATTTGTAAATGGACAAATCAAACCAATTGTGTATAATAATAGTCTACATGAAACAACTTTAGAAGAAACAATCAGATGGTTTGGGAAAGTTGAGTCATCTTGGGCAAAAACAAGCACGGAAGATGGACGCCTTATACAGTGTGATATAACGTGTGGTAAATTGGAAACTGCCTAAAAACCCATAAATAATTTTGGAGTATAATAATTTGCGTAAACAGTCACGAAGCATACTTGATGAATTAAGCCATATGTCGATAGGCAAAGACACTGGTTTTGTATTAGAAAGTCGTGCCAATCATATCATCAATAGTGCTATTAATTTGATTAATCAAATACGTGAAACCTATGACACTCCAGAGGCAGAAGAATTAGAACGCCGTTTATTAAATAGTATACGCACCCAAGAACCAACTAAATTTATACGTGGATTGAGAAAAATAAATGAAAGCAAATGAAATCATTGTTGAGGCAACTGACCCAACAAATCCTCCACAAACAGGTTCTAAAGAATTTGACGCTAGTCAAGAATTTATAAAAAATATAATACTAGGAAATGATAGAAAACCTGGTCAACTTAATATAAATCCAGCAAACTTTGATGATGCAGACAAATATAAAAAAGCATTATGGAGCGTTTTGCGTTATAACACAGGTGGGAATTTAAGACAAGCAGATGTTGAAAAATTAAACTTAAACAATGCAGATTTTTTTCGTGGTCCCGTGTTTATACAAAACAAAATTGCATCATTTGCTCCGCAATTAACACAAGCTTGGTATAACAACAGAAAATTAAAATCCACTGCGCAACAGCCACAACCTAATTCAAAAACTCCTACAGTTGGACAGCAAACTACTTTAACAGGTAAAAATGGTATAAAATTTACTTACCAATGGCAAGGAAATGTATGGGGACTAGTTACAAAAAATGGTATAGGAAAATCAGCAAATAAAGCAGTAGCCGATGAACTTTTTAAACAAACAGGAACAGTTCCGCCTTATCAATCAACTAAACAGGACAATCAGCAGCAAAATAATCAAACACAACAAACCGCAACAAGTGGTAACCCAAGTGAAGATATTTTAATAAATTTTGCTAAAGCCAGTGGATATGAAGGACAAGGTGAACCAAACAATTTAAATTTTGTTAGGTATCTTATTAACACAATTAATGATGATACTAAAAGAAAAGAATTTATTAATCGTATTAGATTACTATATTCAAGTTAATTTTTTAAAAATATATAAATACCATTAGCGTAATAATAACGCATATTTTTGGAGAAATAAAATGGCAGATTTTTATCGTGTAAATGGTTCAGTCGGTGCAGTCGGTGACGGCAAGGGCTTTATCTCAACTGCTGCAGGTGCAAGCTTTATTGGTAAGTTCCCAATCGCTCTTGCAATCGTTATTCAAGACGGCAGCTTAAACAAGGCTAACCTACAAGCAGAACTTGGTGTTAACTATGCAGTCGAAGGCATTCTAAAGGCAATCTCTGCAAATACTACAATTCTTGCTTATCAGATTGAAGCAAACACTAACGGTAACCTTTCACTTCTACTTGAAGGTGCTGAAGGTCTTTCATCAACTGACGCAGGTATTGCTTCTATTGTTCAGAGCATGATCCGCAACGGTGGTAACGGTGCTGGTTACTATGGTAACAACAACGTTAACGCAAGTGGTTCAGTTGTTGCTAACAACGGTTTCCGTATCACTTACGCTGGTTCTTAATATCAGTTATAGGATACAACCTATTAGAGGGTGGGATTTTTCCCACCCTTTTTTATTGTCTATATACTAGTATGATTAGATGTTTTAGTTTGATAGATTTAGGTAGCGAAACCAACATTAACAAGAATTGGATAAGCTTATTGCAATCCGTAAGTTTATATTCTGATTTTGAAGTTTTGTGTTATCCTAAAAAAGTATGCCGTGATATAAATGGTTTAAATTTTGGCGAATCGTATAGTGGTTTCCATAATGTATGGATATTTGACTTTGAAGATACTAAGACTGCTGATATCAACGAGTTAGAGCAAATTATAAATTATCTACCAATTATATGTGGACTTAATGAAACTATTAAGATTCCCTTGAAATGCGTATTAACAGATACTATAAATAAAAATGTCAGTCTTTTATACATAAAAACTGATATTAAATAATGATGCTCTGTGGGGATTAGCATGACTACCATATACAAAAACGAACGTGAAAGTTTAGAAGCCCATGTTGATCTATGTGCAGAGCGTTATGACAAAATGGAGAATAAAATGGATACTATGGAATTAAGACTTGCAAAAGTTGAAACCATAGTCAGCGAGATCAAAAATATGTTGATCGAGAAAGAAACTTTGGCTTATAAAAAACTCGTTGGCTTAGGAATTGGCATTATTGGCTCACTACTAACAGCCCTATTGGGCTTAATATTATATGTTGCAAAAGCACATAGTTAATTGACAACGTTACCGCTGTAATGTATATTAATAAAATGAACAGCGAAAAACAAAACTTCAACAAAATTACACAATTTATCACTGATTCTTACAACACATTGCCTACTAAAGGCGTTGTCGTTGTAAAGTCAGTGCGGAATGGGTTTATGGTTAATAATATGTTAGTCAAGCAAGATGATAGCTATTGGTCCGTTCAACGAGAAAAAGTAGAGATAGCGAAATTTAAACAACGTAGAGTTGCTATTCTTTATGCAGCACTGACGAGTAAAAAACGTTACTATGACAGCAATAAAATGCCTGGCATTGATCGTCAACTTGATGTATTTTTAGAAGATAAAAATAACTTTATGATTAGACTTAAAAAATCAGATAACCCAGTTTTATCCAGTAGACTTAGCAGAACAGAAAATGACCTTGAATTATTGGATCAACAATTGAGAGAATTAGAAAAAAGTCTCTCTTTGCAATAAATAACTTAAACAAGGACATCATGATGTTTGTAAAAGAATTTAATAATTTATCTGCCAGTGAACTTAACCAACAATTGGCTAAAGTATATAAGTGGCAGCTTAACCTAAACAGCCTCACAGAAGGCAGTGCAAGTCAAATGTTAGCAACTATGCAAAACAAGCTTGCAACTATTCGCAAAAGTTCACAAGTGCATCATGCTGAACGTAATCCAAATTATATGGAAGCAGTTATGGTAACAAAAGTCCTTGAAACATGGAAAAATGAAATGGCACACGGTCGTAAAATTATCGCAGAAAAATTACAAGCAATTGATGAATATTGCATGACTCAACTTAACGAACGTGAGTTGACACCAACAGAACTTAAGAAGCGTGAGCATTTTGCAAAGGCTCTTAAAGGAAAAGCTGGCGATTTTGAAAAGCGTTATGGCAAGCGTGGCAAAGATGTTATGTATGCTACAGCTACAAAGATGGCAAAGAATGAAAGTGTTAATCTTCCACCAGCATTAACAGAAGGTGAAATCGAACAGGCTCGTGTTACTATGGCTGCTCGTGATCTTGCTGATACAGTTCAGGATATCGTTACAAAGATTAGCGATATGCAAAACGAACAACTGCCAGCACTTGTTAGTGCCATGAAGGATGAAATTGGTATGGATCAGGCAAATTCATTTAATGATTCAACCAAGCAAGTTCTACAGGGTCTTCTTGATGCAGCAAACAATGCACGTGATACTCTTGATAATGCAGCACGTGGTGTTTATAGCCAACCAACAATGGGCGAGCCTAGCAGTGATATGGCCGCTGCTCCTGATATGAACGAACCAGTTGGCGGTGAAGCACCAATGCCTCCTCGTGACGAAGAACCAGATTTAGCTACTGCAGATAGTGCTGTTGGCGGACCTGCTGAATTAGGTCGTGGTAAACGAGCATAATATGAAACTCCTAGAAGTTGCGCCAGATTTTGTTCGCAGTCAAGTAGGAACCTTGATGACAATCTTGCAATTCTTGCAAGATAAAACGCCACCTGGCACAAAAATTCCGATGGCAAATATCGGTAAGATGATGAATAATGTTGGTTATCCATTTGATTGGAGAACATTAAAAAATCTTAAAGAAAAGAATAAAGCACTCGCTGAACTTATTGGCAACTTTGACGAAGAAAATGGAAAATGGCTTACAATAGGCAATAGCGAAGATGAAGAAAACGACGATGAAAAATCGGATATCGATGTAACTCCACCCGAACCCGATTTAGGAATGGAACAACCAGATATGGGAATGGGTTCGGAACCACCAACAGAACCAGAGGTTGATATTGCTGATGGTCGTAATCCAGAACGCTCTACCGTTGATAAAATGGCTGCACGAGCAGCACGTTTTTAACCTAAATACCTGATGCGTATTGGTGATCTTGAACAACTAACAAAATTTCATGATAAACTAAACCCACAATTGTGGGAGAACAATCGTTTAAAACCAGAAGTTCGTCTTGCGCTATTCAAGATTGCAAAAGAATTTATTAAATTTATTAACGTAGATGATATCAGATTAACTGATATTACAATTAGTGGTAGCAATGCTTCATTTAACTACACGCCAGTCAGTGATATTGATTTGCATTTAATTGCAGATGTAGATGGTCCTTGCGAACTAAACATTAAAGAAATGTTTCTTGCTAAGAAAAGCGCATTTAATGACCAACATGATATCAATATATTTGGTCATGCTGTTGAAGTTTATGTACAGAACAGCGATGAAAAGCATATCTCTAATGGGATATACAGCGTATATAATGACAATTGGATAAAGTTTCCAAAGAAGATTACAGCACAACCAGATACATCCAATATCGAAGATAAGTTTGAATATCTTCATAATGAAATTGACCAAGCAGTAGATAGCGGTGACCGTGAAACTATTGAACGATTAAAGAAAAAAATTAAAACAATGCGCCAAAGCGGTCTTGATCGTGATGGTGAATATGGTGTTGATAATCTTGCGTTCAAATTATTACGAAACGAAGGCGATATAGAAAAACTTTATAAAGCTGGCACAGAAGCAACAGATACAGAATTAAGTATTGATGAAGGCAATGCCTTCTTGGGTGCATTGAATACTGCTAGAAAAAATAATTTAGAATATTTTATAGTTGATGGTAAAAAGTACAAAGTCAAAAATAACAAGAAGATGGTAAAAGAAGAAGAACTATCGGAAAAGTGGAGCAAAAAATACAAAAGAAGCATAGATTGCTCTCATCCAAAAGGTTTTAGTCAAAAGGCACACTGTGCTGGCCGTAAAAAGAAATAAATATACGGTGGAGTAAAAAATGTTTACAGCAACCAATGCCAGAATCCAAAGTATAGATAGTTCAATTGTTGAAACTGAAATTGCACTTTTGAATATTAATATTTTAAAGGCAGTAAATGCTGGCAATATAAATGTAACTGTGTCAAATACCACACAAACTCCATTTGGTGGTAATGTTGTCGTTGGAACACCAATGACCATTGATACCAATTATTATAATGCTTGGCAAACAAGCGTTTCTAACGCATTGGCAAGTGGCTCAATGCAGTCAGTATTGGACAACTTTGCACGTTTGGGATATACTGTTAGCCGTGTTTCTACCGATGGTCAGCATATCAGTTGGCAAATTAGTTGGTAATTTAACTTGACAATCCTTAAGATTGTGTTATAATTAAAGAATGGCAAATTCCTATGTAAAGCATAATTCGCTATATGAGTATAAAGCAATTGTGCGCAAAGAAACCGAAGTTGGTCGTCGTTACCAAACTCCTACTGGTGATATTGTTGCAAGCGTAACCACTATCCTTGACAAAACTAAACCAAAAGAAAAAGTTCAAGCACTTCGTGAATGGAAGGAACGTGTTGGTGTTGAAAAAGCACAGGCTATCACTACAGAAGCTGCTGGTCGCGGAACAAGTATGCACAAACAACTTGAAAATTGGCTTGAATTTGGCGAGTTAAAAAGTGGTAGTAATACCGTGCACCAACAAGGTGCAAAGATGGCAACCACAATTATTGAAGAATATCTCAAAGGTCAGCTACAAGAATATTGGGGTATGGAAACAGGTTTATATTATCCTGAACTTTATGCTGGCACAACTGACCTTGTTGGCATCTATAATGGCAAACCATCTATTATCGACTACAAACAAACCAATAAGCCAAAGAAAACTGAATGGATTCACGACTACTTTATGCAAGGTGCGGCATATGCTGCTGCTCACAATGCAGTTTTTGGAACTGATATTAGTCAAATTGTTATTCTTATGTGCAGTAAAGATTGTGAACCACAGCGTTGGATTATCAATGGTGATGAGTTTGACCAATGGACTGGTGCTTGGTGGGATAGAGTTTGGCAGTTTTACAATAACAACGGATAAATGGCAATAGTTCAAATAAGTAGATAAATAACTTTATGATAATATATAAAGTTATTAATAATATAAATGGTAAATGGTATATTGGAAAAGATGCTGGTAACAGAAAATATTATTACGGTTCTGGAAAAGCATTAAGAAATGCAATTAAGAAATATGGCAAAGAAAACTTTTGTAAAGAAATTTTAGAAGTTTGTATTGATAAAGTTCAATTATGCAAAAGAGAAAAATATTGGATTAAAATATCCAACGCCCTTAATGATCCGATGAGTTATAATTTAGCATCAGGCGGAGAAGGTGGCGATTTAAGTCAATATATTGATTATAAAAAACGAGGCAATAAGTCTGATAATTTTGAAGGCGCTCGTAATTGGATTAATTCATTGACAGATGAAGAAAAAGAAAATTTTTATAAAAAACAGGGTGAAAACAGAACAAAAGGTTGGTTTGTAAGTCATATTAACGATTTCAAAGAAACATTTGTAAAAAACATAGCAAAATGGTGTGTTGAAAATAACATAGATAATAGTATGCCGTCTAAATTGAATGATCCAAAAAGTCATTTATTTCAAAAACAAACAAAAGGTTGGAGAATTCGTAGATCAGATATGCCCCCATTGCCAGAATATATAGATAAACGAAAATTTGGACACCAAAATATTGCTTGTAAGGGTAAAAGTTGGAAATTAGAAAACGGTAAGAGAATATGGACCGATAAATAAAAATAAAGAATATTGGAGAATTAAATTGGCCATCGTCCAAATCTCAAGAATACAACATCGTAGCGGATTATTAGAAAATCTACCCCAATTAGCTAAAGCAGAATTAGGTTATGTAGTTGATCAACGTCGCCTTTTTATTGGTAACGGTTTAGTTACGGATGGCGCTCCGCAAGCTGGCAATACTGAAATTCTTACAGAATATAGTGATATTCTGAATTTAGCCAATCTTTATAATTTTGAAAATAAAGATGCTGGTTATAATCCACAAACTGGTAATGCAAAGGCTGTTTATAATGGCATTGCTTATAATGGAACAATTTATGTTGTTGTTGGTACAAATGGCAATATTCTTACAAGTACCAATGGCACAACTTGGACATCTACTATTAGTGGAACTAACCAAGATTTATTGGACATTACATATGGCGGCGGTTATTTTGTTGCAGTAGGTTCAAATGGAACTGTAATTTATTCTACTACTGGTACAGCATGGCAATCAAGTGGAGCAGTTGCATATACAAATATTAATGCAATAACTTATGCAGCAAGCAAGTTTGTGTTAGTTACAGAACTTGGACAAGTTTATACAAGCAACAATGCTACAACATGGTCTCTACAAACAAGCACAGTTAGTGTCCCACTTTATGCAATTGCTTATGGAAATAGCACATTTGTTGTTGGCGGTAAAAACGGAACTATTATTACCAGTGCAGATACTATAACTTGGACCAGCCAAACTGTTGGTTATTATGATATTTTAGGTTTACGATATGTAGCAGATTCAAGTAGTTCTTTTGTAGCTACTTGCACAAAAAATAAAGTTTATTATAGCACAAATGGAACAACTTGGTCACGTGCATTAGTAGATGCGTTTACAAGTAGCACAACCGATGGCACTAATGCTTATGCGATTACTAGTTGGGGCGATGTTTATAAAAATAGCACCGCATCACTTGCTTATTTGAGTAACATTCTTGGCACTCAAGGTGGTACCGCAGGCTCTGGAGAAAACTTTACTTACATTTATAATAATGGCGCTGGTTTGTTTACAGTGTTAAATGGTAGCGGTGGAATTTATACTAGTGGTAATGGTACATCTTGGACAAGTCGCACAAGTGGCGTGTCAACTGGATTAAACAGCGTTTATTTTGATGGAACTACATGGGTAGTTGTAGGCGATAATGGTGTTATCTTAACTAGTACCAATGGCACGACATTTACTTCTCAAACAAGTGGAACTACAAATAATTTATTGTCTATTACAAAAGGCGCAGGAACAACTTGGATTGCAGTTGGTGCTGGTGGAATTATTCTCACGAGTTCAAATGCTACTACTTGGTCATCACAAAGCAGTGGCACTACCAATGATTTGCGCAGTGTTACTGTTGCTAACCTTGGTGGCGGAACATATAAGGCAATAGCAGTTGGCACAGGCGGTATTGGTGTTAGTAGTACAAATGCTACAACGTTTGCTACTTGGACCTCTACGATTGCTAATAGTGCAACCGACCCATATGGAAATACTGTAGCATTAAGCGATCTTAATAATATTATGTATTTGACATTTACACCACCTGGTGGCAGTCCTACAAGTATTTGGATGGTAGTTGGAGATCATGGTGTTGTTGCAATTAGTACCAACAGCACAGCTTGGTATACAAAATTAACAAATACATACAGTGATTTCTTAAGTGCAGTTTATGCAAATACTTATTTCTTTGTAGTTGGTGATAATTCATTGACATATCTTACAAGTCAAGATGATTCAACATATAAAACTACAACCATATATTATGGAATAAATTTACTTTATCCAGATTTACATGATGTTGCAACAGGCGTAGATAGTTTAATACCATCAAATTACTACAATATTCTAAGTGGTTCATATGGTTATCTTTATAGTGCTACAAATCAGGTAAAATACTGGCACAATTCTGCTGCAATTTTAAATTATACAACAAATAACATGGGATATTTTAACGGCAAGTATTATGCTGTTGGTACCAATGGACAAATTTCTTATAGTTTAAATGGCGTAACATGGACAAGCCAAAGTTTTAGCTATGGCGGAACAACTACACAACGTCCTATTCAAAGCAAACTTGATGACTTTGTAAGTGTAAAAGACTTTGGTGCAAAGGGCGATGGTGTTACTGACGATACAGAGTCTATCAATCGTGCGTTATATGAACTATATGTTCGTCCAACAAGTTTGGCTGCACGTAAGAGATTGTATTTTCCTGCTGGCAATTATATTGTAAGTGGCAGTATTAATGTACCAACCAATGCAAGATTAAGTGGCGAAGGACAATTTAATACTAAAATTACACAAACTGCTAATCCATATATCTATCCATATATTACTTGGGTTATGTATACAGCAGATAGTAAGCAACAAATTCAAAATCAAATTGGTTTAAATGGTGCTTCACTGCCAAGCAATATCACAATCAGTGATATGTCATTGAGCAGTTTGGGTGATGGTATTATTATTGATAGTGCAAATAGTGTTCAGCTTCAAAGCGTTGGATTTATTGGACCATTCTCAAGTGTTACAACCTCAACTGATCCAATCAGCGGAAATACCACTGCTGCCATTAAATTATTGGGTAAAAGTTTAACATATGATACAGATATTAATGTTGTAGATTGTTCATTAAGTGGTTTTAACGCTGGCATCTATGTACCAGCTAACAATTATACAAGTAATGGATTATTTGATAGTTGCACATTTACAAATCTTTATTATGGTGTTTATCTTGTTGGAACAAGTGCAAAAGGACTAACATTAAGCAATAGCTATATGAACCTTGTTTATGCAAATGGTGTTTATGCATCTAATTGCACAAATTTTGTTAGCCTTAATAATTATTATTCAGATGTTGGCGACCATAATCAAGGGGTAGCAAACCCTAACGTGGAAGTTATCTATTGGGCAAGCACTGCAACTGGCTGCGCTAGCATCGGTGATAATTTTGATAGAACTGATTATGATGTTATTACTGAAACTGTAGGAACAGTTCAGTGGGCTTATGCAAACTATCTGCGTAGTGGAGCATTGCAGCAATATAGCGGTCGTAGCACTAGTATTACTGCAAGCACAACTGCTGTTATTAATAGCAATTATGATGGATTTTCTGCCAATACAACAATTATTATGGATTATGGTATTCAAAGAAATAGCCAAATAAGAACTGGTACTGTCAAATTAAGCTTGACAAGTGGTGGTGTTTATAGTATAGATGATGACTACTCTCAATCTGGTGATGTTGGTATAACATTCGGTTATAACGGAACTGACATAACTTATACATCAGATGGAAATGGAACAGGTCTTCTCAACTATGCTATTAGATATTTCGAACTCATCTAATTGGTTTACTAAGCGTTCTACGGATAATATTTTACAATGGCGTACTTTCCGTAGAAGTATTGCAGAAAATCATATCGGTATTGTCGCAGACGCATGGGCTAATTGTCCGATTATAGATTCATATCTAGAATTTGATGACGCTCGTAACTGGCCTGACCCATGGACACTTATAAGTGATGGCATTTATGATGATACTGCTCGTGCATTAGGTATATTTTACACTTTATACTTTACTTCTTATCCAGAAAAGGATAATATGTTTATAGAAGTTTATAGAGATAGAAAAAATCATGAATACCTTAATTTAGTCAGATGCGAGAATGGATTATATACGCTGAATTATCGTGAAGGACAGGTCGTAAATAACCTCACGATTAGTTCTTCGGCAGAATTAATTAACCGCATAAATTACAAAAATTTACCAATTTGAAAGAGAGACAAGATGGCAATCAATGTTATTAAGCGTGATGGTCGCAAGGAACCATTAGATATTGAAAAACTTCACAAAGTAGTATTTTGGGCAACTGAAAATCTAAGTGGTGTAAGTGCAAGTGAATTAGAATTACGTAGTCAAATTCAATTCTATAATAACATTAAAACTAGTGAACTACAAGAAACACTAATCAAAGCTGCTGCTGATCTTATCAGTGAAGAAGCGCCAAACTATCAATATGTCGCAGGCCGTCTTGTAAACTATCATCTTCGTAAAGAAGTTTATGGTGATTATCAACCATTTCCACTAATTGATATTATTAAGAAGAATGTAGATAGTGGTTTCTATGATGCTAATCTACTAAGCGATTATACCGAAGAAGAATGGGCAACTATTAACAAGTTCGTCGAACATGAGCGTGATATGCAACTTACATATGTTGCCATGGAACAACTTCGTGGCAAGTATCTGGTACAGAATCGTGTTACTGGCGAAATTATGGAAACTCCACAGGTTGCTTATGCTCTTATTGCTGCAACCCTATTTGCCAAGTATCCACAAGAAACTCGTCTAAAATATGTGCGTGATTATTATGATGCTATCAGCAAGCATGATATTTCTTTACCAACTCCAATCATGGCAGGTCTTCGCACACCACAGCGTCAGTTCTCTTCATGCGTGTTGATTGAAACTGGTGACAGCCTAGACAGCATCAATGCCACATCCAGTGCTATTGTTAAGTATGTCTCACAAAAGGCTGGCATCGGAATTGGGGCAGGTTCTATCCGTGCTATCGGTTCTCCTATCCGCAAGGGTGATGCCTCTCACACAGGCTTAATTCCATTCTATAAGATGTTCCAAGCAGCAGTTAGATCATGCTCACAGGGCGGCGTTCGCAATGGTGCTGCTACCCTTTATTACCCGCTATGGCATTATGAAGTAGAAGATTTGTTGGTTCTCAAAAA
>Ga0214192_1001002_pt1 | contig 16193 bp, 15 predicted proteins | sample TroBogEpilimnion_44_FD_153030 | JGI IMG/M metagenome (GOLD analysis project Ga0214192, IMG submission 153030) | Freshwater microbial communities from Trout Bog Lake, WI - 29JUL2008 epilimnion | ecosystem: Environmental > Aquatic > Freshwater > Lake > Epilimnion/Euphotic zone | place: Trout Bog... | reverse complement strand
TTACATCGTAAGTATAACCTACCTTGTTTTTTGGATCTTCCATCGGTTCTTTATTACTAGCACCGCCTAATGTACCACCAACACCTGATTCAACATCATTCTGGAACCCATTCCATTCTTTGATGTTTTTTCTAAACCTATTAAACTTCTTGACAGGTTGACTGCTTTCTAAAGGATTAGGTTTTGGTCCACCAGCCATACCAGAAAAGTTTGAAACATCATCGTTACTTGCTGTTGGTCCTATAGATTCACTATAAGTTTGATTTCCTAAACCTGCACCAGCCGCAGCACTTTGTCCTCCAGCTCTCGAATCGTATTCTGCTCCCATACCAGAAGATGGTCCAACTCTACTTGCACTAGGACTCAATCTTTTTTTACCGTATTTGTTTTTGTCGTTGTCCTTAGAGAAGTTGGTCTCTTTTGCACTTGGGAATTTCTTGAGTTGCGGCTTTGTTTCTTCGGTTGAGTAGGCACCAGACCATCCTCCACCTGAGTGTCCTCGGCCGTTTGGATCTTTTCTTGGGCGGATGTTACCTTTGATTTCGTCTTTTTCGGTGCCGATTTTACGGTTGTCTGGGACGATATCTCCGAGATTTTCTGCTCTTCCACTTGTTCCTTTGTAGAGTTTTGCTTCTCTACTTTCTTTGAGTCTTTGAATAAACCCAGTATCTTTCTTAGCATATGTTTCTTCCTTAACAAGAACGGTAATTGAATCATTGGTATTTAGCTTACCGTGACTTTCCAGCCATAGGTAGGCAGTCTCATCATAACGTTTTTGTTCTAAGAAGTAACTCAATCTTTGGTAGATATCGGTAATATCTTCTTCAATTGCGTTCAAAGAACCACTATTATTGAAACTAATGAAGTTCTTAAATTCTTGTTTATACGATTCTTTAGATGCCAATGCAAGTTCCCATTTTTCACGGCGAACATCTTCTGCAATCATTTTGGTCAATTTGGAGTTTCTCAACTGACTTGTTTCATTGGAGGTTTCAACAAACACCATGGTTGTGTCGTAACCTAGTTCTTCGAGTTCTTCTTTGATTGACATAATTCTAGAGTTGTCATCCGCAGGTCCATTGATAATTAGTGGACCTCTATTGCGAATTGCTTCTCTACGGAAGTCATTAGATTTTTCGGACAATTGTTTCTTGTCCATCAAATAGTTATATGCTTGTGTAGCATTCAATTCAACGGCTTTACGTTCTGCAATTGCTTCGCGAATGATAACATCTTTACCAGAACCAGGTCCACCAGTCACGAAAATAGCCTTGAACAGACCACGACTTTCGTTCATGTTATGACCCATACCACGGCGAACATCACGAAACAAATCTTTGGCATGTTTCTCAAGAACATGTGCTGGAATACCTTGTTTGAATGATGTGAAATCGTTGTTGGATGCATGTTCACGCATTTTAGATGCGGACATACCTTCTGCACCTTCGGCGTCAGGGTCACGGTGTCCAGCAGACTTCACTTCAATCTTTTTAAAGTTGTAAAGTTTACCTGCACCAGTACCGTTGTATTGATGCAACTTCTTTTCATATTCTGGAATACGGTCTGAACCTGCAACCATGACCAAGTGGTCGTGACCTGCTTTATTCAAGTCTGCCGCATGTTGTAAGAAGGTTGGTTTCTCTTTAGATGATGCAGAAATATTTGCACCAGGAAAGAAACGTTTTGCATGTTTAATTTTAGAAGCCACATCTAGTGGGTTTTTCTTTGCATCAACGGAATGTGAAAGTATAATATGGTGTGGTGCTTTATAATCTTTGGCGATTTGTTTTACTCTATCGACCAGTTTTTCGTGGCCAATGGTAGGCGGATTCATACGACCAAAAGCCATTACTACTGGCTTGTGGGTCATTGCATCTTCTTGTATCTTTTCTAAAAACTTTTTCATAGGTTTCTTATTCCAGCAAAGTTTCTACGGGAGAATTCTTTACGATTGACAAATTTATCAGACTCTTTACCATGGTGGAAAACATAACCTTCAGGATTTGCTTTTTCACCACCATGTTCATGTTGAAATTCTTGGTGTTGGTTCATTACATCAATCAAAGTATCTTTGGCTTTTTGTAAATGATGATGCAATTTGAAAACGTTGTTGTAGTGTTTCTTGTTACGTTCAATCTTATCAAGTTCAGACTTCAATTCTGTTTTCTTGGCATTCTTATTCTTTTCAACTTTCAACTTATCTATATCTTTGTTTTTCTTTGTTTCCAACCAGTTCTTAAAGTTTTGGTGATTAGGTTCTTCACCAGTACGAACTGTGTGGTTCATGTATGTTTCTAATGCACCACCGACACCGTGGTGTTCTCTGGTACCCGCATACATGTCAAAACCATGTGTGTCATGTTGTTTCTGTGCAGCAATAATGTGCTTATGAAATTCTTTTTCTTTTTCTTTACTAAAATGAACTTTAGAAGTGTCCATTCTTGGGTCGACCGTGAATACATCAGGATGTTTATTGAAGTTTTCATGGTCAACTTCGTGGTGTGCATTTAGACTTTTAGAGTTTTTACCTTGATAAGACAAGTGAGTGACAACACCAATCTTGGCTTTATCAACGGCCTTCTTGTGGTCTCCGTGTGCCGTATAGGTCAAACCAGATGGGTTTGGATGGAAAGAAGTTCCACCATCTTTGGTTTTCTTCAAGTCTTCCTTGGAGAACATCATGTCACCTTGATATACACCATGTTTCGGTGCAACTTTTGGTAGGTGTTGTAATGCGTCTTTTAACTTTTTAACCAAACCAGGTGCATGACCGTGGTTCATTTCAATATCTTTTGGTGTGTAGTTAATCTTAGGAGTTTTGTTAAATGCAGACTTGGATGCAACAAAGAACTTACCTGTTTCTGGGTGATGACCATAAACAATTGCAGGTGAACCATCATATTTGGTGGTCAATTCTGAAGTCTTTTTGCCATCTTTGATGTGTGATGCAGCTGCGGTCAATGATTTGATGGCGTGTTCTGCACCTCTTTCTCCATTCTGGAGAGGGCGGTCTTCTACATGCGTCAGATGTTTAATCTGGCGACTTGCACCTTCTTCATCCTCGGTGCTCTCTTTGATGTAGGTTTTGAAAGATAACATTAATACCTCTGAGATTTGCAACACACTTTGGTTGCCGTAATGTATTTATAACAGTTTCATCCACACAGGCTTGAAACTTAGGAAAATTGGGAACGATATATATTCTTCAATTTTTAGGTACGATTGACCTTTTTCTGATAAAGTCCAGTACTTCCTCGTCTTTAGACTGGTCTTTATGAGGTGCAAACAGAGCACGACTATGTGTTTCAATACGTTGTCTAGGTTCAGAAAGATAGTAAATTGCAAGAGAATTTCTAGACATTCCTTCAGGACATTGAATTTCATCAGGTAAACCATGCCAAGAATTCTGTGTGGTATCAAAAATAATTGCACGGTTGAATTGGTTGTGAACCTGTTTGGCCATTTCTTTTGGTAGGTTACGTTCTTCGTCATGTGTCCACAACTGGAGGCCACCACCCCAAGATTCCTGCCAATCTGGTGTCAAGTATACAATAATGTTGATTCGGCGTTCCAAACCTAGTTTAGGGTGAATGGAGTAGTCTTTATGTACGTTCAACTTACCACCACGAGGGTGCATGTGATAACCACCACCATGTAAACCATAATCTGCAATCAGACCTTGAATACCAGTAATCTTTTCAAGTTTATTGAGAAAATCTTGTGAACACATGTACTGAAAGGCACTATAGGTATTTTTTGGGAACTGATTCCAGTCACCAATGGCTTTCTTAACTTCAATTGGATTGTTATAGAAAACACCCTTATCAGTACTAACACTTGGATATTCTGATGCAATATTGTTGGCTACAGATTCTTCGAAAAAGTTATCTATTACAACATGATTGAACGGTTCAGAATTTTTGAACATATCCAAAACGCCGTCACCAAATTCATTAATCATATTTCCATTCTCCACTGGACGCTACTTGTCCTTTGCAATAAACTCTCTCAAATTCAACGACCAACTTATTAGGAATATTTGCATACATGGCATGTTCAAAATCAACAAACTGTAAATACTCAAACATACCTTTTAAGACCTCAATGAAGGTATCAATTTTAGAAGTGCATAACGAATACAATCTTGTGTCATATAGGTGTGTTGCATTTCTATATGGTGTTGGCATCCAAGTTTGTACACGGTTTTTAAAAACAAATTTACCATGCAAGTCATTATATCGGTTGATATCAAATCCATCATCCAATTGGATACGACCAGTTATCTTAAATATACGGTCATATTTTTTGAATCTATCAATCTCTTTGATTGTTTCTAAAAACAACAAGGTCATTAAAGTTTCAGCTTGACTTTGAGCTCTGTTTTTGGACAGTTCTATCATTCCAGGATGTGTACTCAATGACATAAAGTAATCTGTTGAGTTCATAACAACACTCAACATATTTGGAGCAACTTCATTTACAGAAACGTCAACCAAAAATATGTCAGCCTCAGGTACTTTTTCACGAATGGATTTTATTGTATCCATTGTTTGTGTGTATCTATCAAACGGAGAAAAAACTCCGTAAGTAGGATTCAAAGCAGAAGTTATTAGAAATAATGGCTTCATTTATACCAATACCAAACGTCACATTCAGTAGTTAAGATTTCTTTACCTTGAGTTGCTGCAAATTCTTTAACCGCTCGATTCACACCTGTAATGGCAGTAAAATCGTGGCCTGCAAAAATTCCACCAGGCTTTACCTTAGAGATATAATTTTTACAATCAATCAAAACTTGTTCGTAAGTGTGTAGACCATCAATAAACAATAAGTCAACTGATTCATCTTTAAACATGTGTGCAACGTTATCAGAATAGTCTCTAATCATTTCAAAACGTTCACCATAAAAAGATAAACGTTTTACTGTAGACTGGTAGAATTCTTCACGGTCGTTCAAATTGTTACCGTTCCAATCAATGTAATTGACGTATGGATCAATTGAAACAATTCTCAAAGTTGGATGCGATTGTAACAACCACTCTGTTGTGTGTCCTTCTGAACAACCAATTTCCACGACAAATGGATTCTCAATATTTCTTACAAGTGCTGCAAGTCCATGGCCAGAACTTTTTCTGATAGTATTTTGCAAACCATAATTTGCTTGTGCTGTGTTAAAAACAATAGTATCACTCATATTCACTCCGCATTATTAAAATCTTTAAAGATAACAAACGGATCAAGTCCTAATTGGTGATCCGGTATTCTATGTAGTTGTATTAAATCAGGTCGTTCTTGTGACGCCATTAACAACAAAGTTTGGTCATCATCAACCAAATTGTGTTCAAGTAATGTCATCAACTGCTTAGTCATAACGTTTTGAAACTCTGGCCAAACTGATTTACCACCAACAATTTTTGCACCAAGAATGTAAACGATATTGTTTGCAATCACTTCATTGATTTCACGACCATCAAAGTCCATATAATCAAATAAGTGTATTTTGCTTTTATCGAAATCATAAGACCATGATTTACTTGCTGGTACTTTATCTGCTGTTCTACAATAACCAAAATCCAACCATGCAATCAAATCATTACTGACTAGATTGTGTCTAATTGCAAGGTTAACAAATGATGACTTCAAAAAGTTGACCATAACATAATCGGCATTCCAATATTCAGGATTTGCTCTTTGGTATGGGCTAATCATCTCCTGATATTCTTTCAATTGCTGAATTTCAGAAATTGTTTTTCTTAATAGAGCATACTCTTTAAAGATATCAAGTGAGACAAATTTAGTTTTGTCACTTTTAGGTACTCTATACTTTTTCAATTGTTCAATGATATCTGGTGTTGAAAAGATAATCATTTCATTGTCTAATTGAGCCATGTGAGAGAAGCGCTCAATGTAGGTATCGGTAGTTCTTTGTAGATAGTGAGGAAGACCTTTGTCAGGTGTCCAATCACCACGACCAATATCATAGAAGGCTGTAACAATAGTAATGTTTGACATAATTAAACTTTGTAGGTGAATAGTGATGAAGGATCGTCTTGTCCATATTTCTCTGCAACAAACTTTTTCCATACTGGTACACGGTCATATTGGTGTACAATACAGAATGTTTTACCTTCACTTGTTTTGACCAATCCATCTTCGAAGATAGGTTCCTTTTCGAGTAAGAATGGTCTAAATCTTTCAATTTTAGATGGGTCAACACAAACGCCAGCCTGACATGCCCATCCTTCAGAGTGTTTTGCGAAGTGTGTGATTTCTTTGAATGGTTGTGTTTGAATCAAGACGTTATATACAGCTTGGTCAACAATTGGAATTGGACGATTTATTCCGTTGGTGAAGATATTGAATACCATATCTTTTACATACTCTGCACTTCCACCCAATGTGCCTACATTATAGACTGTATTATTTCTGAATAATCCATGAACATATGGACCATAAGTTTCATACATGTTTTGGTCATTCCAAGATTCGTCTTTGTATTTGATACTTTCTGAAGCTGCAACCATCTGCTTCATATCTCTTACACCAATGTTATGGTAATCTAACCATTTGAATGGGTCTTGTTGAAAGTATACGTCTTTCACATCGGTGGTGATAATATATTCATAGTCTTGATATGTGGTGGTCAAGTAATTATAAATTGACAAGAAACGCAATACATGAACTGGAATGTTGGCCTGTGGCATATCAACAATTTTAAATCCTTGTTCAACCAACCAATTTCTGGTTTCAGAACTCGCATTACCTACACACATTACTTTATCAGCGTCCGGCATTACCTGATTGACAGATAATACCCAAGGTTTTAGTTCATTGATTCCGTAATTAGTGCAACCACCAATGATTAGATTCTTTTTCGCCATGGTAAAACTCCATTATATTTTTGTTTCATAAATTCATTACCTTGAAGGAAGAATTCCTTCTGTACAGAAAGTTGTGTGTTTCCTGTACGGTAATTCAAAGTATATTCACCGTTAGTATCATACTTAGTATTGTTGGATTTTAACACATGCATAAGCATTCTGTCAACCTCTGGAACACCAGGTTCACGAGCTTTACGATACCAAATTGGACTTAATTGTAAAGCCAAATCTTTTGGAAAGAAATAACAACCAACATCAACAAAGTTATCGTTGATACAAGAAGTCCATTTACCTAAAGATTCACAATCATCATTACAAACATACTTGCCATCTTTGTCTGTAATTTTTCTTAACGAGTATGCCCAATTGGCACCTGTCTCCATAACCTTCATTAAGGATTCAACGTGGTTTGGTTCCAACCAATTATCTTCGTCTAAGAAACATATGAAGTCACCCTTGGCCAGATATGCACTGGCGCCGTACATACGGTGGCCATTATATCTTTCGGTTCCAGTTGGGTAAGGTAGGTCGATAACATCAATGCCGGTGTATTCAGAACAAATGACACGGCCTTTTGGTTGGCCATCTATGAATACAAGATGTTGTATATTATCGTATGTTTGATTTTTGACAGATTCAATAGCCTGTCTCAAATATGGTGCACCTGTTGTAGGTGTAACCACAGTCACCAATGGTTTCATATCATCCTCTAGTCAGTTTCAATATTTTTTCAATTTGTTTATTGATTGCATCTTTACGATTAGGCCAATATATGTATTCTTTGTCTCCGGTGTCTCGGAGTTTTTGTAGGAAAGGAAGAATCATAGACTCTAAATTTTCAAGTCTTGTTTTATAATCTTCAATTGGTGCCGAAGCAACTTCTGCAGCCTTGGTTATACGTGCTTCATATTCTTCTTCGGAGATTGCTGAGAATCCAAAGTCATCATCACTGTCAATTAAGTTTTTCATATTTAACTATATTTAATAAAGATACTACTGTTTTTTGTGGCAGAAGATCCGTAACCAAAAATTGCTTTTGTAACAATATCTTCTTTACCACTTTTACGTAAAGCATAACAATATGCCAACCCCAAATATTTTGACATCCACCAAACTTTATCTCTTTTTTGATTTATCTTAGCTTCAAGTATCAAATCTTTTACATTGGTTTTAACACCAGAAAGTTCTTTGAACATCTTAGCAAAATTATCAAAAACTTTGTCTGTTGGTTTATCTATACTTGATCCAAATGAACTTGGTTTAGTCAGGCCAGAAACACCACATTCATCAGCTAAAGAAATTAATACACCACCACCAATTTTACCACCAGCAGCAGTTTTACCTTTAATTTCTCCTTGCCATGACGATGTAACAGGACGACTTGAGAAATTTCTCAACTGTATTTCACCATCTTTACCTTCAGACTTGTATTGAATGTAAATGTCTTTAGAATCTGCCATATTAGGACCAAGTTTAAATCCTTTAAATTCTGCTGCAGGTGGTTTTCCATCATTATACACTTTGGATGTAGCAGCACCTTTGGGAATCTTTTTCAATGATATTCCGACCAATTTTTCACTTTGATATTGGTCATAAATGTAACGATTATATTCCGTTAATGTATTATGACCATCTTCAAATTTGAAATCTTTCTTGGCCATCCAAATGTCTGCTGGATTCCATTTGTCATCACCAGAGATACCACTTTCTTTTCTGAAACGGCCGAACTCTTTATAAATTTGACCAACTAATTTTCCACCACGATAAAACTTATAGTTTTTACTTTTAATGTTGAAATCTTTGAAGATTTTATTTGCGGTGACAATTACACTATGATACCATCCTTCATCTAATCCAGAAATACATTGTTCGAGGGTTCTATCACAATCCGCATCAAGAATAGTTTTACTGTTGACTTGAGTTATATCTTCCAAATCTTTTCCTAAAAACTGACGGGTTGCACAAGCGTAAGCCTGTAAACTTTCCGCCAAAGCGGTTACTTCTGCTCCTGCGCCGGATTGTGCCATTTTAATCCCCAAATAAAAGTATTTATCGAATAATCTGGATCTCCTTTCCAGAAGTCCAAACTTCAAGTTCATCTTTTAATCGACCTTCATTATGTAATGTAACATAACGATTAATGGCTTTATTTCTCCACCATTCAATCAAGTTGGACAGTTTATGTTTCTCATAATTTTCACCTGGAATCAACACATCGGTTTTACAGTTCACATAGTCAACCATGTTCTTGAAACCATAGTCACTAACATAGTAACGTTTTTGTTCAGTCAATCCTTTGGCTTTTAGAATTGTTGCATCAAACTTTTTACCCGCATCTGTACCTTTTAGTGCAGCCTTGGTCAAAGAAATAATCTTCATTGAGATTTTCAACTTCTTACTAGAAGCATCATCTTCAACCAATGGACCAGTTCTATCTTGTACATAGTCACGCAAATCTGAGTAAGGTTTACCGTGCATCATAGGCAAGAAGTCACTTTCGGTAAGACCTTTGAAACGAATGTATGGTTTCATGCCATCATATTGTGACACTTGTTTAGAACTGCCATACAAACTGGTAGTCTCAAACAAACATAGGTTCATGTTGTACTTCTTATTGACAATCTCACGAACTTCATGTGAAGTACAGATTGCAGCCAACAACTTACCACCAAGATAGTTGTAACCAAATGGTTGTGCAGGTACGATAACGAAACCCATCATAGAAGAATCGTTGAATCGTTTACCCCAATCTTTTTGTTGAGTGAAGACTTGTCCCAACATTGCATTACGTGGTTTGCAGTTGATAACTGGAGAACCAAGACGAATGAAACCAACAATCTTATCGGTTGTGGTTTCTTTGACTGCCAACTTAACATTACGACCAACTGGTGCAATGTTCACATGTGAGGATGTAATATCCAACAGGTTATTCCATGTTTCACCATCAATCTCACACACCTCAAAGTTCATGTCTTTGGGGTGCATGGAGAAGTCTTGGAACAAATCATCTTCTAATGGGAATAGAGGATTGTTCGGCAGGTCAGCCAAAGAGTTCAATTTCTGGTCACGCATGTACTCATCAATACGGTCAAAGTTACCAAAGTAATCTTCAAATGCATTAGCACAATGTACCGCTTCATCAAATGTCAATTTCATACTTTAAATTCCATATGTGGCGCAATATCGTTATCAAAAATTTGTGCCATTTGGTTCCATAACGATTTTCTTTCTTCAACAGTCATACCTGCACTGAATGGATAGGCTTGTTGGCTCTTGTCAAGACCATAATCGTGTCGCCATGTGTAACACATTGAGGTGATAATTTGTTCACGGGTTTTCATACTTTAAATCCATCAAATGATTTCTTCTGTGGTTTTTCTCTGTTGCCAAAAGTGTTCAACGGTTTATCTGGTTGACCAGAGTCGGTGATACCATCTTGTGCTGATTGTTCAACGTCAAATAGTCTCATCTTAGAACGGTCAATACCAAGTGTGAATCGTTTGTAATAACTTGGGTCATTATAACGATTCTTCAATTGTTTAACCATGATTTGACCCATTTCTTCAAGTTCTTCGGAAGAAATTAGTGCAAACATCAAGTCGGCCGTTGCTGGCAAACCAAAAGACTCACTTGTGTCTTCGAGTCCAGGGTCACTACTAGCATATCCTGACCTTGTCGTTTGGGTTGCAGATACAACTGGGACATCGAATTCAACGGCAAGACCTCGCAATTCTTCGGCAATTGCTTTAACATAAGTATACGAGTTGACGTTATTTCCGGCTTTGAGTCTTGAACTAACACATATATTAAGATAGTCAATAAAGATAATGTCAGGCACAAATGACTTTTTGAGATTAAGTTCATTCAATAGAGTCCTAAAGTGAGTTGATCCTGCCGTAGCGGTAGGATATTCTTTGACAATTAATTTACCAACTGTCTTCTCACGTAGTCGAGCAATCTTCTTGTCATACATTTCTTTTGGTAATGAACCCAGGTCATCCATGGACACATTCAAAAGGTTTACGTCAATACGTTCAGCAATACGTTCTTCGGACATTTCACATGTGATGTACAAAACATTCTTGCCTTGCAACATACAAGATGCAGCAACGTGACACATGAACAATGACTTACCGACACCGGTACCAGCCAAAGCAATGTTGAGAGATTTCTTAACTAGACCGCCTTTAGTAATCTTGTTCAAGAAATCCAAGTCAAACGGAATACGTTCTTCTTGTCTGTGATAGAACTCATATCGTTCATCGGAGTTTTCTAGATAATCGTGGCCAACGGAAGAATCAAAACTTACCGCCAAGGCATCCGACAATATAGCGGGAATCGAGCCTTTGTCATGCGTTTTGTCCTTGCCGTCAAGGATAGAAATAGACCCCAATATAGCGTTGTAGATGGCTTTCTCTTGGCAAAACTTCTCGGTTTTGTCAACAATCCATTGAATTGGGGAAGTCTCTTGTGAAGATGATTTAATCTCAGCAAGATTCTGTTCGCATCTTTCCACTTCATCATCCGTAAGATTTCGCCTCTCCTTGATGGCCAAACCAACTGCTTCAATCGTTGGTGGACTATTGTATTGGTTTGTGAACGATGTAATTTCATTAAAGATAACTCTATCAGTGTTGTCAGTAAAGTATTCAGGCTTTATGAATGGAAGAACCTTTCTAAGGTATTCTTCATTATAAATTAGATTCTTGAGAATCGTCTGTTCCAGTTTCATCAATAATATCCTGTTCAAGGTTGGCAGACATTAAATCCACCAACAAGTCGCCAATGTAGTTCTTAAAGTCTAAGTCTTTTTCAAGTTTCTTAGGCTTTGCAACTGGAGATTCTAACACATCATAAGCAAAAAGTAAATAGACCTGCTCGTTTTCTTCCTTAAATTTGACCTTACCATATTTGTATACGGTATCTTTGTATGGTCCTTGAAGAAATTTGATGTGTACCGTTTGTTCATCTTCTTTAGGATAGATGAAACAATAATCTGTTCCTTCTAACATCATGTTTATTCTCCGTTAGTGGTTTCAACATCAAAGGTTTCATCAACTTCATCTTGCATGATACTACCTTGTGCAACACAATATTTTTCTTCCACAAATGTTTGGAAAGATTTTTGTTTCAAGATAGGCAACCAGAATGCTGATGAGTTAGTATCTTTTTCACGGTATGACTTTTCTTCAACTACACCATCTTCGTCAACACGTTGATACCAACCTGCTTTAGGTTTAATCACATGTTTAGATTCAAGAGCAATATCGAGTAAGCCAGACCACTTGTTAATACCACCATCGTGCAATACAGTAACAGGGATTTTAGACTTTTCACGGACATAACGAGACTTTTCAACGTTGATAATAAAATTGTAACCAGTAACTTCTGTGCCGTCTTTTTCTTGTTGACGACCTAGAATGAAAATGTTATCTGCTGAGTAATAAGAACCAGTACCACCACCAACAACATCTTTTGCAAACATTTCCATTGTCTTGTATGTGTGGTTAACAACAATCATTGGAATATCTTTCATTGTCAAGTGTGGTGTTACCATACGGAACAAAGACTTGATTTGTTTGGCACGAGTCATATCGGCCACAGATTTCTCATTCAATGCATCTTCAACTTCTTTCTTAGATGCCAAATTACCGATAGAATCAATAACAATGATGAGTTGGTCACCACGTTCCAATTCCGTAATCTGTTTCATCACATCAAACTTGAGTTGTTCAATGTCCGTGATTGGTGTATGTAATACCCTATCGGTATCAATCCCAAAAGAGTCAAAGTATGACTGAGGTGTTCCGAATTCTGAATCATAAAATAGAAGAGCGGCATCTGGATATTTGTCCAAGTAAGATTTGGCCATCAACAAAGAAAATGCTGTCTTAAAGTGTTTTGATGGACCTGCCCACATTGTAAGACCTGGTGTAAGACCACCATCTAGTCTACCTGACAATGCAATGTTGATTGCAGGTACTGGTGTTGTAATCATGTCTTTCTTGGTGAAGAATTTTGATTTTGATAGAATTGCAGACTCTTTGATACTGCTGTTCTTTTTGATTTTGTCAAGAATGCTCATTGTTTATCCTTTTCACGAAATGAGAACGGTGCTTCATAATCATACTTAGGTTCAAGGACCTTTGTTGACATAGAAACACCTGGAGAGTTTAATGGTGGAATAGTTTCACCTGATGCACCATCAATAGTAATTACATTTTCTTTTTCAATAGTTATAACCGGCTTTGTTTCTTCAACAGGTTCAACCTTTGGTTCTTCCTTTGCAACAAATACAGGAATGTCCATGTCAGGTATTTTTTTCTTTACAGGTTCTGGTTCAGGTTTGACCTGAGTAACCTTCTGGCGTTGTTGCATAGAAATGTTTGCTGCGATTAACAATAATACTGCCAATGGATCAAACACCACCATAATCAACATAATAACAAGGCGAACAGCCTTATCTATAATGTCATTACCACCAGAACCATAAATCAACTCTGCGACATACTTAATCGGACCAAAATCTGACTCCGCTTTCTGTAACTCATTTTGTAGAGGGAATCGTTCTTCAGTGAGTTCAGCAATTCTTTTCTGGTAGGTTTCGTTCTCGCTTTGTATACGAGTTCTATCCTTGACTTGCGACCTACGAATGTTAACCGAATTGGCAATTCCTTTTTCATCTGTTGAGCGGCCCATTGTTTGGTCGACCTGTTCATCCATCTGTTTAATGATTTTGCGGTTATCATCTAAATTTCCTTTTATAACATTAATCTTTTCATCCAATAACTGTACTTTGGCTGCCAATGGTGCGGTATCAGCAGAATGTTCCAAGTGTGCTTTAGACAAGTAACCAAAGATACCCATACTGGTAATCATCATCAAGATAACACAAGCAACAGTTAGGTATGACTTCAAACCAATATGTGCTTTAGTCCAGTTATGATACAACCAAGAGACAGTCACAAGTTTGGCTGCCTCAAGAGTTGAACCCATGATGATGATTGGCCAGAATGAACCAGGAAAGATTGCAGCCAGACCAATAACTGAATAGTAACCAGCAACACCAGATAGTGCAAGTGCTGTTAAGAATGTGAAGAAAATCATCCGAAGAAATCCATAAGTGAGTTTGTTTTTTCTGGTTTCCAATTCATACAGTCAAGAATAACCTTGATTGGTTCCAGATACGTCTTATCGAATTGTACATCATAGTCGATGTAGTTGTCAAGCTCAAACTCTTTAGGTATTCTAGATGGAAAAGATACCACATCTTCTTTGAAATGATTTGGTGTTTTCAAATAGACAAACTTAATCTTTTCACCTTCTTGAATCAATGGATACTTCTTCTCCAACTTCAATTCTTTCAAATTGTGATTGTATAGAATTGCACCACGGACATGAATTGGTGTGCCCTTTTCATACATGGTTACCGAATTGGAATATTTCCGCAAACCATTAATACCACGAGGGAAAGATATTTCTTCCGCAGGTAGACCTTTGAATTGTTTCCTAAACTCGGCAATAAAGTCTTGCACATCATCTTCTGTACCATTCACCAGAATCTTGATTGTTTCTTTCATCTTCACACGCACCACGGATGGAGTTGAAGATTTAATCATTTCAAGACCCATGACTTTCAAATCAGGTTCCGCATATTGCACACCTTCATTGTTGAATACGTTTAGAATGTATCGTTTCTTGGCAGTCCAAATACCAACATTAGAAAGACCTTCACGTTTCATTTGCATCTTCTGTGCATACGCATGTACGTAATCAGCCAACTCTTTGTATGACTTGTCAATGTATGGTTGTAGTTTCTGTTCACAAACACGGTCCATGAATTCAATCACTTTTTGTTTGTCGATGTTTGGTGATACAACACCATCAACACCATACACTTTTGCAACCAATTCACCAAGACGGAGATAGATTGAATCTGTATCAGAAGCAATAACATAGTCATTATCTTCCGTACCAAGAAGTTTATTCATGTACTGATTGACTTTGGCTTCAATCCAACGAATCGACAATTGACCAGCAGTTGTAACACCAACGGCGTTACGCAAATCATAGAAACGGAAATACTGTGAACCCATCGCACCGTATGCCGAGTTCAAAGACACTTTCTTTGCAAGTTGTAGGTTATTGAAACGAGCAATACGTTTTTCAATCTCATACTTTTTAGAATCATCTTTTTCGTTTTCATATTCCTGTTTCGCAGTCAACATCATCTTCTTAAACTTCTTACGGTCTTCATACATGTCTTGACACATCTTAGGTAAGAAACCTTGAATATCAGTACGATAGAATTGTCCGTTTGGAGTCATGGTGAAACCTTCTTCAAGTTCACTCAAGTCAACCTGCTTCAGCAACATCTTTTCAACAGAAACACCGTCAGAGATAATCTTACGCATGGTATCGGTATAGTTAGATGCATCAATCAATGTCTCAGGACTAATGTTGTATTGCATCATCAAGTGAGGATACAAACTGTTCAAGTCAAATGATGCAACCCAATCGTGACGGCCAACTTGAACTTCTTTGACATACGCACCTTCAAACATGCCGTCTTTTTCTTTGTTGATTCTAGGTGGTACAATGATACCTTTGTTCAACAGGTAAGAATAAGACATTGAATCCCACATACGAGTCTGTGCAAACACATCTTCATAGTTACACTTGGTATCATACGCCAAGGTAAGTGCCAATTCAATCAGTTTCAACTTGTCTTCTAATTTCAGAATCAAGTGTACGTCTTTGATGTTGTATTCAATAAACAGTTGATAGTTCAGACGATAAAGACTATGCAAGTTTTCATATTCATCATACGAAATCTTACCTTCACCGAGTTCAACTTGTGCGATGTTATCCAAACGATATGATTCTTGTGACTTACCACCCGGCGCATACCATTTGTATAGTTCAATGTAGTCAAGTGATTCAACACCGACCAAGTTGTATGAGATTAGTTGACGACCATTTACAATCGCCTTACGTTCACTGATATAGTTCCATGGAGACAATTTCTTGGCTTCATCTTCACCGAGAATCTTACGGAAACGATTGACCAAATATGGAATATCAAAGAACTTGGTGTTCCAACCAGTGATAACGTCAGGTAGTTTAGACTGCCACAAAGACAAGAAGGCTTTGCACAAAGACCATTCATCTTTACATTTTACATAGGTGACATTCTTTGGGTCTTTGTTTTCAAAATCACCACAACCAAACACGTATGACACACCATTGATATAGTGCAAACAGATTGCTGTGATTGGTTCATTGGCAAGATATGGGTCAGGGAAACCATTT